>Ga0310691_10000893_pt1 | contig 50386 bp, 41 predicted proteins | sample 176DNAGHGlowgp2_FD_203887 | JGI IMG/M metagenome (GOLD analysis project Ga0310691, IMG submission 203887) | Sheep rumen microbial communities from Palmerston North, Manawatu-Wanganui, New Zealand - 1766 DNA GHGlow gp2 (v2) (version 2) | ecosystem: Host-associated > Mammals > Digestive system >... | reverse complement strand
GCGAGGCTTACCTCTGCGACGTTACCTACGCTACCAATAACGAGCTCGGCTTCGATTACCTCCGCGACAACATGGTTACTCACAAGGAGGAGCGCGTTCAGCGCGAGCCTAACTTCGCTATCGTCGATGAGGTCGACTCTATCCTCATAGACGAGGCTCGTACTCCTCTTATCATTTCCGGACGCGGCGACAAGTCAACCGAACTCTACGCAATAGCTGACCGTTTCGCGAAGATGCTCACTCCCACTACTGTTGTCGAAATGGACGACAAGGTAGACCAGGATACAGTCAGCGAGACTGCCGACTACATCATCGACGAGAAGGCTAAGACCGCTACTATCACTCAGCGCGGCGTAAAAAAGGCAGAGCAGGCTTTCCGCATCGACAACCTCATGGACCCCGAAAATATGACTCTGCTCCACCACATAAATCAGGCTATCAAGGCTAACGGCGTCATGAAGAACGAGATAGACTACGTTGTTCAGGACGGCGAGATAATCATTGTTGACGAGTTCACGGGACGTCTCATGCTCGGACGCCGCTTCAACGACGGTCTGCATCAGGCTATCGAGGCGAAGGAGGGCGTTAAGATAAAGAGCGAGTCCAAGACCCTCGCTACTATCACCTTCCAGAACTTCTTCCGTCTGTACAACAAGCTGTCGGGTATGACAGGTACTGCTATGACCGAAGAGGACGAGTTCAAGGAGATATACAAGCTCGACGTTATCGCTATCCCCACGAACAAGCCCGTTATCCGTATCGACCACAACGACCAGGTTTACAGCACCGAAAAGGGCAAGTATGCCGCTATCATAGAGAAGATAATCGAGTGCCATGAGAAAGGTCAGCCTATCCTCGTAGGTACTGTATCTATCGAGAAGTCCGAGCTTCTCTCGGCTATGCTCAAGCGCAAGGGCATCAAGCATGAGGTCCTCAACGCAAAGCACCACGCCAAGGAAGCCGAGATAGTTGCTCAGGCAGGTAAGTACGGCGCTGTTACTATCGCGACCAACATGGCGGGACGTGGTACCGATATCATGCTCGGCGGTAACGCTGAATTCCTCGCAAGAGCCGCTCTCCGCAAGGACGGCATGGAAGAGGACCTCATCACTGCCGCTATCGGCTTCGCTGATACCGACGACGAGATGGTTCTCGAGGCAAGAAAGAAGTACCGCGAATACTACGACAAGTTCAACGCCGAAATAAAGGAAAAGGCTGTTGCTGTCAAGGAGGCAGGCGGTCTCTATATCCTCGGTACCGAGCGTCACGAGTCGAGACGTATCGACAATCAGCTCCGTGGACGTTCGGGACGTCAGGGCGACGAGGGCGAAAGCTGCTTCTTCCTCTCCGTAGAGGACGACCTCATGCGTATCTTCGCAGGCGACCGCCTCGAGAAGATGATGAGCGTGCTCAAGGTCGACGAGACAATGCCTATCGAGAGCAAGTCCCTCACAAAGATAATCGAGTCCTCGCAGAAAAAGGTCGAGGGCAGAAACTTCAGCATAAGAAAGAACGTCCTCAACTACGACGACGTTATGAATACTCAGCGTGAGATAATCTACAAGCAGCGCTCACAGGTGCTCGACGGCGAGGACCTCCACAAGGATATCCTCAAGATGATGGAGGACCTTATCACTACTACCGTCAATACCTACCTCATGGACGAGGACAATCGTGACGAGTGGAATATGGTTGGTCTGAAAGAATACTTCAACGGCTGGCTCATCGACAACGACGACCTCACCTTCACTGACGAGGAGCTCAAGACAGTCACAAAGGAGCAGATAACCAACGCTCTCAACGAGAAGTGCGGCGAGATATATCAGGCTAAGGAAGAGGAGTACGGCGGAGAGATACTCCGCGAGCTCGAGAGAGTTATCCTCCTCAAGACCGTTGATACAAAGTGGATGGCTCACATCGACGACATGGAGGAGCTCAAGAAGGGTATCGGACTCCGCTCCTTCGGTCAGAAAAACCCTGTTATCGAGTACAGATACGAGGGCTTCGAGATGTTCGACGCTATGGTAGAGTCTATCCGCGAGGATACTGTACGTGCTCTGCTCACAGTAAAGCTCCAGAAGCATGAGGCTCCCGAGCGTGAGCAGGTCGCTAAGCCCGACGCTCCCAATGCGGGCGAAGGCGACGGCAGCTTCGACAACGAGCCCGTTCGCTCGAACAAGGTCGGCGACAACGACCCTTGTCCCTGCGGAAGCGGCAAGAAGTACAAGAAGTGCTGCAAGCTCAAGGAAACAGGCAAAAAGTAAGTCTATACGGAATGGGCGGCTGACTTGGTCGCCCATTTGACATGAATGTTCGTGCATTTTATGAGGTGATGGATATGAAAAAGTCAGCGATATTAGCCGTTTTATGTCTCGGAGCAATGCTCACGGGCTGCGGCAAGGTGGACCCCGTCGAAAGCGAGTCCATATCCGCTGAGACAACTGTTGCAGTTGAAAAAAATACAGGTTCGACAACTGATGCTGCCGAGGACGAGACGAAGTCTACTACTACGGCTTCAACCTCCTCTGATAAGTCGAAAACGACGACCAAGTCCAAGGCTACGACTACCACTACCGCAAAGCGCGTGTCGGGTGGCGGGACTACTGTCTATGTAGCTAAGCGCACAGGAAACGCTCCCGTGCAGACCACCAAGAGAACAGGTAATGCTCCCGTACAGTCGACGACTGTCACTACGACCACAACTACCACGACTACAGCTGCTCTGCCATCTCACAACGTATTTTCCAAGGACAAGCTCGAGTGCAGGGTCACAACGGACGGTGTCGAGGTATCGCTCGACGAAAAGCAGCTCCAGACTATCGATATAGACACTGAGGAGCTCCTTGCTGCCCTATCCGATGTCAAGACAGAGCTGAAGGCGAGCATAATCATCGACGATATCGACCTCGACGGTCACGATGACCTGTTTATCCCTCAGCAGGTAGGAACTCTCAACACCTTCGGCGTGTACTACCACTACGACGATAAAGACGAGAAGTATGTGAAGTGGGAGGAGCTCAGCGAGATAGACTCACGCGCAGAGGTAAACGAAGAGGACAAGACCTTCACGACCGATGTCAAGCTCAGCGATGACGAGTACGAGGTCAAGGTATTCGAGTGGAAGGACGGCAAGCCTTCCGTGCAGACTATAAAAAAGCAGTACAAGTCAGCAGAAAATAAGGATGAGCTCCTTATCGACTACTTCGACTGCTCGAGCGGCGAGAAGCAGCTCGTCAAGCGTGAACGCGTGCTCTTCGACAGTGAGGGCAGGATAGCCGGCGCCGAGGAGGTAGAGCTCGACTAATGGCGGGCTACAGCGTTTTTGCGCGGTATTACGACCAGCTCACCGCCAACATAGACTACGGCAAACGCGCCGCATATTTCAAGTCCATTATTGACAAAAACAAGACGACCGAGGGCAATATCCTCCTTGACCTTGCCTGCGGAACAGGCAGTATCTCCGAGGAAATGGCTCGTCTCGGCTTCGACGTCATCGGCGTCGACAACTCCGACGAAATGCTCGGTATCGCCCTTGATAAGAAGTTCGACAGCGGGCTGAATATCCAGTACCTCTGTCAGGATATGCGAAAGCTCGATATGTACGGTACTGTCGATGTCACGATATGTGCGCTCGACAGTATCAATCACCTCCCCGATATTGCTTCTGTCAGGGAGGTTTTCAAAAAAGTGGCGTTTTTCTCGGAGCGCGGTGGCCTTTTCATCTTCGACGTGAACACGCTCCACAAGCACCGCCATGTTCTCGCGAACAATACCTTCACATACGAGACGGAGAGCGTCTACTGCGTGTGGGAGAATACCCTCGTCCCCGAAACGGACGAGGTAAAAATGCACCTCGAATTCTTTGAACTTGAGGAAAACGGGCTCTATTCACGCAGCTCCGACAGCTTCTCGGAGAAGGCATACAGCGAAGCGGAGCTCGAACAGGCACTGACCGATGCAGGCTTTGAGGTAGTCGCGAAGTACAGCGATGACAGCTTCGCCTCCCCTGCCGCTGATTCGCAGCGTATCGTATACGTCGCGAAATGCCTCGTAAACGGTCAAACAATATGAAAGGATATCATTTCTATGGGTAAGCTATACAGAGCTATTTCCGCCGACGGCTCGGCTTTTGCCGCAGTCCTCGACGCTAAGGATATAGTTTCGGAGATAGAAAAGCTGCATAAGACCTCCGCGGTCGTTACTGCGGGTCTCGGCAGACTGACCATTGCAGCCTCCCTCATGGGCTATATGCTCAAGGGCGAGGACGACAGCCTCACGCTCCGTATCGACGCGGACGGACCTGCGGGTCAGCTCGTTGCTGTATCGGACAGCCGCGGCAATGTCAAGAGCACTGTTGCAAATCCTGTTGTGGAGCTCCCGCTCAACGATAAGGGCAAGCTCGACGTAGCAGGAGCTGTCGGCAGAGACGGCACGCTCGCCGTAGTCAAGGACATGGGACTGCGTGACCCGTATGTCGGAGTCATCCCGCTCGTATCGGGTGAGATAGCCGAGGATATCGCCAATTACTACGCAATAAGCGAGCAGATACCCACTGTATGTGCGCTCGGCGTCCTCGTGGATACCGACCTCTCCGTCAAGTCTGCGGGAGGCTTTCTCGTACAACTCCTCCCCTTCGCGGACGAGAAGTGCATCGACATCATCGAGAAAAATGTTGCCGCTATGCGACCTGTATCTACCCTGCTCGACGAGGGTACAACTCCCGAGCAGATAGCTAATATGCTTCTCGACGGGCTCGAGCCGAATGAGCTTGATTCTGCTTCACCCGTCTATAGATGTGACTGCTCCCGCGAGCGCACTGAAAAAGTGCTCATCAGTATCGGACAGAAGGAGCTCCGCGCTATCGCTGAGGAAGGCAAGGATACAGAGGTAAAGTGCCATTTTTGCGAAAAAAACTACATTTTCACGCCTGAGGAAATATCCCGACTCGCGGAAGGAGCGTCTGAGGAATAAATGAAGAAGCAACTGCTCATAACAGCTGTATTGCTCTCTGCCGTGCTTTTTTCCTGCGGCAGAGATAAAGACGACCCCGAGGCTCACATCCGCACGGAGAACTTCACCGTTTATACGACCTCTCCCGTGCCTCAGACCGCTACGCAGGCTTTCACGGAGTCGTTCACGGCTCCGACCGAAGAAAAGAAGTTCTCGTATGCGCTCAACGGCTCTACAGTCGAGCTTCGTATCAATGACAGGCTCGTGAAGTCACTCGACTATTACTACACTCCCGACGAGAAGTACATCTCCGTCGCCGACTTCGACTTCGACGGCTATCTCGACATTTTTATCCCCTATGAGCTCTCATATACGGGCTATGGCTACTACTACTGCTACCTCCCCGAGAAGAACGATTTTGCTCTGAACGATGAGCTCATGGAGGTCAACAGGCTGATGAAGATAGGTCCCGACAACACGCTCGTCGAGGAGCAGGACGACGGTTATATCGACAGATTCACGTTCTATCAGTGGGACGGCAACAAGCTCAAAAAGATACGCAAGACCGAGACATACATCTCCTACAATGACCAAAAGAAACACACCGACATCTATACCTACGACTCAAAAGGAAACGAGACCCTCGAGGACACAATTATCGAGGAGGATACAACTGCGGCGACAGATGCCGCTCAGTAAGGAGTACCCATGTTTGAAAATAAAACAGACGAAGTGCCCGTTAAGGCAGTCCTCGCCTGTGTAGATACGGGCGAATTCGACGCCGAGACCTCCATTGACGAGCTTGAGGAGCTCGCTGAGACGGCAAACGCTGAGGTCGTCGGCAAGATAATCCAGAAAAAGGCTTCCTATGACCCTGCGACCTGTATGGGAGCAGGCAGACTTGAGGAGCTCAAAGAACAGCTCGGTTCACTCGAAGGCGAGCTCGTTATTTTCGACCACGAGCTCAGCGGAGTTCAGGTGCGAAATATCGAGGATATCCTCGATGTACGTGTAATCGACCGCACTACACTTATCCTCGACATCTTCGCTCAGCGCGCACGCACAAAAGAGGGCAAGCTACAGGTTGAGCTCGCTCAGCAGAAGTACCGTCTGCCGCGTCTGACGGGTATGGGTACATCGCTGTCGCGACTCGGAGGCGGTATCGGCACTCGCGGACCAGGCGAGACCAAGCTCGAGACCGACAAACGCCATATCCGCAAGCGCATTTCCTATCTTGAGGCTGAACTCGAGGAGCTCAAAAAGCACCGTTCATTCTCACGCTCGCGCAGGAAAAAGGACGGCGTGCTCAGTGCGGCTATCGTAGGATATACCAATGTCGGCAAGTCCACACTGCTCAATGCGCTGACTGACGCGGGCGTCCTCGCGGAGGACAAGCTGTTCGCTACGCTTGACGTCACATCGCGTGCGATAGAGCTCCCAGACGGACGAATCGTACTGCTGACAGACACGGTCGGACTTATCCGCCGCCTGCCCCATAATCTCGTCGAGGCGTTCAAGTCAACGCTCGAGGAGGCTGCATCCGCCGATATCATACTCAACGTGCAGGATATGTCCTCGCCTGAGAGAGAGCAGCAGGCTGATGTAACAATGCAGCTGCTGTCGGAGCTCGGCTGCGACGGGATACCGAAGATAAACGTGATGAACAAGTCCGACGCGGCGCTGTTTCCCGACACCGTCTTCGAGGACGAGACTACCGTCATCATCTCCGCGAAGCACCACAGCGGATTTGACAGGCTGCTCGACTGCATAGCGCGCAATCTGCCTGAGACTGCGAAGCGCATGAAGCTGCTCGTCCCATACGACAAGACCGCTTTCATCAGCCGCATACGCGCCGAGGGCAAGGTCTTCTCCGAGGAATACGCCGAAAACGGCACTCTCATCGACGCGCTCGTCGATATCAAGCTCCAGAAGGAAGCGGAAAACTATAAGGTATAACGAAACGGCTGAACGATGAAGTTCAGCCGTTTTTGTCATATTTTCGGGAATATCGTGTTGCGCGGAGTTCCCCTGCCCGACTTCTCGAAGCTCTCGCCGCGCAGCAGGAATCTCTCCATTTTTACGAGGTCGGCAGCTCCTACAGCTTCGTCGAGGTTTACATCGGCAGCCAAGTGATACCAGCCGTTTATCGTGTGCTGACGCATCAGGACAAGGTCGAATGTGTCAACTCTGCCGTCGCCGTCGAGGTCGCCATAGGTGACTTGCTCCTCGACTGGCTCGAACACCCACGACTGACAGCGTTCACCGTTTCGGCTGTACTGCTGAACATTCGCGCCGTTATCATTCTTGCCGCTGTCTATCTCGACTGCGCTCATGTCGCCGCTCGACTTGGTAAGTATCACAATGTTGCCGCTTTCGTCCTTCACGAACTTGAATCTCTGCCCGTCGCCTCCGCTGCGGGAGTAAATGCCTATATTTGTGCGGTCGTCCTGCCTGCCCGAGTCGATATCAAGGAGAAGTGCGCCTTCAAGGTCAAAGCCCGAGCTTATCTCGTAGTAGCCGTCGCCGACTGCTTCTATCCGCCACATATTGTAGCCCGCCGCGCCGTCAGCCTCGTACTGTACGACATTCGCGCCAGCCCTGTCCTCGCCGTTCGCAACTGTCAGATACTTGCCGCTGTTCACGTTCTTTATCCTGTACAGTCCCTCGGCAACTTCAATGCCCTGCACTGGCTTGTAGCGCTCCTGCTGAGGAAGAATACGCGTGAACACCTTCAGCGAGTCGAGCGGCTTGCCGTTCTCATCAAAAAGCGCCTGATTATCGTAGCTCGAGCCGCCCGCTTCCTTGCAGTCCCTGTCGTACTCCTTAGCCGCGTCAGCCGCCCAGCCGTTGCCATAGGTGTTCCACTGAGCCCTGCGCTGTTCCCATGAGAGGTTGTCGGGAGTTCCCAGCCATGCGGGCTCCCAGTAGAAGACGCCGAGTCCCCACTTGCCCGCATTGGCGACCGCTTGGAACACGTCCGTCAGGCACTGAACCTGCCCGTCCACTGATATAGGGTATTTAAGGTCAACGTTGGAGGACTGCGATGTGACGGTATTTCCGAATCCGTCGCCGTCCTCGTTGGTGTAGGGGTATGCGGTCTCCGCGACCATGACGTACTTGTGGTAGGTGTCGCCGATGTATTTGAGCACGCCAGTGAGATTGTCGAGCGAGCCGTGCCAGTAGGGATAGTACGACGTCGCGAACACGTCGTAGTCGAGCTTGCACTCGTTCATCACCTGCGCGTACCACTTGTAGTAGTCGGTCTTGTTCGGATTTGCAAAATGGTGAGCGATGAGGATATTACGGTCAAAGTCGCGCACTGCTTTGTTGCCGCTCGCGAAGAGGTCGCATATCTTGTACATATCCTTTTCTCCGCAGAAAAAGCAGTTCGTCTCGTTGCCGACCTGCACCATTCCGATGTCGCCGCCGTCGTTGGTTACGGATTCGAGCACCCATTTCGTCCACTTGTATATCTCGCCCTTGAGCGTATCGTGGTCGTGCTGAGCCCAGTATTTCGGGCGCGTCTGCTTTGCGGGGTCAGCCCAGAAGTCCGAGTACTGGATATCCACGAGCAATTTCATGCCGTACTTAGCCGCGCGCTTGCCAATCTGTCCCGCGACCTTGACGTCGTTGTTTCCTCCGCCGTAGGTGTGACCGTTTCCGTCATTCGGTTCGTTCCACACGCGGACGCGGATATAGTTCACGCCGTTCTCGGAGAGGGTCTTGAAAATGTCCTGCTCCTGACCTGATTCGCTGTAGAATTTCACTCCCGCGTTTTCAAGCGAGATTATCGACGAGACATCAACGCCGCGGATAGGCTCGCCGCCGTTGATATTGGTATCAAAGTAGCTGAATGTGACGGACTGCTCAGCCGCACGCACTCTCTGAGGAGCTCCCGTGAGGGCGGGAGTTAGCGCGATTACAGCCGAGATTGCCGCCGCAATTATTCTTTTCAGTCGCATAGGTAAACTCCTTATAATAAGCATATTTCTGTCGAAAATATGAATTGTTACATTCATTATATCTTGAATAGCGGCTTTTGTCAACAGAAAAGCCGAGGTATGAACCTCGGCTTTGTAATTATAAGAGCGTTATGCCGTTCTCAGAGCATTTTGCGACCATTTCGTCTGTCCATATCGAGGACTGCACCTCTCCGATATGCGCTTTTTTCAGCAGGAGCATACACAGTCTCGACTGACCGATACCGCCGCCGATAGTGAGCGGGAGCGTGCCGTCTGCTATCATCTGGTGGTAGCGGTACTGCATTCTGTCCTCTGCACCGCACTCCGCAAGCTGTGATTTAAGCGAATCTGCGTCAACTCTGATACCCATTGATGACACCTCGAGCGAATCATCGAGTACGTCGTCCCATATGAGGATATCACCGTTGAGCGACCAGTCGTCGTAGTCGGGAGCGCGTCCGTCGTGCTTCTCTCCGCTCGCGAGCTTGCCGCCTATCTGCATGAGGAAAACGGTCTTGTGCTCCTGAGTGATGAGGCGCTCGCGCTCGTGACCTGTCTTGTCGGGGTATTTGTCCTCGAGCTCCTGAGTTGTGATAAAGTAGGGCTTCTCACATATCTGACCTGCTATCTGCGGGTAGCGGAGGCTGACCTTGCGCTTGGTGTATGCGATAGCCTTGACTACGGAGGTCACAGTCTCCTTGAGAAACTGAATGTTCCTGTCCTCGCGGGTGATGACCTTCTCCCAGTCCCACTGGTCAACGAAAATGGAGTGGGTGTTGTCGGTGTCGTCGTCGCGGCGGATAGCGTTCATATCGGTGTAGATGCCCTCTCCCGCCTTGTAGCCGTAGCGGTAGAGAGCCATTCTCTTCCACTTGGCGAGTGACTGTACGACCTCGCCCTCGCCGTCAATTTCCTTTATCGTGAAGTCGACCTTGCGCTCGACGCCGTTGAGGTCGTCGTTGATTCCGCTTCCCTTCTTAACTATGAGCGGTGCGGACACGCGGTCGAGAGTGAGCGCAAACGAGAGCGCCTGCTGGAAAACATCCTTGATGTACTTGATAGCGTGCTGAGTCTCACGCAGAGTGAGAGCCGATTTATAGCCCTCGGGGATATACAATGCTCTTGACATAGTGATCACTTTCCTTTACTTGAAGATTTATAGAAAAAACAGCGCCATTGATGCTTTTTCCGAGTGATAGTGTACTGTAGGGCACATCCTTGCGTCCGTTCAGCGTTTTTTATCTGATAGAGCCGACTGTTCTCGGGAACATGATAACGTCACGGATATTAGCCATGCCTGTTGTGTACATGATAAGGCGCTCGAAGCCGAGTCCGAAGCCGCCGTGCGGTACAGTGCCGTACTTGCGAAGGTCGAGGTAGTCGGAGTAGAGGTCGAGGTTCATGTTCCTCTCCTTCATTGCGGCGATGAGCTTGTCGTAGTCAGCCTCACGCTCACTGCCGCCGATTATCTCGCCGACACCAGGTACGAGGAGGTCAACTGCCGCAACGGTCTTTCCGTCAGGATTCTGCTTCATGTAGAAGGATTTTATCTCCTTGGGGTAATCCGTAACGAAAACAGCCTTCTTGAACACCTTTTCGGAGATGTATCTCTCGTGCTCGGTCTGGAGGTCACAGCCCCATTCTACGGGGTATACGAACTTCTCGCCCGACTCCTGAAGAAGCCTGATAGCCTCTGTGTAGGTAACTCTGCCGAAGTCGTGGGAGATAAGCTCCTCAAGTCTTGCTTTGAGACCCTTCTCGAAGTGAGCGTCGAAGAATGCTACCTCATCGGGGCAGGTGTCAAGAAGCTCGCGGATAACGAACTTCACCATGTCCTCTGCAATCTCGATAACATCGTCAAGCTCCGCGAAAGCTATCTCGGGCTCGATGTGCCAGAACTCGGCAAGGTGCTTGGGAGTGTTGGAGTTCTCAGCGCGAAACGAAGGTCCGAACGTGTATATCTTACCGAATGCAGTCGCACCCATTTCGCCCTCGAGCTGACCAGAAACGGAGAGGCCAGCCTTTCTGCCGAAGAAGTCGTTTGCGTAGTACTCCTCCTCGGTCTTGAAATCGTGAGTAAAGCCGTTTGTCGTTACTGTGAACATCTCGCCTGCGCCCTCGCAGTCACTGCCAGTGATAAGGGGAGTATTCACGTAAACGTAGTTGTGGCTCTGGAAGTACTTGTGCAGTGAAGCCGCAAGAACCGAGCGAACACGCATAACAGCGTTGAAGGTGTTCGTTCTGCCGCGGAGGTGAGGGATAGTACGCAGGAATTCAAGTGTGTGTCCCTTCTTCTGGAGCGGATAATCCGTCGGAGCGTCGCCGAGTACAGTGATGCCCTCGGGAGCTGTATTTATCTCAAATGTATTGTTTCTGCCCTCAACTACCTTGCCGACTACCTTGACAGATGTGCCGACACGGGGCTCCTTGAAGTCTCCCTCGCCCTTCTCGACTACGACCTGCAAGTTCTTGAGCGAGGTACCGTCGTTGACCTCGATGAATGCGACGCTCTTGGAGTTGCGCGATGTGCGTACCCAGCCGCATACGGTGACTTCCTTGCCAGTGAACTCACCTGTGGTAATGATGTCCTTGATGTCTGTGTGTTTCATAGTATTCTTTCCTTTCGTTTTTTATTCAGACGAGAGAATATGAAAAGCTCCCGCCCTGAAACAGGACGGGAGCATAATACCCGTGGTGCCACCTGAATTTACCGCTTTTATCATCGAAGCAATAACTTCTCCCGATATATCGGGAACACAACAAAAGCAGTCACTCTTGTCCGCTGTAACGCGCGGAGTACGTCTCCCCTACTCGGCAAAGCCTTTGGGTTTGCTGCTCGGAAGTGTTATTCACATCGGCTCTGATACGCGGCTCACACCTTACCCGCGCTCTCTGAAAACGATATCCGAAGCTACTTCTCTTCGTCAAAGCATTTCAACTAAGTGTTATTTTATCACCATTAAGTGTATTTGTCAATACCTTTTTTAAAAAAACTTACAGCAGCTCTGCGATGTCGAGAACGAGACGCTCCGACTTCTCCCAGCCGAGGCAGGGGTCGGTAATGGACTTGCCGTAGATATTTTCGCCTATTTTCTGAGCTCCGTCCTCGATGTAGCTCTCTATCATCAAGCCCTTGACGAGATTTGCGATGTCGGTGCTGTGGCGCATACTGTGGAGTATCTCCTTTGCGATGCGAACCTGCTCGAGGTACTGCTTGCCCGAGTTGGAGTGGTTGGTGTCCACGATAACAGCGGGGTTTTGCAGTTCCTTCTCAGCGTAGGTCTGCGCGAGGCGGTACAGGTCCTCATAGTGGTAATTCGGGAAGGACTGCCCCCTGTCGTTGACATAGCCGCGGAGGATAGCGTGCGCGTAGGGGTTGCCGTCGCTCTTGACTTCACAGCCGCGGTATATGAAAGCGTGACGGTGCTGAGCGGCGGTAATTGAGTTCATCATTACCGATATATCGCCGCCTGTGGGATTCTTCATACCAACGGGGATAGACACGCCGCTCGAAACAAGGCGGTGCTGCTGATTCTCTACGGAGCGCGCTCCTATGGCGATGTACGCGAGGAGGTCGTCGAGGTAGCTGTAATTCTCGGGGTAGAGCATCTCGTCAGCCGCCGTGAAGCCTGTCTCCGCGAGCGCACGCATATGGAGGCTCCTCACGGCGATAATTCCGCTCTTGAGGTCGGGATTGCCCGTGGGATTCGGCTGGTGGAGCATACCCTTGTAGCCGTCGCCTGTGGTACGCGGCTTACCCGTGTAGATGCGAGGGATTATAAGCACCTTGTCCTTGACCTTTTCCTGCAACTCACGCAGGCGGGTGATGTAGTCAAGGACGGGCTCCTCACTGTCCGCAGAGCAGGGACCGATAATGAGGAGAAATTTGTCGGATTCTCCGCGAAAAATGCTCTTTATCTCCTCGTCGCGCTGAGCCTTTACAGCAATGAGCTCGGGCGAGAGCGGGTGCTCGGCTTTGATTTCGCTAGGGTGCGGAAGCTCCCTGATTATATTCATTGACATATTTATCTTCCAATCATTCTTTATTTGGTGCGAGCCAGTCCGTGCCGTAACGCAGTGCGAGCTGGTCGCAGAGCACAAGAGCCGTGACGCTGTCTGCGACAACTCTCGCTCGGTGTACTATCGCGGGGTCGTGACGTCCCTGAATTTGCAGGGTAGTGTCCTCGCCCGTGTTCATATTCACAGTCTGCTGTTCCTTGTAAATGGACGGAGTAGGCTTGACGGCACATCTGAACACGATAGGCATACCGTCCGAAATGCCGCCGAGAATGCCGCCGCAGTTGTTGGTAGCAGTGACTGTCCTGCCGTCTTCGGAGCGGAATGCATCGTTGTTCTGACTGCCTCTCAGCTCGGCGACTCCGAAGCCCTCGCCGAACTCCACTCCCTTGACAGCGGGAATGCTGAACAGTGCGTGAGAGAGAACTCCCTCGAGAGTGTCGAACCAAGGCTCACCAACTCCCGCAGGGAAGCCGCAGACAGCCGTTTCGAGTATGCCTCCGACGCTGTCTCCCTCGGATTTAGCCGCGAGTATAGCCTCGGTCATTTTGTCCTTGCAAGAGTCATCGAGAACTGCAAACGGCAGACCTGTGAGCTTATCTATATCATCACTAATATTGCCGAAAAATCGGTCTCTTATACCGCCGCACGCGAAAATATGCGTGCCGATTTTTATTCCTTTTGCGTTCAGAGCGGAAATGGCGACAGCTCCCGCCGCAACGATACCTGCGGTGATTCGTCCCGAGAAGTGACCGCCTCCGCGGAAGTCCTGATAGCCGTGGTACTTCATCTGAGCGGTGAAGTCAGCATGACCGGGACGAGCCTTGTACGCGAGTTCACCGTAATCGCGGCTTCGTGTGTCCTGATTCTCTATGATAAAGGTAATGGGCGTGCCTGTAGTCCTGCCGTTGAACACGCCGCTGACTATCTTCACGGCGTCCGCCTCCTTGCGGGGCGTGGAGATGTCCCCTACCGATTTTCTCAGCGACATCTGCGAGGCAATGAACTCCTCGTCAATGGGTATACCCGCGGCGAGTCCGTCGAGAATGCCGCCTATCGCGGCTCCGTGACTCTCGCCGAATATTGTTAGTGCAACGCTTGAACCGAATGTATTTTTCAAAGCTGTCAACTCCTGACATGAAGTAATCTACTGACATTTTAACACATCAACGCGGTGATGTCAACATAATTTTTTTAGCCTATATCCTCAGATTAAATTAACATTGTGAATTTATTAAAAACACTTGAATCCATATTAAACCTATGTTATAATAGGTATATGATTATACACCGAATTATCGCCTGATTATTATTAAGGAGAGTTTATATGAAAATTTCAACAAAAGGAAGATACGCACTTCGTATGCTGATTGACCTCGCTCTGCACCATGAGGAGGGCTTCGTCTCGCTCAAGGACATCGCCGAGCGTCAGGACATCTCGAAAAAATATCTCGAGCAAATCGTTCCCATGCTCAATAAGGACGGAATACTCCGCACCAACCGCGGCAACCGCGGCGGATACCAGCTTGCGAAGTCGCCTGCTGACATTTCGGTCGGTGATATCCTGCGCTCCACAGAGGGCAACCTCGCACCTGTTTCGTGCCTTGAATTTGTTCCGAATGAATGTCCGCGCAAGGAGGAATGCGCCACACTCTACATATGGGAGGGTCTGTACAAGGTCGTCAACGACTACCTCAACACAATCACACTGAAGGATATCATCGACCGCTCCATTAATCTGAACGGCGGAGATTACTGCATCTGACAGCGCACAAACTATAAGCCGCGGTACTGCTCCGCGGCTCTTGTTTTATTGTAAAAAAGCTCCCGAAAATGATTCGGGAGCTCATTTTATCAGTCAAACATAGGAGTGGAGAGGTAGCGCTCACCTGTATCAGGCAGAAGAGCAACTATTGTCTTGCCCTTGTTCTCGGGCCGCTTTGCAAGCTCTATAGCTGCCCACAGAGCTGCACCTGACGATATTCCAACAAGTACGCCCTCGCTGCGGACAATCTTTCTGCCTGTCTCGAATGCGTCCTCGTTCTGTACGCGGATAATTTCGTCGTAGATGCTTGTATTGAGCGTCTCGGGTACGAAGCCTGCGCCGATACCCTGAATCTTATGCGGACCTGCCTTGCCCTCGGAGAGAACGGGTGAGCTGTCGGGCTCGACTGCAACTACCTTAATGCTGCTGTTCTGCTTCTTCAGATATGCGCCTGTACCACTGAGAGTACCGCCTGTACCTACACCTGCAACGAAGATGTCGACCTTTCCGTCGGTGTCGTTCCATATCTCAACGCCTGTTGTGCGCTCGTGGATAGCAGGGTTAGCAGGGTTGGTGAACTGTGAAGGAATGAAGCTGTTGGGTATCTCAGCCGCGAGCTCATTAGCCTTCTCAATAGCGCCCTTCATGCCCTTTGAACCGTCTGTGAGAACGAGCTCTGCACCGTATGCCTTCATGAGGTTGCGGCGCTCGATGCTCATGGTCTCGGGCATTGTGATGATAAGCCTGTAGCCGCGGGAAGCTGCAACCGAAGCAAGACCGATACCTGTATTGCCGCTGGTAGGCTCGATGATAACGCTGCCTGCCTTGAGCAGTCCCTTTTCCTCGGCGTCGTCTATCATAGCCTTTGCGATTCTGTCCTTGACGCTTCCTGCGGGATTGAAGTACTCGAGCTTAACGAGTAGCTTTGCCTCGAGACCGAAGTCTTTCTCGATGTTTCCAAGCTCAAGAAGGGGTGTGTTTCCGATGAGGTCAGTAATTTTGTTATAAACTTTCATAATAATTCTCCTTTAAAAATATAGTGTTGATATCCGTTTGTACAGGAGTTTCAACATCGCTTATCCATGATATACATTATATTATCACCTTATTTCATTTATCACCTATATGTTTGGTATGTTTATATTATATCAGCTGTTTTGCGGTTTGTCAATACCTTTTTTGAAATTTTTCCTATAAATTTACTATGTATTGAAAATATGAAGAAAAAGGCACTCCATGGGGAGCGCCTTTTCGCTTTATTCCGTTATTTTTCCACTTGCCTTCCAGTCGCTGTACTCGGGACAGACATATCTGTTTCGCTCGACAGTCTTCTTGCTGACGTTTATCGCCTTTGCAGGACACCTGTTCACGCAGGAGTAGCACCCTATGCAGTAGCGGTCGAAGTGCGGCACTCCCGTGGGCGAGAGACGCACATTGTTGACGGGACAGACAGCCTCGCACTTGCCGCAGCTCACGCAGTCCTCGTTGACCGTGTACTTGCTGCTGCTGACAAAAAAGCGGTTGAACATATAGTTGACAGTTCCCGATGCGAGCCCCGCAAACGGCGTATCGTCAAACTTTTCTATCATCGCGCAGGTCATTATGCGGTCGGAGAGCGTCTTCATCAGCGGTAGCGAAGCCGTTATCTTGACCTCCGCCTCCTCGGGAGTTGGCAGGTCGCTGCCGTAGATGAAGTTGTTCGGCATCGGCACTCCGCACGCGCCCATATATGCCATATCCTTTGCATAGGCGAGCTTCTCGAGCGAATACTCGAAGTCGCCTGTCTGCGAGCCCATTGTCGCGATGAAGTATATCTGCTCACTGCCTGTGAGTTCCGCGCGGGCGATGACCTTCTCGATGAGTTTGGGAAATCTCCACGCATATATCGGTGCGCAGAATACGAACGGCTTGACGGAGTTGAACCTCAACGGGCGCTTGTACTTGAGCACCTCGCCGAGGTCTACGCACTCGTCGCCGACGTGGTCGGCTATGTATTCCGCGACGAATTTTGTATTTCCTGTACCTGTGAAGTAAAGTATCATAATTACGCCTCCTTATTAGGATACGTATATTATAGCACAGGTGTCACGAAAAATCAACAGTTATTCTTCAAGTGCGCCGACTTCGTCTATCTTCCAGCTTCCGTCTTCATATGCATAAATGAAACGCAGCGTTGTACCCAATGACAGAGGATTTTGTTTTTCATCCCGATTTATGCTCGTACATTCAACATCAACTGTATATTTGCCGTTACTCTTATTGATGGCTTTTACCTTGAAGTACGGATTTAACGAGTAGTACGGCAGCCAGCGCAGGGTCTTGTTCGTGTTGCGGTAAAGCTCGCCGTCCCTGTAGATGAACATTGAAGCAAACGGGCTTTCCAATACTTCCTCGCTCAGATCATCCCATTTGTAGCCGTCGGGATATTCTCCGAAATCTTTGTCAACACAAGGCTTAGATTGGAGAGCACCATAGTATGGTGATGATATATTCTCGAGAAAACCTTTTGTGAAAAGCATATCCAAAGATTCCTCTATCCCCTGCGGAGTTATATTGTCAGGGTGAGTGAATGGTGCAAAATCAGCCTGTAGTTCCGTTTTGCCGCTTATATTTGTATAATACGATATCGTCCTGTCCATATCAAGATAATCATACGACATAAGTGCATTCACATTATAATTGTATATATAAGTCATGCTTTCAAAGTAAACTTTAGAAGGTTCATTTTCAATATCCGCTTGATTAATATGCACTTCCGTTTTACTTTCATTAGATGAAAATTTCTCATCAGAATCATCGGTTACAGGCTTTACGGAAACAAGCTTCCAATCGCCGAGATAGTCCTTCTTTACCTTGAATTCGTACATTTGCGGTATGGAGTTTATCTCTGCGTGAGTAGCCTTCATGCCAATCTCTCTGCGGAAAATGAGCTCCGTATCAGACTTTGAAACTATCTTGTAATCGTCGCTGAGCACACCGAGATACTTGCCGTTTGCCTGCGAATCAAAGGCTCTGTAGATGTCACCTCTGTACTGCATCATGTTTGCGCCGTAGTATTCGCAGAGCATCTTCATATCCTCGTAATAATTGCCGTTAATATTGTCTTCGTTGATATCATCGTCGAGCACATAAAGCATACCTGTACATTCGTTGAAGCAAGAGTTTTCCATATGGGACAGCTTTTTTATCTCGTCAATTGTATGTGCGTTCCAGTATTCGTTGCCTGAGTTAGTAATATTATAGTCGACCTTATATAGCGTGACCTCCTCAGTGCCGCCGTTAATCGTTCTCAGAGGGAACTTTACCGTGTCCTCAGGATTTGTACTGCGGGTGAAGATGTATTCCTGAAGATGAATAAAACGTGACGAGCAAGCCTCAACTATAGCCTCATAAACAGGCTCGTCTGTGTCAAGTATAGTGTGCTTCAAAACAGTGTCGTTGCTGATTCGCCACTCGCCTGTTTCGCTGTCGCGGCAGACATCGAACACTTCATCGAACTCGTCATGCGGCTCTCCCGTACTCCTTACAAGAACAGCTTTCACCTTGAACGAGGTCTCCGTCTCGTCGCTGACGGTCATATCCCTGTAAGACCACTTGGACCGAGAACTCTCGGTAACCTCGTTAGAAGCAAGAGGTCTGGAGTAGAGCTCGCCGTCAAAGGTGAAGAATTTGCTGTTGTATTCGTCGAGAAAATTTGAAATGTCGCGAATTGCTACTACTCCATTTTGGGCATCATGAATATCGAAAACATCAAGCTCGAATGCTTTTTTTAAGTCAAAGGCAGCATCAAGATAATCGCCGGTCATATACTTCCCGCCGAGCTCTCGGAGGTCGTCGATGCTATTGATATCATTTTCAGCAACACGAATAGCATATGTTTCTTCTAAATCAACACCGTATTGCAGTCTGATACTCTGAGTGGTATCAAGCGCGGGAGAATCATACTTCGTGCGGAAGTCGGTGTAGCCGTCGAGCAGATACGCCGCTATCTCCTGATAATCCGCCGCAGTAGACGGCGACATCATATCCACCGCAGTCTCGTTGAAGCCGTCAAGTGTGCCGTTTTTGATGTAGTAGGCAAGTCCGCCCGAGCCCGCAAGGAGCACTCCCGCGGCTGCAACTGAGGCGAGCCTGCGCTTCCATACGGGGCGGGAGTAGCGCTCCACGCCGCTGACGGTTATGCCCTCCTCTGCGGATATCTCGCCCGAATCCTTATTGAACTTTCTTTCGCTCATTTTATATATCCTGTTCCTTTCCTCGGCAGAGAGCAGAGGAAGCTGCTCGGGCATCTCGCCGTCTGCACAGCTGAACAGCTCGTCTATATCATGCTTGTTTGTCATATGTCCTCAACTCCCTTTTCCGACAGCAGCTCTTTCAGCTTTGCACGCGCGCGCACGCTCCGCTTCTGAACTGCCGAATCCGTCATTTTCAGAGCAGCCGCTATCTCGCGGACAGTCCTGCCGTAGTAATACTGCTGAGTGATTATAGTAGCGTCGGGCTCGCCGAGGCTTGCCACGCAGCCCATAAGTATGCGGCTGAGCTCCGAACGCTCGGCATTAGCAGCGATGTCCTCGGAAGAGCGGAGCTCCCCAGCCCCGTCGTCTATCGGGAATGTTCGCCCGCTGCGAGCTGACAGCCTGCGGAAATAGTCCGTAGCCGTCCTGCGCGCGATAACTCCGATAATGCCGCGCAGGTCGCCGTCGTAGCCTCTGTCTCCGCCACACGCGCGGTACACCTCCGCGAACACGTCGCTGACGCATTCCTCGATATCCTCGCGGCTCGCACAGCTTTTCAGCTTCATCGCGGCTATCGCGTACACATAGGCGCAATACTCGTCAAAGAGAGCACGCCGCCCGCCTTCGGCAGACCCGCGCATCAGCTCCCTGAGCTCGCTGTCCGTCATATAGTCACCACCTTTGAAACGTTTCAATACTACTACTCGCAGTTGAGTTCGGATTTCGGACAAAAAAAGAAAAAAACTTACCGAGCATTTTCAGCTCGGCAAGTTGAGGTATAGGAGGGGGATTATTTCTTGTATGATTCGGGAAGCTTTTCTATCTGTCCCGCGTCGAGCTTCTGGATAGAAAGCGCGTCGTTTGCGGTGACACCGTCGCCGCTGTTAAAGACATCGGCGTTTGCCGCTCCCTCAGGGTCGAGCGCAAACTTATCCTTGTTAGCAATGCTCTGGAGAATAGCAACTGCGTCCGCAACGCTGACCTTCTTGTCGAGGTTGGCGTCTCCCCACAGTCTGCCGCTCTCGGTCGACGTCGAACTGCTCGCCTTGGTAGTTGAGGCAGTCGTTGTGGTTGTCGAGGAAGGCTTAGTTGACGTAGCTGTGGGACGTGTGCCGCTCTCCTCAGCCATAGGATAGGTCTTGAGGTCGGGAAGCTCGTCAAGTGTGATGCAGTATTCGCTGTTGTATATCTCGATGAGGTTGTCGACGGGATTGTTCTGCTCGCTCGTGAGGTAGTTCATATACCACGGGCAGAAGTACAGCCAAGCCGCTCTGTCGTTGACGAGATTCTCGACAGACGGGATAGTGTCGTTCTCGGTCATTGCGACCATTTTCTGTCCGTCCGTGCCCTGTACGAGGCTGTAGAATGTCGAGGCGATAGAGCTAAGATTCGGCTGACCGTCCATTGCGTTGTACTTGTCGTAGCCGATGATATCGACAACATCGTCGCCAGGGTACCAGTCAGCGGCGGCGGGAGAGGTCGAGCCAGTCCACTCCCATATGAGGTTGTCGAGTCCGTACTCGTTGGTGAGCTTGTCATAGAGCAGGCGGTAGAGCTCCTTGCAGGGCTCGGGACCTTCTGCTCCCCACCAGAACCACGCGCCCTCAGCCTCGTGGAGAGGTCGCCACAGTATCGGAACATCGGCTTCCTTCAGCTTTTTGAGTTCGCCTGCGATGAGGTCGATATCAGCGAGGAGCTTCTTGTTCTCCCATGTGCCCTCCTCGAGAGCACGGGAAATGCTGAACGTGGTAAAGGGCTTATTTCCTGTAGATTCGACGTAAAATGCAACTCCGTCCGAAGAGCACTCCTCGTCGGAGGGAACGTTCCAGTGCCATGTGACTGTCGCGATACCGTGGTACTTGTTAACCCACTCGATAGCTCGCTCGGGAGCGTGGTCGCGCCAGTCCATCGACGTGTTATAGGCGAGGAAGTCGATACCGCGGATAGCAGGCTGCTTGCCTGTCTGCTCCTTTATGTACTCGAACTCCGCCTCATTGTCCTTGATGAAGACGTCGGGGCTGTTCCAGCTGTTGTAGTTGTGGTCGCCGCAGTATTCCTGCTGACCCGCGATGATGTGCTCGCCGTACTGGTCGAGCAGATAGCTGTACAGCCTCTTCGCGGAATCGGAGGCGTTGGGGTTGCTGAGCTGTTTTGTCGGCGAGAGCTTTGAAATCTTCTCGTCTGCGGGTTTAAGCACGAGATAATCAAAAAATGTGTAGCCCCAGTATGCTTTAAGCTCAATGACATTCTTGCCTTTTTTTAAGTTGACAAGTCCGCCCGAGGTCTCCTTGAACGACATCGTATAAGGGAATGTCACCTCACCCTGATTCGAGCCGTTCACGTTGAGGTACTGCACCTTTTTGCGCGGGTCGCCGGGCTCGCAGTAGGAAATCGTCATCTCGTACAGTCCTGCCTCGGGTACATCGACCTCGACCTGCAAAGCTGTGCCCTTCTGGTCAAGGTAAGCGAAGCCCTTGCCCGAAAATCCGCTCAGGTCGAGCCCCTCGGGGAAATCCGACATCTTGACACCCTCGGTACCGTTGGTGTAGAGCTTTGCGCCCTCTGCCTTTGCCTCCTCAAATTCGTACTTCATAACGTCCTCCGCATTCGCGCTGAATAGGTCTATCGGAGCGGAAATGCTCCCCGTAAAAGTTACTGCGGCAGCAAGTGCGGCAGATACTATCTTCTTAAATGATACTGAACGCATGATAAATGCCTCCTTAAATTAAAGGTAAACTATAATTATAGTTTAACATAGGTTAAGCGGCAAGTCAAGTACATTTGGTTGAAAAGTGATTTGAGAAAATCAAGCACAGGTTTAGCTGAACAAGCAAAGAAAACCGCCTTTTGAGAAAGGCGGTTTCGGTTGTTATATCTTGGTTATGTCGACGAGCTCGACGTCGTTTATCGTCCTGCCCGACTCGAGCACCTTAGCGAGCGATTTCGCTGTGTCGATAGCAGTGAGACTGCATATCGAGCGCTCTATCGACTTGCGGCGCATCTTTACGCTGTCTCGCTCGGGGAGTCTGCCCTTCGCGGAGGTCGATATAACGTAGTGTATCTTACCGCTCTCGAGCAGTGTTACAACATTCGGCTCGCCGTCCGATATCTTGCGGACGAGGTGCGATGCTATCATATTGCGCGTCAGGACGCTCTGCGTACCCGAGGTAGCGTACAGCTCGAAGCCCATTCGCTCGAACTTGTCTGCGATAGGAAGTATCTCGCGCTTGTCGGAGTCGCGCACGGAGATGAGCACTCCGCCCTCGCGCTTGAGGTCGAAGCCTGCCGCGATAAGTCCCTTGAGGAGAGCGTCCTCGAGGTTGCGTCCGATGCCAAGGCACTCGCCCGTGGACTTCATCTCGGGTCCGAGCATGGTGTCAACGTCGGTCAGCTTCTCGAAGCTGAATACGGGCACCTTTACGGCAACGTAGTCGCCCGCAGGATAGAGTCCGCTCTCGTAGCCCATATCCTTGAGCTTAGCGCCAAACATTATCTTTGTCGCGATGTCAACCATGGGAATGCCCGTAACCTTGCTGATATAGGGCACTGTTCTCGACGAACGAGGGTTGACCTCGATGACGAACACCTCGTGGTTGTAGACGACGTACTGTATGTTCACAAGACCGATAACATTGAGCTCCTTTGACAGCTTGCGCGTGTACTCAACGATTATGCGCTTGATGCGGTCGGAGAGGTGCTGTGCGGGATAAATCGAGATAGAGTCGCCCGAGTGAACGCCCGCGCGCTCGATGTGCTCCATGATGCCCGGGATAAGGAAATCCTCGCCGTCACAGATAGCGTCGACCTCTACCTCCGTGCCCATCATGTATTTGTCGATGAGGACGGGATTCTCTATGTTGTGGCTCATGATAATGCCCATGTACTCCTTGACGTCGGCGTCGGAGTGAGCGATTATCATATTCTGTCCGCCGAGAACGTATGACGGACGGAGCAGAACGGGATATCCGAGCTGATTTGCCGCAACGAGAGCCTCCTCGGTGTTCATTACCGTGTGACCAGCAGGACGCGGAATACCACACTTTTCAAGGACTTCGTCGAAACGCTCGCGGTCCTCTGCGGCATCTATCATATCAGCGGACGTACCAAGTATGCGTACGCCCATATCGGAAAGGTGGCGCGTCAGCTTGATAGCTGTCTGTCCGCCGAACTGAACAACAACTCCGTAGGGCTGTTCAGTCTCGATGATAGCCTCGACGTCCTCCTTGGTGAGCGGGTCGAAGTAGAGTCGGTCGCCTGTGTCGAAGTCGGTGGAGACGGTCTCGGGGTTGTTGTTGCAGATAACAGCCTCATAGCCGAGCTCTTTCAGCGTCCATACGCAGTGTACGGAGCAGTAGTCGAACTCGATGCCCTGTCCGATACGGATAGGTCCCGAGCCGAATACGATGACCTTTTTCTTGCCTGTATCAGTGCGCTCGATGAACTGCTTTGCCTCGTTCTCCTCGTCGAATGTGGAGTAGAAGTACGGCGTTTCAGCCTTGAACTCGCCCGCGCAGGTGTCGACCATCTTGAACACGGCACGCTTGCGCTTCGGGCACTTCTGTCCCGAGAGGCGCTCGATAGTGCTGTCGAGGTAGCCGTACTGCTTCGCGGTGTCGTACTTCTCCTCGGTCAGCTCGCCCTCAGCGAGCCATTTTTCGAGCTCTACGAGGTTGAGGAGCTTGTAGAGGAACCAGTTGTCTATCATGGTTATCTCGTGTATCTCCTCGGGAGTTATGCCGCGCTTCAAAGCCTCAAATACGCAGAATGAGCGCTCGTCGTCGACGTCGTGGAGCTTCGCCCTTACCTCGTCGTCGGTGAGCTTGGTGAACTTCTTCATCGTCATGGTGTCGAGACCGAGCTCTATCGAGCGGACAGCCTTCATCATAGCCTGCTCGAAGCTCGTACCGATAGCCATTACCTCGCCCGTAGCCTTCATCTGAGTGCCGAGGGTGCGCTTTGCGTAAACGAATTTATCGAATGCCCATTTCGGGAACTTTATTACAACGTAGTCGAGTGCGGGCTCGAAGCAGGCGTAGGTCTTGCCTGTTACCTGATTGATTATCTCGTCGAGGGTGTAGCCTATCGCAATCTTTGCCGCAGTCTTTGCTATCGGGTAGCCCGTAGCCTTCGATGCGAGCGCCGATGAACGCGATACACGGGGATTTACTTCGATAACAGCGTACTTGAAGCTCGTCGGATGGAGTGCGAACTGGCAGTTACAGCCTCCCTCGACCTTGAGCTCCTTGATGATGTTGATAGCCGCAGTACGGAGCATCTGGTACTCGCGGTCGCTGAGCGTAACAGCGGGAGCGATAACGATACTGTCTCCCGTGTGAACACCGACTGGGTCGAAGTTCTCCATTGAGCAGACCGTGATAACGTTGCCCTTGGCGTCGCGGATGACCTCGAACTCAATCTCTTTCCAGCCGCTGATGCACTTCTCGACGAGTATCTGCGTGATAGGCGAAAGACGGAGTCCGTTGGTCGCAATCTCGTGGAGCTCCTCCTCGTTCTGAGCGATACCGCCGCCCGTTCCTCCGAGCGTGAAAGCGGGTCGCACGATAACGGGATAGTCAATGACTTTGGCAAAGTCGAGCGCGTCCTCTACGGTCTCAACGACCTTGGAGGGTATACACGGCTCGCCGATTTTCTCCATTGTATCCTTGAAAGCCTGTCTGTCCTCAGCCTTGTGGATAGTCTCGGGGTCTGCTCCGAGGAGCTTTACGCCGTGCGATTCGAGGAAACCCTCCTCTGCGAGCTGCATGGACAGCGTCAGACCTGTCTGACCGCCGAGGGTCGAAAGCAGGCTGTCAGGCTTTTCCATTTCGATTATGCGCTTCACTACGTCGAGCGTGAGCGGCTCGATGTAGACCTTGTCAGCCATAGCCTTGTCGGTCATTATCGTAGCAGGGTTGGAGTTGACGAGTATGACCTCGAGTCCCTCCTGCTTGAGTGCGCGGCAGGCCTGTGTGCCCGCGTAGTCGAACTCGGCAGCCTGTCCGATGACGATAGGACCTGAACCTATTACAAGTACCTTTTTGATATCACTTCTCAGCGGCATTTTACTTACCCTCCTTCATAGTCTCAACGAAATCGTCGAACAAATACGCAGTATCGAGCGGTCCGCCGTGTGCCTCGGGGTGGAACTGCACTGTTCTTGCGTTTACGGAGGTATAATGTATGCCCTCGCAGGTCTTGTCATTTGCGTTTATATGCGAAACTCTGCCGACTGACGGGTCTATGCTGTCACCGATAACAGCGTAGCCGTGGTTCTGGCTGGTAACGTAGGTCAGACCGCTCTCGAGGTCGATAACGGGCTGATTAGCTCCGCGGTGACCGTATTTGAGCTTCTCTGTGCGTCCGCCGTTTGCGAGCGCCATGAGCTGGTGACCAAGGCATATGCCGAATATCGGTATACCGAGCTTCTGTATCTCACGGATATTTGCGATTATCTCAACATTTTCAGCGGGGTCTCCGGGTCCGTTCGAGAACATGATACCGTCGGGAGCAAGGTCCTTGACCTGCTCAGCTGTCGTGTAGGCGGGAACTACGATGACCTCACAGCCGCGCTTCACGAGCTCGCGGCGGATATTTCTCTTATAGCCGAAGTCAAACAGAACAACGCGGCACTTTTTATCCTCGGGCTCATAGGTCAGCGTCTCGGTATTTGTGACATTCTTTACGGCTTCACGTACAGCGAACGCCTTGACCTGAGCAAGCAGCTCGTCCTTTTTCTCGTAGACATTTTCGGTCGTGATAACGCCGTTCATAACGCCAGCCTCGCGGATAACGCGTGTGAGGCTGCGGGTGTCTATGCCGTGTATGCCTATGATGTTGTGTTCGGTGAGGAAGTCGTTGATGTTCCCCTCACAGCGGAAATTCGACGGAGCATTGCACCACTCGCGCACAATATAGCCGCTGACGTAGGACTTGGCGGACTCGCTGTCCTCGGAGTTGACGCCGTAGTTGCCGATGAGCGGGAACGTCTGCGTAACAATCTGCCCGAAGTAACTGGGGTCAGTGAGGGTCTCCTGATAGCCTGTCAGACCCGTCGTGAAAACGACCTCGCCGATGACAGTACCCTTCGCACCGAAGCTCCTGCCCTCGAAGACCTGACCGTTTGCAAGCATAAGGTAGGCTTTTTCGCTCATGTTGAATAATGACATTAGGACCATTCCTTTCGCAATATTCGTGGATTTATCAAATGTCAGCCTCACGCCGTTGTGAAGCGACCGTTTATCTGAGCTCTGAGCTCTTATTTGAGGTTGATATACTGTGTGATATCGTCCTTCATGCGTATTACTTCGCGGCGAGCTGCCTTTGCGAAGTCACGCTCGTCGCAGCCCTCCTTCTTGTACGCGCACATTACCGCGCGGGAGGAGTTGACGATAGCTCCGAGACCGTTCTCGTCGAAGCCGCCCTTCAAGCCCTCAGCTCCGCCGCCCTGAGCTCCGTAGCCGGGAACAAGGAACATCGTATGCGGGAGCCTCTTGCGTAGCTCCGTGAGCATCTCGGGATATGTAGCGCCTACGACGGCTCCTACGTCGGAGTAGCCATACTTTCCGACAGCCTCGCTGCCCCACTTCTCGCACATATCGCCCATTGCCTCATATATCGTGCGTCCGTCTGCAAGCTCCATATCCTGAAGCTCACCGCTCGACGGGTTGGAGGTCTTGACGAGGACGAAAATGCCCTTGTCACGCTGACGGCAAACGTTGAGGAGCGGATTGATACCGTCGCTTCCGAGGTAGCCATTGACTGTGAGAGCGTCAGCTCCGAAAGCCTCGAGCTCGTTCTCGCCTACAGCTGTAACTCCGAGGTGAGCGTTCGTGTAAGCCTCCATAGTAGCGCCGATATCGTTGCGCTTACCGTCGGTCATGACGAACATACCGTTGAGCTTGGCATAGCGGATAGTCTTTTCGAGGGTGCGAATACCGTAGTGACCGTACATCTCGTAGTACGCAGCCTGCGGCTTTATTGCGGGGACGATATCGTGTATCTCGTCGATTATCGCCTGATTGAAGTCGTATATTGCCTTTGCGGCGGCTTTGAGGGTCCAGCCGTCTTTGTCGAGATAACGGCGCTGAATGTACTCAGGCACGTATTCGAGCTTGGGGTCGAGACCTACCACCGTAGGGTTCTTGAGTTCGATGATTCTTTCGATAAGTCTGTCAAACGACATTTTTTATACCTCCGATTTTATATTAACGGACTCCTGTCCGAGCTTATCTTGCGTCGTAGCGTATAACGCCCTTGGATATCGTAACGAGGGGCTTGCCCGTGAGGGTCATTCCCTTGAAAACGGTGTTGTGCGACTTGGAATGGAGCTTTTCGGGCTCGACAGTCCATGTCCTGTTGATGTCGGCGATGACGAGGTCAGCCGTCTTGCCGACCTGTATCGCGGGAATTTCAAGTCCGAGAATACGCCTCGGATTCACGCACATCAGCTCCACTACCTTGTTGAGGCTTATCTCGCCCGTGTGATACAGAGCGGTGAGCGTTGCCGCGAGGGACGTTTCCAAACCGACTACGCCGTTCGGAGCCTTCTCAAAGTCAGCCTTTTCGTTGGCGGCGTGGGGAGCGTGGTCAGTGATGATGCAGTCTATCGTGCCGTCCTTTATGGCGGCGATTATCGCCTTAACGTCCTCGGGAGTACGCAGAGGCGGGTTCATTCTGTAGTCGGCGTCGCGCTTCTCGAGGAGCTTGTCCGTGAGCATGAAGTAGTGCGGAGCAGTCTCACAGGTGACCTTTATGCCGCGGGATTTCGCGAATCTGATGATAGCGGCGCTGCCCTCGGTCGAGACGTGGCAGATGTGTATGCGCGCATTCACTGACGAGGCGAGGATTATCTCTCGGGCAGTGATGTAGTCCTCGGAAGCTCTGTCCATGCCCTTCACTCCGAGCTTTGCGGAGGTCTCACCCTTGTTCATGATACCGCCGTCGATGATATCGAGGTCCTCGCAGTGCGAAGCAACGAGAAGTCCGTTCGTATTCGAGAGCTCGAGCGCCTCGCGCATCTGCTCGGCATTCTTGACAGGCTTGCCGTCGTCGGAGATGCATATGCAGCCTGCCGCCTTCAGCGCATCGTAGTCACAGAGCCCGTCACCGTTCATCTTGCCTGTGATACAGCCGACAGGATAGACGTCAACGCCTGTCCCCTGTGATTTCTCGATTATGTAGCGAATCGTCTCGGGATTGTCGCAGGGCGGGTTTGTGTTCGGCATTGCGAGCACTCCCGTAACTCCTCCCGCGAGCGCAGCGGAGCAGCCAGTCAGGACGTCCTCCTTGTGCGTGAAGCCGGGGTCACGGAGGTGAACGTGCATATCGAACAGCGAGGGCATGAGCACGAAGTCAGTGCCGTCGATGACATTCTCGGCTCCGAGATGGATATTCGTACCGACCTCGGCGATTTTTCCGTCCTGAATGAGAACATCTGTGATGAAGTCGTTCTTTGCGTCAACCGCGCGAATGTTCTTGATGAGAAGTGATGACATAATTCCTCCTTTGGTGGATTCAGCCGTATATAGCCACGGAATCGCAGCCGTCAAGCTCCGTTACCGAGACCTTTACCTTTTCGTTATGCGAGGTCGGCAGATTCTTGCCGACGTAATCAGGGCGTATCGGGAGCTCTCGATGTCCCCTGTCGACGAGCACCGCAAGCTGAATGGTACGGGGTCTGCCCCGTTTGATTATCGCATCTATCGCGGCGCGAACGCTCCTGCCCGTGAAAATTACGTCATCGACGATGATGACGTTCTTGTCCGTGACAGAGAACGGGATATCGGTCGCATCAGTATCTACAGTGCCCGAGACGTCATCCCTGTACGGAGTGATATCGAGCGTGCCGAACGGCACCTCAGCTTTCTCGAGCTCGCCGAGCTTTTCGGCTATACGCTTGCCTATGGGAGCTCCGCGCGAGATTATGCCGACAACGCAGATATTCTCGACACCCTTGTTGCGCTCGATTATCTCGTATGAGATACGCGCAACGGCACGTCCGACAGCCGCGTCGTCCATGATGATGTGCTTCTTCTCCATAGCCTGCTCCTTTCACGAAAAATGCCCGTCTGAACTGACAGACGGGCATACTTACAGCTATAGCTATGACATAGTTATAATATAAAGCAACACGCCTTGTCAACCTCTCAGGATCGAATTAAAGGGTAGTAGTTTTCAACAATACTGATTATAACACATCTTCGCTTTTTTGTAAAGGGGTAAAGCGAATGGTGCGAAAACGCGTTATCTCCGCTTAGCCGCCTTTTTTGCGAGCTTTTTAGCCTTTTTCTTTTCTTTCTTGTTTTTCTTTTTCGTCGCTTTATCGAAAAATTTCTTCCCTACGAAGATTTTTATGGCAATTGCGACAACTCCGATGAGCACCTGCAATATGACAGTGAGGAGCGCGGTCTTGTCATCGACGTTCTTCTCGGGAGGTGTATGCTGCTCGGAGAGGCTCCCCTTTCCCGCGACCTTTTCGTTGCCGAAGCCGAAAGAGACCTTTTTAAAGTCCTTCTGATATTTCATGGCTTAGTCCTCCTTTATCGGTTCAGCTATGAGGAATTTTATGTTCTTCCCCTCGGCTGTGAACATATTCTCGTGCTCTGTGACAAAGTTCTCAATACCCGTCTCGCCGTGCAGGTCACGCGTACTGAACTTGATACGGTAGCCTGCATCCGCGAAATACTCGAACGACTCATCAAAGAGCTCGTCATCGTCGGTCTTGAACCACAGCTCGCCCTTCAGGAACTTCTTGTAGTTGAGGAGCTGCCGCGTGTGTGTTAGGCGGCGCTTCTTGTGCTTCTTCTTTGGCCACGGATTGCAGAAATTGATGTATATCCTGTCCGCGCGGTCGTTCTCGTCCCATGCGAGGTCAAGCCGCTCGATGTTCTGTATAGCGATGCGGACATTGTCGGGCTGCATATTCTTCTCGCTGTACGCAGCCTCGAGCTTGCGCTTCGCGAGTACGAGCATCTCGTTCTTTATGTCCATTGCCACGAAATTTATCTCGGGGTGAGCGGGAGCAGCCTGCGATATGAAGCCGCCCTTGCCGCAGCCGAGCTCAACATACAGCGGACGTTCGGGCTCGGAGAAGAGGGAAGTCCATCTCCCCTTCTGCTCCTGCGGGTCTGGTATATAGAAAGGGCACGCCTCAAGCTCGGGCTTTGCCCAGGGTTTATGTCGGATACGCATAATGACCTCCGTTGATTTTATGGTTACAATTATACCATACTAATCACAAAATTGCAACCAAAAAGGTAAAAAATCTTTTTTCGCCGTCATGAATATTTCATAAAGCCGTCACATGACTTTCGGTTTTGCTCATATAATATTATTATTGCGGCTTATTTACGCCAAACTTGACTTTTATTTAAATGTTTGCTATAATGTCTGTATCATAGAAAGAGGAGGAACAAAATATGAAACGTATTTTCGCTAAAGCTCTGACAGCAGGCGCAGTCGTTTGCGTGCTGATGTCAGCTCCGATATATGCCGACGCAGCTACTCCCGAGGAGGCTGCCGAGCTCGCACGCCAGTACGGCTACTCCGAGGACCTCATACAGCAGGGCTGGAACGAGTACAACGCCAACCCCGAGCTCTATCCGCCCGAGGTCATCGATATGTACATGGAGCAGCTCCGCGAGTCGGGCAACAAAATAGTGACGAATGTCCCCTATGACCCCGACGCTACTGTTCCCGCAGCGGCAACTCAGGCTCAGCCCACGACAACTACAGCGGCGGGAACTCAGACAACGCCCGCCGTATCCGACGATATAACCCTCACCATGCCTGACGGCTCGACCTTCACGCGTATCAGCAAGGCAGCTTTCATTGCACTCAGCTACGACGAGAAGCAGGCTTACCTCGCGACCTTCACTCCCGAGCAGCAGACGGTCATCATACAGAACCTCTCTCCCGAGGAGTACAAGAGCCTGCTGAAGCAGCTCCCTGCTGACAAGAAGATGGAAGTCATCGACGACATGAAGAAAGTCACCGACGATATGAACCTCACTCTCACGGTTGATGAGGTCAGCGACGACAACGTTGTTATCTCGATGAAAAACGATAAGGGCGAGCTCGTTGCGGTCAGTCACGCAAAGGACGTAGTCGAGAACACTGGCTACGACAGACGCGGCATCATCGCAGCCGCAGGAGCTCTTCTGCTCACATCTCTCGCGGGCATATACATCGTCGCAAAGAAGTGCTTCGGCAGGGAGGACAGCAATATCTGACATGAGCAAAAAGAATAATTCAGTTGTTCCGCACATCCTCGCTCCGTTCTTTGTAGCGGCGATATGCGCCTCAGTGGTTACAGTCGCGCTAATCAAGCCCTATGACAAGCTGAAGATGTACGCGGACATCGCCTTTATGGACAAGCTCAAGACTGACCCGTCCGACGACTCGGGACTCGTCATAAGAGACAATACTATAGTTTCGGAATATACGGGCAAGACATCATCAACAGGCGAAGTCATACGCCCTAAGTTCGGCGAGCTCTACGCCGAGCTGAAATGCGACAGATTCGACGTTGACGTCCCCGTATACTGGGGAAGCAAGCCCGAGCTCCTCGACATGGGAGCCTGCCAGTCATCGGGCTCCGTTGTCATCGGCACCGAGGGCAACGCCGTTATCAGCGCCCACGTCGACACCTTCTTCGCAAAGCTGTCCGATTTGAAAAAGGACGATATCATCACGATAAACACTAACTACGGCGTGTTCACCTACAAGGTAAAAGAGCTCATCAGCTTCAACAGCACCGACAGAAAATACGTCGTTCCCTCCGAGGAGACAAAGCTCACTCTGTACACCTGCAAGCGTGACGTGCTCGGCAACACGAATCAGCGTGTCGGCGTCGTCTGTGAACCGATAAAGAGCGAGTTCTACACCGATGTAAAGGAGGCTGAACAGTGATGAAAAACGCATTTTCCTATGTTGCCTCCATATTCGTATCAGTCCTGCTGGTGTTCTGCATACTCGGAGTTGCAGGCGCAGGAGTAGCAAAGCTCTGCGCCAACAGCAATCAGCTCAGGAACATCGCCGAGAAGCACGACATTGACGAGAAGGTCTATTCAGAGCTCGAGCGCTACTTCCATGAGCGTTCATCTGCAACGGGTATTCCCGAAAATGTCTACATGGACGCCATTGACACAGACTACCTCGACGACATCATTGACCAGATAATCGTAAACGGCTTTAAGCAGCTCCGCGGCGGAAACGCCACTGTTGAAATGAAGAATGAGGAGCTCGAAGCCTCTATCGACAGCTTCTTTAACGACTACGCCGACAGCATCGGCTACAAGAAGGACGACAAGTTCGAGCAGAAGCTCAACGCGACCAAGAACAGCGCTTACAACACTATCCGCGAATACTGCGATGTTTACAAGTTCGGCGCTCTTGAGAGCCACGGTGTGCTCGCAAAGGCATCGAAGGTGTACACACACCTTGATTTCATACTCGTCGGCGGCGCTGCTATAATGCTGGTACTGATAGTAACGCTGCTGATATTCAATCTCAATGCTCCGAGCGAATCAGTCTACTGGTCGGGAGTATCAATGCTCATAGCTGGCATAATCGCTGCAGCTCCGTGCGTGTACCTTCTCGCGACCGACTATTTCAGCTCCTTCTCGATAAAACAGCCGCAGATATACACGGCTTACACCGAGACTATGAAGCTCGGCACGAATGCGTTTATGTACACGGGGATAGTCCTCGCGTGCGTCGGATTACTGCTCATCATCGTCTATGCGATAACACGACCGAAAAACGCTCAGAAAAAGGCATAAAACAAGACCTCACCGCTCGGTGAGGTCTTTCATTTTCAGTTCATTATACTATCGGTGCCGCCAGTAGAGACAACGCTGTAATGGCGCAGTATCTTTGACGCGTCCATGGAGTCGTTCCTGCCGTCGACGCTGACATCACCGACTACCGCCTGCAACTCGTCGAACTCCGCATCAGCTCCCGTAGACAGACGCGAATACTCGGCGAGAATATCCGTTGCATCCTTGGAATCAACCATGCCGTCACCGTTGACGTCACCCATGAGCGTATCGCACACGGGCAGCTCGGACGGCTGGAAATCGTGCAGATACGACGGAGCGCTGATATCATAGCCCTTTCGTATATCCGCGGTCATATCGCTGTCAGGACAGAGAAACCAGCTGTGGCTATAGCTTTCGCCGTCGTCCCATGTAGTATCCGCGTGGAACCACTTCCCGCCGAGCTTGACGAGATTCCACGCGTGGTCCTTTGTGCAGACGTATGCGCTTTCGATGCCGACCTCATGCAGTAGGAGGTCATACGCCATAGCATAGCCCTCACAGACCGCAACGCCGTCCATAAAAACGGCTGAATCGACGTGATTTCCGAGGGCGTCCTCGTTCTCGCCGTCGTAAACAGTATTCTCGCAGACCCAGTCATGCAGAGCCTTCGCCTTTTCGATATCTGACATCGAATCGTCGACTGTCTCCGCTGCAACGCGCTTGACATTGTTCATCGTGAACCTGTCAACGAAGCCGACCTCATGGGCTGTATGGCAATTCTTGTAGAAGTAGTCCCTGAACTCGTCCGCGGGCTCGCAGCTGTTCTCGGGAACAACATCAGTGCCGTTTATCATGTACAGCTGATGGCAGCCGTTGAAGCAGCGTGCGGAGAGGTCGTTCGTGACGTCAAAGTCTATTTCTGCGAGCTTGGAGCAGTTTGCAAAGGCGAGGTCTGCAATATTACACTTCCCGCCTATCGTTATCTTTTCGAGCTCGGGACAATTCATAAAAGCGTTCGCCTCTATATCAGCGTCGCCGTTTATCACCAGCTCCTTCAGATGCGGACAGCGTCTGAAGGCGGCAATTCCGATATTTACCTTTCCGTTCGGAAACTGCACATTCTCAATAGCTCCGTCACTGAAACAGCTGCTGCTAATGCTCAGTTCTTTGATATCGGGGGCAAAGCTGACGCTTTTCAGCTTTTTATTGACACCGTTGAGCGTTACATTTTCGCCTGCTTTGAATGACAGCTCTGTTATTGTTTGCGGGATAGAGGAAATATCAACGATACAATTTCCGGGGAACTCTATACCCTTAATAGCAGTACCCGTAAAAGTATTTGAACCGTCTATCTTTATCTCGTCGCCCTCGAAGATGATGTCGGTCAGTGACGTACACCCTCTGAACGTGTTGCTGAGGGTCTCGATATTCGGCGGTATCACAACTGATGTAAGACTCGTGCATTCATTGAGGACAGCTCCGATGTACGACACACTCTCGGGAAACGTTATGCTCTTAATCTTTGACCTGCTCAGATTCGGGATAAGCGTCACGCCCTCCTCAAAGCTGACCTCAGAAAAGCTCTTGTTTTCGATAATTCGTGTTTTCAGCACTGTGTTGATAGTGTAGCCGCCGACCTCCTTCGGAATTACCAGTTTTACATCATCGCCACTGTTCAGAGGCGAGTACAGAGCTATCTCCATTTCCTTTTCGGGGTCTGTATATTTCTTGAAATACAGCATCCAGTCTCCGACCTGCTTCCTGCCATCGCTATAGGTAAAATCGGAAGAAGCTGTATCGTAAACGGTCTTGTATTTCGGCGGAATATAAAGAGAATCAGGACAGCCTGTGAAAGCTGTACTTGAAACGATAAGCAAATTGTCATGGAACTTGATCTCGCTCAGCGATTTACAGTCTTTAAAGCAGTTATCAGGGATAAACTCAACGCTCTTGGGGATATTCACAGACGTAACAGACGAATTACTAAAAGTTGAATGATACAGATAAGTTACAGCGTCGGGAACAGTTACCGCTCCGAGGTTTACAGCGTCCTCGAACAGGTCGAAGCCTAACTCATTGACAATATGCCCCGCTATTTTGTCGGGAACTACCACATCGTATATGGTATCGTCTTCATCGGCAGGCTCGGACTCGCTCGCAGACACCGTCGTGGTTGTAGGCACATCAATCTGTTCAACGGACAGAGCTGTAGTTTCGAGTATGACCGGCACGCTTCCGCTGTCAACTGGCGCTTTCTTCTTTTTCAGCCAATCTTTTGCCATCATCTCCCGCGAGCCGCCCTTGAATCTCTGTATCCAGAACTCAAAATCCTCGGTTATAAGCATATCGACCTTAGAATTCTCGAGCCAGTTATCATCGTATTGAGCTGAAATGAGCTCCTCGGGTAAATATACTCGTGAGACTTTTCTGCTGGTGTCGAATGTCCCTGCCGCAAATGACACTATCTTATGACCGTCAAGCTCGGTAGGGAGCGTTATTTCCCACGGAAGGCTTGTGTCCTTGCTGACGCCGACAAGTCGCGCTCCGCCGTCGACAAGCACATACTGCCAGCCGTCGTATTCGAGGACTTCCTCGTCAGCAGCTACAGCCGCCGCAATATCGGCAATATCTGGCATTATCCCCGTCCCGCAGCCTATAGTCATCGCCGCAGACACGAGTATGGATATCATCTTTTTGAACATAAAGGCTTCCTCCCCTCAAAGAATATATCATGTCATATTAATCATACCATAAAAAGCCCATTAAATCAAGGCATTTTCAAGTTTTACAAATAATTGACATTTCACTATTGAAAAATTTTTCAGACTGTGATATAATATTAATGTTCGCTGTGGAGGATAGTATCCGAAACGGCTCAAATTAAAATATGGAGGTCAAAACAATGGGAATGTTTGACAAGCTGATTGCCAATCTCAAGGCAAGCAAGAAAACTATAGTATTTACAGAGGGCGAAGACCAGCGTATCCTCTCTGCTGCCGACAGACTCCTCAAGGAGGGTCTCATGGGCGTTATCCTCTGCGGTGAGGCATCAAAGGTAAAGGCTGCGGCTGCTGAAGGCGGCTTCAATATCGACGCAGCTGAGATAATCGACCCTGCTACATATCCCGAGTTCGACTCACTCGTAGCTCAGATGTTCGAGCTCCGCAAGGGCAAGATGACTGAGGACGAGTGCCGCGCAGCTCTCGCAAAGTCCAACTACTTCGGAACAATGCTCGTTAAGGCAGGCAAGGCTGACGCTCTCCTCGGAGGCGCTACCTACTCCACAGCTGACACAGTACGTCCCGCACTCCAGATAATCAAGACAAAGAAGGGCGCTAACCTCGTAAGCTCGTCATTCATCCTCTTCCGCGAGAAGGACGGCAAGGAGGAGCGTATCGCTATGGGTGACTGCGCAATCAACCTCAGCTACTCCGACAAGCTCGACAAGGAGGGCAACGTTGTCCTCACAGCAGCTCAGCAGCTCGCAGAGGTAGCCGTTGAGACCGCAAGAACAGCTGACTTCTTCGGTATCGACCCCAAGGTAGCAGTTCTCAGCTTCTCGACATACGGCTCGGGCAAGGGCGGCACAGTACAGCTCAGCCACGACGCAGTTATCGAGGCTCGCAAGCTCGCTCCCGAGCTCGTTATCGACGGCGAGTTCCAGTTCGACGCAGCAGTTTCCGCTGAGGTCGCAAAGACAAAGTGCCCCGATTCCAAGGTAGCAGGACAGGCTAACACCTTCATTTTCCCGCTCATCGAGGCAGGCAACATCGGCTACAAGATTGCACAGCGTCTCGGCGGCTTTGAGGCATACGGTCCTATCCTTCAGGGTCTCAACGCTCCTATCAACGACCTTTCACGCGGCTGCACAGCTGACGAGGTCTACAAGATGGCTATCATCACAGCAGGTATGGCTTGATTCAGAACAAAGCGAAAGGACGTCCGTTTGGACGTCCTTTTTTTATTTGTCATCAACAATGTTATTGACCCACACGTCGCTCCTGACCATGAAATAGCCTATCCCGACCTTTATCACCTCCGCGAAGGTGATTATCGCGAACATCGGTCGTATCGGGAGATTTGTCAGGTACGCGAGCACAAACGCTATCGGTATGACTATCAGCCACGTGAAGCCGAAGTCGAACAGGAACGTGATACCTGTTTTGCCGCCGCTCCTGAGCGTAAAATAGCAGGCGTTCGTGTACGATATCAGCGGGAAGGACAGCGCAGTTATCACTATCATATACGCCGCTATCGAGCGAACATCGCCGCTCGTCTTGTACAGCATGGGAAAGAACTTTGCAATCGGCAGCAGACAGACTCCGACACAAACAGAGGCGATAACGCTGAAAAAAAGGAGCTTGTTGTCAGTGTCGCGTGCATCGCGGAGCTTATTCGCTCCGAGCTTTGCGCCGACGATTATCGAGACGCACACTCCGAGCTGAACATAGAATGTGCTGAACAAATTGGAGATAGTCGTGGCGATATTTCGCGCCGCGACCACATCAAGTCCGCGAACGGAGTAGCACTGCGCGATAACGGACATTCCCGCCGCCCAAAGGAACTCATTGAACAGCAGCGGCACGCCTTTTTTCGTAATATTGAGCGCAAGCGCGAGAGGTATACCGAAGCCGCTGAAGGCTCCGATGATGAATCTGCACCGCGCGGTGTGAGTATGCACCCATACGACGATAACCGCCGCCTCAACGACCTTAGCAATTACCGTAGCTATAGCCGCGCCCTTCACTCCGAGCACGGGCATACCGAGTTTGCCGAAGATGAGAACGTAGTCGAGGACGAGATTGACAGCGACCGCAGTCATTGAAGCCGCCATGGGTATCCTTGTTTCCCCGCACTCACTGACGATGCTCGCATATGCCTGACGTACAGCATTCGGTACGAGCGAGAGTATGATGACCGACATATACGCTTTTCCGTAGCCGAGAGTTGCCGCCCGTATCTCGGGAGGGTCGTCCTTGCTGAGGAAGAGCGATATCAGCCCGTCGTCGAAAAACTCGAAAAGCAGAGCCGCAATAACAGCGATTATCAGACAAGAAAACAGCCTGAACCTGAACGTGTACATCTGTCCCCTGTAGTCGCCCTTGCCGAAGAACTGGGCTCCGAAAACGCTCGGACCCGAGACGGCACCGAATGTCGAAATAATGAAAATAAATACGTACTGATTGACAATGGAGGCGCCGCTCATTTGCTCCGTACCGACGCGCCCGAGCATGATGTTGTCGAGCATGGACACGAAATTCGTGACGAGCATTTGCAGTATCATCGGCACGACCATAGTCAGCACGCTTTTATAGAAATGTCTGTCTCCGATGTATTTGCTTCTGAATCGGCTTAATATTGAGGTATTCTCGATATCTATGCACCTCAATCCTCAATTTCGCGGATAAGGTTTATCATCTCGATAGCTCCCTCTGCGCACTCGCTGCCCTTGTTGCCTGCCTTCGAGCCCGCACGCTCGATAGCCTGCTCGATGTTCTCGGTCGTGATGACGCCGAACATCACGGGGATATCAGCATTCAGCGACACCTGAGCAATGCCCTTTGCGCACTCATTGCAGACGAGGTCATAGTGTGAGGTGCTGCCGCGGATGATAGCTCCGAGGCAGATAATAGCGTCGTACTTGCCTGTCTTAGCCATTTTTGAGGCGATGAGCGGTATCTCGAACGCACCGGGTACCCATGCAACGTCAATGGAGTTCTCGGGGAGCTCGTGGCGCTTGAGTGTGTCGATAGCACCGCCGAGCAGCTTATTCGTGATGAACTCGTTGAAACGTGCAACGACGATACCTATTCTGACATCCTTGGGTACAAGATTTCCTTCATATGTTTTCATGGTTATTTCTCCTTAATATTTATATTTTTGCTGCTCAGTAGTCGAGGATATGTCCCATTTTGGCAGCTTTAGTTTTGAGGTAGAACAGGTCATAGGCAGTGGCGTCCATCTGTATCGGGATACGCTCCTTTATCTCGAGTCCGAAGCCGCTCAAGCCGTAGACCTTGTCAGGATTGTTCGTGAGCAGGCGCAAAGTCTTGCAGCCGAGCTCCCGCAGTATCTGCGCGCCGATGTAGTACTCGCGCATATCTCCCGGGAAGCCGAGAGCGAGATTCGCCTCGAGGGTATCCATGCCCTTGTCCTGCAATTCATAGGCGCGGAGTTTGTTTATCAGTCCGATGCCGCGTCCTTCCTGCCTCATATAGAGCAGTATTCCCCTGCCCTCTTTTTCTATCTGCGTCATAGCGGAGGCAAACTGCTGTCCGCAGTCGCATTTCAGCGAGCCGAACGCGTCGCCTGTCAGGCACTCGGAGTGTACGCGGCAGAGTATATCCTCGCCGTCACCGATGTCACCCTTGACGAGTGCAACGTGGTGCTCGCCGTTGAGCTTGTTCACGAAGCCGAGAGCCCTGAACTCGCCGTACTTCGTCGGCAGCTTCGTATTCGCAACGCACTCGACGAGCTTATCGTGGACCTTGCGATACTCCTTGAGAGCCTGTATCGTGATGAATTTGAGTCCCCATTCCTGCGCCTTCTGCTGCAATTCAGCGGCTCTCATCATAGTGCCGTCGTCGCGCATTATCTCGCAGCAGAGTCCGCAGCCCTTAAGTCCCGCGAGCCTCATGAGGTCTACCGTAGCCTCGGTGTGACCCTCACGCTCGAGCACGCCGTTTTTCTTCGCCGTGAGCGGGAACATATGACCCGGGCGGCGGAAGTCCTCGGGCTTGGAGCTGTCATCGACAGCCATACGTGCCGTGAAGCCGCGCTCCTCAGCGGATATGCCCGTGGTCGTGTCAACGTGGTCGATTGAGACCGTAAACGCCGTGCAGTGGTTATCAGTGTTGTAGTCGACCATCTGCGGCAGGTGGAGCTTCTCGCAGAGCTCGATGCTCATCGGCATACAGATGAGCCCCTTCGCATGAACAGCCATAAAATTGACATTTTCAGTGGTCGCGAACTCAGCGGCGCAAATCATATCGCCCTCATTCTCGCGGTCCTCGTCATCGGTCACAAGGATTATCTCGCCGTTTCTCAGCGCTTCGAGAGCTTCCTCGACCGTATTGTATTTAAACATTCTTATCCTCCTGTCCGATGTCGATGTTTCCGACATCGCATTTGAGCTTCATCGTGCACTTACCGTCCACGGTAATCTCCTTTTTGCCGCCGACGGGCTTGTCTTCCTCGCCCGAGGTCGTCTCGAATTTAAGACTGCCCGTGCTGATGTCGATATCACCGACATCAACATTGACCTCCGCCTCGCACTCACCGACCTCAGCGAGCGATATATCGGCATTTCCGACATCTACGGAGATCTCGGAATCAGCGAGTATACCTACATCAGTCATATCAACGTTGCCGACGTCGCACTTTACATCGAACTCACCCTTGAGCTTGTCGAGCTTCACGTTGCCGACGTCGGAATTGATATCGAACTTGCTGAAGCTCTCAGGCAGCGATATCTTCACGTCCGCCTCGACCTCAACAGCCTTTGCATTTGAGTTTTTCCACTCCCAGAAGCTCTTGCCGGTTTCGGGGTCAACGATAGAAATCGTGAGCACTTCCTCCTCGACCTCCGCCTTGCAGGAGAGGTGCTCGCTGACAGAGCTGACCTTATTCTGCGTAATGCCCTGAACCTTGTAGTCGACGTGTATCTCCGCCTTATCGGTCTCGCCGTAGGACACATCTATGCTGCCGACGTTTATGTCGGTTTTCAGCTCAGTCGCCTTCTCCGCTGCGACCTCGACGTCCTCCGAGCTGTTTGAAATAACAACAGGATTCTCGATACCGCAGGAGGTCAGCGCAAGCAGTGAAGCAGCGGCAATTGCTGCAAATCTTTTCATATTATCACTCCTCATATGAAGCCGTTTTTTGCGAGAAGCTCCATAGATACGCCGCCCGCCTGACTATCGGGCTTCATGAGCTTCTCGACATATTTTGCTATTATATCATTTTCAAGGTTGACGATATCGCCGACCTTTTTCGTGCCGAGCACGGTCTGCGACGCAGTATGCGGGATAATCGACACGCTGAACGAGTCAGCCGCAACTTTCGCAACGGTAAGGCTTATACCGTCAATGGCGACTGAGCCCTTTTCCACGATATACCGCATTATTTCGGGCTTCGCGGAGACAGTGTACCACACCGCTATACCGTCATTTTTTATATCGGATATAGTACCCGTGCCGTCGATGTGACCCGAAACAATGTGTCCGCCGAATCGTCCTCCCGCAGCCATAGCACGTTCAAGATTGACGGGGCTGCCGCTCCGCAGACTGCCGAGCGACGAGCGGCTGAGCGTCTCGTTCATGACGTCCGCCTGAAACGAAGCCGCATCGAAGTCAGTGACAGTCAGACACACGCCGTTCACGGCGATGCTGTCGCCGAGGTGAACGTCCTCGAGCACCTTCCGCGCGCTTATCCGTATGAATGATTTGCTGCTGCTGCGCTGTATGCTGACGACCGAGCCGACCTCCTCAATTATTCCCGTGAACATACTTCACCCTGCTTTCGATAAGGATATCCTCGCCGAAGTGTCTGACCGCGACGGGCTCGAGCATGAAGCCATTGTCGGGCTTATCGGCTCCGAGTCCCGCAACAGGCGATTTAGCGCCGACTCCGCCGATTATCTTCGGTGCGATGTAGGTCTGCACCTTGTCAACTATACCCGATTCGAGCGCCGACCAGTTGAGCTCGCCGCCTCCCTCGAGGAGCACGCTGTCAATACCGAGAGAAGACAGCGTTTTCATCAGCTGCCGTAGGTCGGGACGTCCGTTTTTCCCGCGCATCGAGAGTATCGTGCAGCCCATGTCGATATATGGCTGAGTCACAGCAACATCGCTCTCGAGCGTCGCAATTATCGTCGGAACGGTCTTTGCCGTACACACGACATTGCTCGTCAGCGGCGTCCTGAGCGACGAATCGCATACAACTCTGATTGGATTTCTTCCGCCCTCGAGTCTGCACGTCAGCATCGGGTCGTCCTTGAGCACGGTGCCCACTCCGACCATGATAGCGGCGTGTCTGAGCCTGTCGCGCTGAACATTCAGACGCGCCTCCTCGCCAGTTATCCACTTCGATTCGCCTGTACGGCAGGCAATCTTTCCGTCCATAGACATAGCGTACTTCATCGTAACAAAGGGAAGATGCTTTATTATGAACTTGAAGAAAATCTCGTTTATCGCGTCGCACTCATCCTTGAGGACGTCCTCTACGACCTCTATCCCGTTGTCGCGGAGTTCCTGCACACCCTTGCCCGCAACGAGCGGATTCGGGTCATACGAGCCGACATAGACGCACTTGATACCATGCCCGATTATAGCCTCGGTGCAGGGCGGCTGCTTGCCGTGGTGACAGCATGGCTCGAGCGTGACGTACATCTCCGCGCCCGAGCAGTCGACTCCGCGCGCCTCGCAGTCCGCAAAAGCGGCACGCTCGGCGTGGAGGTCACCGTACTTTTTATGATATCCGCGACCGATGACCTCGCCGTCGCGCACGATGACCGCGCCGACCATAGGATTAGGACTGACAAAGCCCATACCGCGCTGAGCGAGCTCAATAGCCTCTCTCATAAAATCCTCATTCATATGAATCACTTCCAAAAAAGCGCCCGCGAGGTACACCAAAGGAGTACGCTTCGGGGCGCTGATTATCACAGATTTCGTGACATCTTCTCACATCCGGACTATTGCCGCAAAAATGCAGCACGTTCAATGAACGACCGTCGGCTTCGGAATCACACCGAATCAGCCAAAAAAGGCTCGCAGGCTATACTGCCGGTAGGGAATCACACCCTGCCCTGAAGATAACAAAATAATTATATCACACTAACAGAGCTTTGTCAATACGATAACTGTTCAATTTTTGCGGTCTTCGCTGAGGAGCTTGTGCAGTATACCGCAGAGCACCTCCCGCTCCTCCTGAGAGAGTCCGACCGTACACGCCATTTTTTGCGGTACAGCGAGGGCGCGCTCACGCAGAGCAAGACCTTCCTCGGTAGCAGAGACGTTGAGCACTCTTTCATCGGAGCTGTCACGCCTGCGCTCGATGAGCCGCTTTGCCTCGAGCTTTTTGAGCAGAGGCGTCAGGGTGCCCGAGTCGAGATACAGGAGCCTGCCTATGTCGCGGACACTGACCGTCCCGTGCTCCCACACGACGAGCATGGTGATGTACTGCGTGTATGTCAGCCCGAGCTCATCAAGGAAAGGCTTGTACCTGCCGACAATCTCCTTTGACGCGGCATAAAGCGGGAAGCAGAGCTGATTGCACAGCTTCAGGCAGTCGTAATCCCTGTCAGACATTTTCAGCCTCGATAAGAGTCTTCATAGCGTCCTTTGAGCGGAATCCGACAGCAAGGTCGACGAGCTGACCCTTCCTGAAAAAGCCGACAGCGGGAATGCTCTGGATATTATACTTCACCGCAAGCTCCATGTTTTGGTCGACATCGCACGCATAGAACGGGATATCGGTGAATTCCTCAGAGAGCTCCTCAAGTATGGGAGCAAGCATCCTGCACGGACCGCACCAAGTGGCGTTGAAGTCCACGATTGCGAGCTCAGCGCTGTTTATAGCCTCTAAATCGTTGTTTTTAATTTCCTTAATCATGATTCATACCTCTTTCTTTATTTCGTTCAGGTAGCCTATCGCCGAAAGTGCGGCGATATTCCCCTGACCTGCGGCTTTGATGTACTGATACGGCTTTCCTGCGACGTCTCCGCACGCGAAAAGTCCGCGGATATTGGTCCTCATCTGCAAATCGACCTTAATGTGCGGACCGTCGGTCTCAACTCCCGAGATGAGCTTGTCGGGCATGACTGCGTCGCGCAGTACGAACACGCACGCGATTTCATACTCTCCGCCGTCCGTTTTCAGAGCAGTAACGCTCCTGTCACCGAGTATAGCAAGCGGCTTCTCGCGGACAACGCGTATATTCGGACGCTCCTGAGGGAGCACATCGTTCATCGGGATATAGAGCACGCTGTCGACTATCTCCGACAGGAACTCCGCCTCCTCAGCGGAATCCGAGCTGTAACCGAGCACAGCGACCGCCTTGCCCTTGTACAGGCGAGCGTCACAGGTCGCGCAGTAGCTCACTCCGCGCCCGAGGAGCCTGTCCTCGCCGTCGAGAGGCTTTGCCTGAACGATGCCCGTCGCAACGATAACAGCCGTCGCCTCGAGCATTTCCTCGCCGCACTGGAGCGCGAAATAGTCGCCCATAGTGTATACAGCACCGACCTGCTTGTCGGTTATCTCAACTCCGACATTGTCAAGGTGCGCTCTGAGGCGCTCGGCGAGCTCTGCCCCGCTTACAGCAGGCAGTCCCGTGTAATTGTCTATACTGTGCGCCTTGCTTATCTTCGGACTGAGCTCCCTGCTCCCGAGCAGGAGCACGTTTTTGTTGCGTATCTTGGCAGTTATCGCCGCTGATATGCCTGCGGGACCAGTTCCGATGACAGCAATATCGAACCTGTCCATAGTATCGCCTCCTTATTCAATTGTATGCAACTTAATTTTACACTATCAATATAACACAAAAGCACGACCCTGTCAATAGCATTTGCGTGAATTTACATTTTATTCACATATGCACTGACAGGGTCCGCGGTTTATTCTTTCTTCGGAGCCTCCTCAGCAGACTTCTGCTCCGCTTTTTTCTTTTCAGTCTGCTCCTTCTGCTGTTTCTTGTGGATATTGTCGATATCCTCAACGGTTCCGCCGCCGTCGTCGTCGGGAGCACGGAACTGCCCCTTCTCCACAAGTCTGAGGAACGCGTCAACAACATCGCTCGTGAGCTGAGTGCCGCGCACCTCCTTCATAATTGAAACAGCCTTGTCGAAGTTCATGCGCTTGCGGTACGGTCGGTCGGAGTACATCGCATCGAACGTATCCGCGACTGCGATTATCTGAGCCACACGCGGTATCTCGTCGCCCTTCAGCCCTTTGGGATAGCCCTTTCCGTCGGGACGCTCATGGTGCGCACCCGCACCGATAGACAGCTCGGGCATGATGCTGATGTTCTTGAGCGTATTGAAACCGAGTGCGGAATGAGACTTGATGATATTGAACTCGGTATCCGTCAGCTTGCCGGGCTTGTTGAGCACCTCAGGCGGCACGCCGACCTTTCCGATATCGTGCAGGAGCGCAATATTGCGGTATTTCTCGACCGTCTCGTCGTCATATCCGAGCTCCTTTGCGAGTATCGCCGTATACTCCGCAACACGCGTGGAGTGACCGTTCGTGTATTTGTCCTTCATATCTATGACCTTCGCGAACGCCTCAACTATCTCACGGATGAGGAGCTTCTGCTCCTGCTCCTTCTTCTTGAACTTGGCAATCCTGCGGCGAATCACAATTGCCACGATACCCGCTATCAGAGCCAGTATCAGCAGTGCGCAGAGCACTCTGAACCATATCATCTCATAGACAGCCTTCTGCTTCTCTATGCTGACCTCGAGCTTCTTGTGACCGTTGCACTGCGGGTCTTTTATGCTGATATTGAAGTTATACCTGCCGCCCCTCAGGTTAGTATAGTCGACCTGCGCGAGCTCGCTTCGCTTGACGGTAGTCTTGATATTCTCGAAGCCGTCAAGGTGGTATGTGACCTGCGGGTTTATCAGCGAATAGTTATACACGAAGCTGTATATCGTCAGCTTCCTGACACCCGAGCCTATCCTGTAATTGCCGTTCTTGTCGGGATAAATGCGCTTGCCGTCAGCCTCAATAAAAGGCACGGATATCTTGATGTCTTCGACGTTATCGAACGGCGTCTCGATATTGACCTTTGCAATACCCGTTGTACCCGCGATATAGAGCTCACCGTTGGAGGTCAGCTCGCTGTAGGAGTTGGAAGTCGTAATGCATGGCAGACCGTTGTCCTTACCGTAAAAAACTGGGTCGATATCCTCATTTGCGAGCAGTTCATCGACGGGAACGACGTAAATGCCGTTACTGCTGAGTATCCACATCTCGCCTGATGTGCTCTCATAGAGGTCGAAGTTGTTCGGATACGGGAAGTTCTTTATAGTAGTGACCTTATAATCTGAGTCCATGTAAGCAATGGAGTTACTTGTGACTATCCAGTAAATGTCCCTGTTGATATCTCGCTTTATTCGCATAACAACATCGGAATGCAGACCCTCGTCTGTGCCGATATGGAGAGTACCCGTCCTGCGGACAACATATATTCCGTCGCCGTCAGTGCCCGCGATGACGTCTCCGCTCGTGGACTCAACAACGGTCAGTATCTCAGTGTTGCTGATGCCCGAGCTCTCGCCGAAAGTCTCGACGATATCGTCGCCGTCAATAAGGACGACACCGCCTGTACACGCGGCAAGGATACGTCCGTCCGCGCACTCGCAGACCGTCCTCATACGCTCGGAGGGCATACCGTCGACCTTTCGGAACTTTGTGACCTTGCCGTTATCATAGCGGATAAGTCCCTGCTCGCCGAAGGTCGAGAACCATATCCTGTTCTTGCTGTCGCGGATTATCGAGCGTATCTTACAGCCGCTGAGCATCTTGATGAGGTCGGTATCGTCGAATTTCGAGCCTGTGACCGACTCGGAGCTCGTTATAGGCATACTCGGGACAGTCCTGCCGTTTCTCAGTACGATAAGACCGTCGTTCTTGGTACCTATCAGGAGCATATCCTTATAGCGGCAGGTCGAGTATACGACCTGCGATTCGAGGTCATACTTGTCGAAGATGTCGGTGAACTGATTGGGAACAATCTTCATAACGCCCTGCTGAGACGATACGAACCACAGATTACCCTGATAATCCATCATCAGGCTCTCTACTGAGGTCGAGAGCGGAAGGTCCTCAAGCTGTATAAATTCGTTGTTTCTGATAACGCCTATGCCCTTGTCCGTGCAGACCCACAGCGAATCCTTGATGAATTCTATCGAGTTTATGTATTCGAGCGGCGATACTTTATAGGGCGAGACGTTATAGAAGCCGTCACTCAGCGTGCCGTGATATATCTCCGACTCCTTGGTCGCAACATATATCATTCCCTCATTCACAGGGTCGGGAAGAATGGAATGTATACTTCCCACGCCAAGTCTGCTCGCGTTGTAGAAGTTCGTGAGACAGCCGTCCTTCAGCGTAAATACGCCGTCATTCATCGTAACACCGTAGACGAGACCGTCAGCGCCCGTCTTAAGCATACGGATATACTCTTCGTTTATCTGCGGCTCGTCAATGCATCGGAGCTCCATGTCCTTGTTCACGCAGGCAAGTCCGTGAGTAGTCGCAAGGTAGATATTTCCGTCGCTGTCCTCGGTTATAGAGCGGATAGACAGCGATTTCAAGCCGTCCGACTTGTTATACATACGGACATTGTCCTTTTCGATGACAGCAACGCCGCTGTCATTCGTGCCGACCCACAGACGATTCTGCGAGTCCGCATACAGGCTGACAACGCTCGCTATGCCCGTAGTCGAGTCGATGCGGACAAAGGAATTGCCGTCATAGCGTATGAGTCCGCTGTAGCTTCCTATCCAGATAAAGCCCTCGGCAGTTTCCGCGATAGCGTTTGCCTCGGAGGTAGGCAGTCCGTTCGTGTTGTCATACAGCACAGCGGAGTAGCCGTCGGTCTTGCTCGTCGGGTCGACGGACGGCTCATCGGGCAGCTCTACAAGCTCATCAGCATATGTATAATTCGGAGAGAAATTTACCGAACTATAAAGTAACGTAATAGTTGTAAATACCGTCAGAATAACGGCAAGCATTTTTTGATAATTTTTCGCAGTTTTTATATCCATAACAGCTCCTTGAGAATAAAATCTCCAAAAAGATAAGTCATTATCAACAATTTAATTATAGCACAAAATTATGAATATATCTATAACGAACAAGAAAAAAACAAATTTTGTCAAATCTGCACTATAACCCTGTGCCTACTTTGTTAGTAACATCAAAATATAGCCTCTTTGAGAAAATTATATTGACAAAAAAGCCGCGGAATGTCATAATTAAATAAGCTAAACAGCTAATAAAGGAGAAAAATTATGGGAAAAAGAATAATTCTGCTTGATAATCCGAACGGAGAAATCGGAAAGATATTCAGCTCGTCATGCAGCTGCGATATCACAATAACTCAGGGCAAAAACATCCCCGAAGACGCGTGCTGCACGATAGTCTCCGAGGAATTCGCGGGCGCTGACCTCGGCGAGCTCGTCACGGAGCTCCAGTGCACCGAGATACCCGTATGTATAGCCTCTTTCAACATCTCCGCCGAGGCGCAGGAGCAGTTTGCCGACACAGGTGCGGACGACGTTTTCATACTCCCTATGTCGGGCAGGCTGATAGAAAAGCGCCTCTCACGGCTCTGCGGAAGCGGCGAAACTTCGGACTTTTCGTTCATCGACGACATGACCGTCGACAAGCTCGGACAGGGCTCATTCAAGGTTGAAGAATCCGATTTCAAGAAGCTCTATGAGTTCGTTTCACGCCTTCTTGAGAGGCTCGAAAAGGAGGCTCACCTCGTGATTTTCTCCTTCTCAAGCCGTTTCGGCAGCAAGGTCGAGCCCGAGATAGTCAGCGATTTCACCGCAGTCGTACAGCGCTGTCTGCGAAAGGGCGATATCAGCTGCAAGAGCGGTCACAAGCTGTATGTCATTCTGCTTGGCGCGGACAGAAGCGGCTCTGAGCTCGTAGCCAAGCGCCTTATCGAGACTTTTTGGAACATCAGCAACGACGACGCCTACGACATAAACTACGAAATTAAGCCGATAAACTGATAAAAACAAGGGGGAGCAAACGCTCCCCTTTTCTTATTTCTCTTTCTTTTTTCCGACTGCGCGCCCCACAATGATAACAGGTGCGCTCAGTGCAAGAACAGCGAGCAGTATGCCTCCGATGACCGCAATATAGCCTTCGCGCGTAATATACGGCTCACCGTATTCCTCGGTCGTGTAGGTGAAGCCCGTCTCGCGGAATGCCTTGTCGACCTCGTCAGCAATGAGCTGATGTCCGATATAATTCGGGTGAATGTCAAAGTCCTTGATATTGGTCACGATATCCGCCTGTCCCGCAAACGCCGATGCTACGTCGACTACGGTGTACCTGTCCGCAGACTGCTCCCTCACTATATCATTGAAGCGTCCTATCTTTCCCGCCGAAAACTCGGCCACCTTCGGTATATTGGAGTAGTATTCGAGCGGGTCGTAAAGCGTCTGTATGTAGAGCTTGGCGTCAGTGCGGGAGCTCAGCGCCTCTGCTATCTGAGTGAGGTTCGTCTCGAAGCCCGCAAGCGCCTCGTCAGCCTCCGCATTCATGGACGTCAGAGCGTCCGCAGCTCCGAAAATGTCGATCTTCTTGTAGTTGAAATTGCCACTGTCGGGCGAGTAGCCGAGCCTGTTGAAAACGTCGAAGATAAGCCCCAGCAGGTCGTTTCCGCCGATGGACACGACAACCGCGTCGCAGTCGGCGAGGTCATTGTCGAGCTCTCCGCTGCTGATAAGCCTCAGAAGGTCTGACGAAGTAGCTCCCGAAACCGACCTGTTCACCATTGTGTGTCCGCACTCGTCAGCAAGCTCTTTTTTGTACTTATCAGCGAGAATATTCGCATATGAGCGGCAGCTGTACAGGTCGTCCCTTGAGTAGCCGTCAAGCCCGTAGCCTGCGGATATCGAGTCCCCGAGGAAAAGCATCTTCGGCGGGACTTCGGTCTCATGTGTGACCGTATGAAGGTCGCGGGCGGTCAGACTACACGCCGTCAGCGTCAGCGCTGATATCACCGCGCAAGCCGCTGTAATTATACGTTTCAGCATCGTTTTCTCCCCTATAGCCAAGAAGCTGAACAGGTGGTGCTGTTCAGCTCTGATGTCATTGATTGCGTATCTTGATGTTCCTGTCTATCTCGCGTTTCGCGTCACGCTTTGCAGCGTCCGCACGCTTGTCGTAGAGCTTCTTGCCCTTGCACAGCCCGACCTGCATCTTTACACGTGAGTCCTTGAAGTATATGCTCAGCGGTATCAGCGACAGTCCGTCCTGCTTGACCGTGCCGTAGAGCTTGTTTATCTCGCGCTTGTGCATCAGCAGCTTGCGGACTCTCATAGGGTCGCGGTTGAAGATGTTGCCCTTCTCATACGGCGAGATGTGCATACCGCGCACAAACAGCTCTCCCTTATCTATCGAGCACCATGCGTCCTTGAGGTTGACGCTCCCCTGCCGTATCGACTTGACCTCAGTCCCTACGAGCTCCATGCCCGCCTCATATGTCTCGAGAACGAAGTATTCGTGACGCGCCTGACGATTCTCCGCTATTGTTTTTATTCCCTTTGAACGCATTTTCTCATCTCCTGTCCATATAATTATACAACAGCCCCTCATCATTGTCAATAATTGAGAATGATATTTCATGACGGATTTTGTTATATTATTATTTTTTATAAAAAGGCTTGATTTTTTTTCTAAGAGATGATATAATATATAAGTAAATTTTGCAGTGGTATCGAAGTGGTCATAACGGACATGACTCGAAACATAGTCGGTTTTGAGCTTGCCGCACTTTGATTTATCCCTGTTCTGCGTGGTTTCAGCGGTGTTTGTGATTGCTTTTGCAATTGGCTTTCTCGCAGTTTTCTCGCAGTTTTATAGTTAAATTAAATACGCAGTGGTATCGAAGTGGTCATAACGGACATGACTCGAAATCATGATGCCCCTTGAGGGACGTGGGTTCGA
>Ga0310691_10000891_pt1 | contig 50447 bp, 47 predicted proteins | sample 176DNAGHGlowgp2_FD_203887 | JGI IMG/M metagenome (GOLD analysis project Ga0310691, IMG submission 203887) | Sheep rumen microbial communities from Palmerston North, Manawatu-Wanganui, New Zealand - 1766 DNA GHGlow gp2 (v2) (version 2) | ecosystem: Host-associated > Mammals > Digestive system >... | reverse complement strand
CCGCTAGCATCCTAATTTCCTGCATCACCGCCAATTTCACCGCTGGCGTTTCCACCGCCAGTTCTTCCGCTAGCATCATAATTTCCTGCATCACCGCCAATTTCACCGCTGGCGTTTCCACCGCCAGTTCTTCCGCTCCCATCGGGATTTCCTGCATCACCGCCAATTTCACCGCTTGCGTTTCCACCGCCAGTTCTTCCGCTAGCATCAGAATTTTCTGCATCACCGCCAGTCTCTCTGCTTGCGTTTCCACCGCCAACATCCGCCCGAACAAAAAAGTCCGTAAAGGAAGACGGAAAATATTTCTTTGCCTCTTCAATTCCCTTTGTGTGTTTGTTCCAAGCGTCAATTGAATACCAGTCGCTCAAAAAATTAATCTGAAGGGTAAGGACACTGCTGCCGGTAAGCCGCACAACCGTATCGCGCCACATGGGTTTAAAGCGCTTGTTCTTGTTTTCGTATTCATCGCCAATATTTATTCCGCCAATAAAAGCCCTGTCGCTGTCTATTACGGTAAGCTTTCTGTGGTTGCGGTAGTTTAGTGTAAGCGGAAGACCAATCCTTATCTGGAAAAACGGCCTTGCCTCTCCGCCCGCCTTGTTAAGCTGCCTAAAAAATCTTCTTGGTGTTGCTATGCTTCCAAGGTCATCGTAAATTAGCTTTACGTCCACACCTTCGCTTGCCTTCCTGCAAAGAATTTCCATGATGCGCTTTCCAATGTTGTCCTTGTGGAAGATAAAGTATTCCATAAAAATGGAAACTTTTGCGCTTTCAAGTTCTTGGCAAAGGTCATTAAAAAAATCCTCGCCGCGAGTGTAAAGAATTGCCGTGTCCGTAGAAACTAAAAGGCTTTTTCCTTCCATCAAATTCATGGTGATTAGCGGAAGAAATTCTTTGATTACAGGATTTGGTATGTTGCTGGGGCTTTGTGTAAGCGTTGCCTTTTGTTCCCTCCGCACTTCCTTTGTAAGCTGCTGGGCAGTCTGCTTAACCTCGTGCATGCGCTTTGTTCCGGTAAAGAAATTGCCGCTAAAGAGAATGTAAAGAACCATGCCGCCGACCGGAAAAATCAGGAGCAGCAGAATCCATATAAAACGCCTTGTGGATTCCTTGCGCTCAAAAAAGAGGACGAAGATTACAAAAAGAATGTTAATTGCCTGTGCGGAATAAAAAATGATTCTTGCCATATTTTTTTCTATTAACTAGCCAAATTATACTTGATTTTTTTCTAATCTTCAATATTCAAATTTTTTGACGGTGCTTTTATGGACGAAGTTCTACTTGCTCTACCATAATACTCTATGGCTAACCCGACTGTAAGCCCCTTTGCGCCACCGACCTTCCGCCCTTCGCTAGCGCTCATAGCCTTCGGCTACTTACGGGGCTCCACGTCGGCGTAGGTTTTGTTGGGGGCTGCTTTCAAAACAAGCGTTGAATTGGTTTGCTTTGACATTGGCAAGGTATGTCATTATCTGGGTTCGTTAAATTATTGCTCTATTTTTCTTCCTCGCTTCCTAAGTTCTTGAGTTTTTCCGTCATTTTCTTTGCGGTGGCGGAATCGCTTTTGTAGGAGTAGAGTATTGTTATGGTGATTACTCCGATTATTACACTTTCAAAAATAAAGAAGGTGCTTATATTGCAGAAGGAGAACCATTTTAGGTAATGGCCTATTACAAGGACGATTGCATTTATAATCAGTGTGTATATAATTTGCATGGCCAGCATTTTTTTCTTGGAGAAATTTCTGTCGCTTAGAAGGAGGACGTAGAGCAGGGCGCATATAAAGGCTATGCCAAGGATGATAAGGACATCCAGTGCGTAGAGCTTTGCCTCTTTTCCCTTGAACGAGAGCAGTGCAATGGAGTCTATCAAAAAAATTGCGGTTGCAAATCTTGTAAAAATCAGAATAAGTGTGTTAAGTTTCTCTTTCATAAAATCCTCTTCTTGCCCTGATGGTGTATGTCTACAATCCAAGGTGTTCCTTTAGCTTTGGGACGTAGCTTCTGGAAATGATTACCTTGTATTCATTTTTTAATACGGCTTCAAAGCGTCCGTTAAAAGCCGGGGAAATACTTTTGATTTTATTAAGATTTACAATGACCGCCTTGTTTGCGCGGAAAAAGTTTTTTGCGGGTAAAATCTGCTCCAGTTCATAGAGCTTGAATTTTGTTTCAAAAACTCCTTCCGCAGTGTATGCAAAAACCTTGTCGTCCACCGATTCAAAATATAGGATGTCCTTTTTTTCCACGATGACTATTTTGTTGTCTTTGATGAAATTCATTTTTGAACTTCCGTTTTTTAGCTGGTTAAGCAGGAGGGTTATATCCTCGTCTAAAAAATGGCATTTTACTATGATTTCATCGTCCTCATCGGGTAACGGCTCTACTATTGTAATTTTCATCAATATTATTATAGCACAAAGCCTTTTGTTTTCAAGAAGAAGCATTTAGGGAAAGCGGCATACGCATCAATCGTTTTTTATGCCACTTTTTCCCTAGGTATGCTTAATGTGCTGGACTTAGTTTTTGCTCAGATACATGACAGAGCCTGGGTCTGTTCTGTCGGTGATTACATACTTTGTGTTGTCTGCGTTTGTCTTGATTGTGGTTGTCGGGGGGAGACTGCTCAAGTCAAAGACCTCCTGCATTTCTTGAAGGTCTTGCTGCGACATTGGGGCTGTAAAGACTGCCTGGTTTCCATTGATAGTGAACTGGACATCTTCACCTGCATCTTCGGCTATTGTCTCTCTCAGAAGGGCGTCCCTTTCCTCTGGTGTCATTAGATTCATAAGGGTAGTGGTAGTATCATCCAGCTCCATTGTTCCTGTCGCGCTTCCTGAAGTGAATGTGTATCGTCCACCTGATACAGTAAAATTGTAGGTTTCGCTGGCATCGATTCCGTTTTCATTCATGGTGGCCTTGTAGGTCCAGCTTCCGTCGGAAAGGGTAATGTCGCTTACGGTCCTTGTGCAGTCGCTAAAAGGTGTTCCTGCAAGGAATGAAGCATCGTCGTCATCATCGTCGGATGAGCTTGAGCCTGAGCAGGCGATGAGTGTGCATGCCATCAAGGCAACCAGCATTGAAATTAATTTTCTTGTCTTTTTCATTTTCTTGTTTCTCCTTAATATTTAGCTTGATAAACTTTCTTGAAAAAACTATAGGCTAAGTTTTTTGTATGCACAATCACAAATTTGGTAAGTTGCATTTTGGATAGGGTGAAATGCATTGCAGTGTACAAAGCAATATCTTTTGCAAATAGAGGCACGGCAGGGATTGGAGGGGCGTTAGTTGCCATTGTGAGAGACGTACCCTGAGCTTGTCGAAGGGTGCGGCGCTCACAATGGCAATGTAGGCGAAAGCCGGAACCCCGGAAAGCCCAGAAAAAATGCCCTCCTTGGCATTTTTTCCTACAAGTTTTCTTCGAAAACTTGCCTGTCTTTATTGCAAACATTTGACGCACCCTCCGTGGTGCTGCTTGTTTGCAAATAGGGAAAAATGGCAAGATGTTCTTTGAGGACGTATATGTTTTGCAGATAAAAGTGCCGCAAGAAAAAAATGAAAAATATCAACTCCCTTGCAAATATCGGCGTTTAACGGTAGTATGAGTGCATGATAAAGGCGACCGGTTCACAGATTATTATTAAATTGCTTGAGGCAGAAGGCATAAAGACTGTTGCGGGTATTCCCGGCGGTTCAATTTTGCCCCTGTATGATGAATTGAACAGAAGTTCCATAAAGCACGTCCTTGTCCGTCAGGAGCAGGCGGCTGGTTTTATTGCCCAGGGCATGTCCCGTTCAAGCGGAAAGCCTGCTGTATGTATGGCTACCAGCGGCCCGGGTGCAATGAACCTTCTTACCGCAATTGCAGACGCAAGGTGCGACAGCGTTCCGATCATTGCTATTACCGGACAGGTAAATTCATCGCTCATCGGTACGGATGCTTTTCAGGAAGCGGACACCTTTGGCCTTTCTTTTCCCATTACCAAGCACAGCATGATGATAAAGGATCCGCTTGAGCTTTTGACTGCCATTCCCAAGGCTTTTTCTATTGCGGTTAGCGGTAGGCCGGGGCCTGTGCTCATAGACATTCCCCGCGACGTTCAGACTGCGACCGTTACTTTTGACAAGTGGCCCAGCGCAAAGGCTTTAAATTCTGCGGCAGACACTCTTACCGCAAGGCGTTTTGTTACTCCGCAAAAGCAAATTGGCCCTATCATATCTGGCATGGTGGACGCGCTTTTAAAGAGCAGTAAGCCTGTTCTTTTTTTGGGTGGCGGATGCAATTCACAGAAGGCAAGCGAAGAGATAAACAAATTCCTTGACTGCTACGATGCAGCGGTTGTTACAAGCCTTATGGGTATTGGAATAGTCCCCCGTTCTAGCCGCAACAACTTTGGTATGGTTGGTATGCACGGCTCTTTTGCGGCAAACAAGGCCATGCACGATGCAGACCTGGTTCTTGCTTCCGGCGTTCGCTTTGACGACAGGGCTACTGGCCTTATTTCTAAATTCTGCCCAAATGCTACGATTCTTCACATAGACATAGATGCTGCGGAGATAAACAAGATTCTTCCTTCATCCTTCTCGCTTGTCTGCGAAGCCGAAAAGGCCTTCCCTCTTTTGACCAAGGAACTTTCTTCCCGAAAGCAAAAGGCAACAGGCTCAAAGACTGCCAAGCCGGGCAGCCGTTCAGCATGGATTAAGGAACTTGCCAAGGTTTACGATGAGACAGAAAGCGTGGAGCTTGGACGCAGCAAAGGCATTCCAAAAGAAAGCGTAAACCCCCGTGCCTTTATCCGAGACATTCCGGAGGCTGCAAAAAAGGCTGGCCTTGATGCAGGGGACATAATTGTTACTACGGATGTTGGCCAGCACCAGATGTGGTCTGCCCAGTATTACCCGGTGGAAAAGCCAAGGCAGTTCCTTACTAGCGGTTCTCTTGGCACAATGGGCTTTGGTCTTCCAGCAGCAATTGGAGCTTCTTTGGCAAACAAGACCAAGCGTGTTGTCTGCATTTCTGGAGACGGAAGCATCCTTATGAACATTCAGGAGCTTGCAACTCTCCGCGAGCTGGGGCTTAACGTAACCGTATTCATTTTGCAGAATGGTTCTCTTGGAATGGTAAGGCAGCAGCAGCACTTCCTCTTTAACGACAACTTTAGCGCATCGGAGTTTGGTTTTGTTCCAGACTTCTTGCAGCTTGCCCGCGGTTTTGGAATAGATGCAATCAATGCCAACGAAGACAAGCAGTGGTTCAAAAAGGCTTTTGCAAAGGGGCCTCACCTTGTTTTGCTTAACATTAATATGGAAGAAAACGTTTTGCCATTCGTAAAGGCCGGTTCTGCAAACATTGACGCGCTTAGGGATTAGGATGAAGTTCAGAAATTCCTGCATCCGTGTAGTGGCTTTAGGATTTTCTTTTCTCATCGCTTCTTGCATCTCCTCTTGCGCAAGTAATCCTGCAAATTCTTCTGGAGGAAATGTTTCCGTAACCAATGCGGAACTTGCAAACTCTCCGGGGACAAGTGCATCTTCTGCTTCTGAAAGGTCGGGGTCCAATGCTTCTGCATCATCGGCTTCTGCTTCTGCTTCATCCGCTTCTGCTGCATCTTCTACAGAAGTGGCAGTGGCGGAAGAGAAAAAGCCCGCTGAACCAAAACGCACCTTTCCCAACCCCGCACCAATAAATGTTGAACTGCCTCCTTCTTCCGGGAACAATTTGTTTGCAGGCAATACATATTCAACCAGAAACTTGAAGGTGGAATTTGTTGATGCAAAAAAACTTACCGCTTCTTTTTACAGTTCACAGGATGAATGCTGGTCAAAGGATTTTTCCGCAAGCTATTCGTTTAACACCGCAAAGTCAAAGCTTTACGTAAGGATAGACAGCGTTTATGAGGACGGGGAAAAGCTAAGCTCTGCAAAAGACCTTTACCACTACCTCTGGCCAAAGGTAAGGAAGAAGTGCAAGAAATACCTTAGCGCAACCAATTTTAATTCTGCTTCAAAAAAGAGCTTTAACCGCTACGCCATGGAAAACTTGGACAACTCTTCCCGCGCCCGTTTTGAAAAGCTTCTTACCTTTACATACAGATTCTTGGACAAGGGTAATAAGCTTGAACTTACTTCTTCGCTTGAACCAGAGCTTTCCGAGGTTGCAAAGGGACAGCTTATTGGCATGGACAAAAGCGGCAGAATTCAGCTTGCATTTTCCAACTTTACCGTTCAGATTCTGTGCCTTGGGGACAAGTCAAGTTCAAAAGAAGCAAAAGAGTCAAGTGCTCAGGATACGGATTCCCAGGAAGACAGCTTTTACATAGGCAACTGTGAATTCAACAGCCAAGAAAATAAAGTGTCTGCAAAAATGTTCCGCATATTCCAAAGCAAAGACAAGGGCAAGACAGTCTACGAGTCAATGCAGGAGGCTGGACTTTTTGAAGCCACATATTCTGTAAAGACAAGTGTGAACACGTTTGCGCAAAAGCAGCACTTTAGCGTTTACGACGGCATCTATAATTTTAAGGTAGTCTCTATGCCGGAAGCTTCACCTGTCCTTGAAAAGATAGAGATTCCTGTATACCTGCACGTGGACAAGTACGTGTTAAAAAAAGAACATAATTCCGATTCCGAAAAGTAACCACTTTGCCGGGATGGGGTTTTATAAATGGAGGTTTTTTTATGAAAACAAGTTTGCTCACCGCAGCTGCGGCAGCTTTAGTTTTAGGCATTACGGCAGTTTCTTGCGCAAGTACCGGTGGAAAGTCATCTGCCACATCAATTTCTTCTGGAAGCGACATGTTCGCAGGACGCACATTTACTTCCAAGGGGCAGAAACTGGAATTTGGCAAGGACAAGACAATAACAAGCTACGTCTTTGTTGCAGACAAGAACACATGGGTAAAGGAATCAAAGTCAACATATACAATTGATGCAAAGGCAAAGACCTTAAGCTCAAGAATGACCACCCTCTATGTTGGCGGTGCAGAATTCAAGAACGTGGACGAAGTTATGACCGCTTATTTTCCAAGCGTAGAAGCGGAATTCAAAAAACAGGCTGCCGCTATAAAAATAGACAAGACATCACAGAACAATCTTCTTGCAATCTCCAAGCAGCAAATTAAGGATCTTTATTCACTTTCCTTTAACCACGATGACAACTTTACATACAACTTTTCTAAGAACGGAAAGACTCTTACCCTTAAGCAGGTTATGAACAAGGATCTTAGCTATATAGCAATGAACCAGTACCGTGGACAGGACCAGACTGGAAAGTACCAGCTTGTTCTTGCAAACTATATAGCAAACATTGCTGTTGTAGACCCAAAGACAAACATGATTGCAGAGGGCGGCTCTTACCAGGGCAACTGTGTAATTGACGACAAGGCAAAGACTTTTTCAACAGACCTTTACCGCATAACCGTAAAGATGGACAAGAACGGCAAGCCCCTTTCCGAGACTGTTACAAAGGCAGGCAAGCTTAGCGCAACCTATGAGCTTACAGGTTTTGTTCCCAACGAAGAAGCCCAGAAGCAGGGGTTTGATGTTTACAACGGAACCTATGTTCTTACAATTAAGCAGGCACCAAAAGGATTTGAGGGTGTAAAGACACTCTACATTCCATGCGCCTTCCAGTCATATTCCGTTGACTATACCCGCGAATAGAATCTAGAAATTAGTAATTTAGAAATTGAAATTTAGTAATTAGAATTTAGAAATTATAATTTAGTAATTAACAATTTAGAAATTAAGGGGGAATGGCTTAAGTTTAGGCCGTGCCCCCTTTTTAACAGGCAAAAAATCATCCTTGGGGTATACCGCACGTATTTACTTTGGTGTATGTGCGCATTTTAATTTCCTGTTCCGCGACACAGCGGTTTTAACAGACTGATTTCCTTGCAACATTCCTTTTTGACGCGAGGTCATCCTGCTTTTTATGAATCCGTCGATAGAAAAAAAAATCTTCCTGTGCTATAATAATCCTCATGGAAGAAAGATTTCTGCCAATCGGCATTCAGGATTTTGAGGACTTACGCAGACGGAACTGCATTTACGTGGACAAGACCGCTATGGTCTACAAACTTGCCCGAGAGGGAAAACCATATTTTTTAAGCCGCCCAAGACGCTTTGGAAAAAGCCTCCTTCTTTCCACAATGGAATATTATTTTCTTGGCAAAAAAGATTTGTTCACTGGACTTGCCATAGCCGATTTGGAAAAGGACTGGACTGAATATCCTGTTTTGAAAATCAGCTTTGGTGTTGATAATTACACTGATTTGGAATGCCTAAAATCCGCAGAGAATTCCATGCTCTCGGAGTACGAGAAAAAATACAGCCTTGAAGTGCCTGACCGACGGGCAGCGCCACGACTGAAAAATCTTATCCGAGCCGCCTACGAGCAAACTGGCAAGCAGGTTGTCATCTTAATTGACGAATACGACAAGCCCATTCTGGATGCGCTTTACACTGAATACGAAGAAAAGAACCGGCAGGAACTCCGCTCTTTCTACAGCCCCCTAAAGGACTGCGACAAGTACATCCGCTTTTTGTTCATCACCGGAATCACAAAGGTGAGCCACGTGAATATTTTCTCTGGACTAAATCAGCTCAACGACATAAGCCTTGATTCCGCCTATTCATCTATTTGCGGTATTTCTGAAACCGAGCTTGAAAAATATTTTACGCCGGAAATAAAAAATCTTGCGGAACGCCAGGAAATGAGCGTGGAAGAAACAAAGTTGAAGCTTGCAGAAATGTATGACGGCTATCACTTTACCCACAACGTTGAGGGAGTCTACAACCCCTTTTGCCTTTTAAAATGTTTCTACACACAGGATTTTGGCTCCTACTGGTTTGAAAGCGGAACCCCGTCCTTTTTGGTAAAGACTTTGCAGAACCAGCCCCTTTCGCTTTCAAATTTGGTAAACGGCAGGAAAGCAAAGGAAGACCATTTCAAGAACTACGACCCGGACAGTAAGAACATGCTCCCGGTTATTTACCAGAGCGGCTACCTTACAATAAAGGGGTTTGACAAGACAAGGCGTACCTACACCCTGGATTTTCCAAACCGAGAGATTGAGGAAGGGTTTTTGGATATCCTCCTTAAAAAATTTGTATCCCTTCCAGACGATGATTTGGGGCTCGCAATCGACAATCTCCGTGACGCACTTGAAGCAAGAAACATAGACAAGGCCCTTTCCATAATCCAGGCGGCGATTGCTGATTTACCAACAATCGTAAAAAAGGACATGTGCGAGAACTACTACGAGTCTGTAACGCATTTAATCTTCCGTCTTACAGGCTGGCGCGTTGTCTCCGAGCTGCAGTCGGTTGCGGGAAGGAGCGATGTGGTTGCCGCAACAAAAGATTCCGTATTTATCTTTGAGCTAAAGATGGACAGGGGAAGGCCTTTTGATGAAGTTGCTGCCGAGGGGCTTTTACAGATTGACGCAAACGGATATTCGGACAGATTCAAGGTGAGCGGAAAAGAAATGTTCAAGACCGCCCTTGTTTTTTCAAGCGAGGGAAAGGGGCTTCTTGGCTGGAAGGTAAATTCCTAGCCAGCGCAGAAGGGGAATGTCCTTTCCCCCTCCATGCGTCTTCTACTCAACCTTGCGCACACCGTTGCCACTTTCGCAGGCAAAGAAACCCGCCTCGTAGCCTATGGCAGCAGAATATTCCTTCTGAACATTTTCCACAAAGTCTTCAATGCAGTCCTTGTGAACAAGCGCAATTGCACATCCGCCAAAACCAGCGCCAGTCATTCTAGCCCCAAGGCAACCCTTCTGCTTTTGAGCGCAATGGGCAAGCGTGTCAAGCTCTATGCCAGTAACCTCGTAGTCCTTGCAAAGCGACTCGTGGCTTTGGTTCAAGAGGGCCCCAAGCTTTTCAAGATTACCATCTTTTAAAGCTGCAACGGCATCCTTAACCCTCTGGTTTTCAGATACGCAGTGCCTTACCCTTTTTTGCAAAGTTTCGCCGCCAACAAGAGCCTTGTTCTTTTCCCATTCATCAGGAGAAAGCTCGCAAAGGGCAGAAAGTTTTACTCCGCCGTCCTGCAGGAGCTTAAGAGCCGCCTCACATTCGCTCCTTCTTTCATTATACTTACTGTCCGCCAGACGACGCTGCTTGTTCGTGTTCATAACCACAAAGCGGTAGTCCCCAAGTTCAAGAGGTGCATATTCGTATTTTAGAGTATTGCAGTCAAGTGCAACCGCCGTGTTTTTCTTGCCAACGGAAATGATAAACTGGTCCATTATTCCGCAGTTAACATTCATAAAATTGTGCTCGCTCATCTGCCCAAGCTTTGCAATCTCCACACGGTCAATGTTAAAGCCAAAGGCATCGCTAACAGCATAAGCAAAACCGCATTCAAGCGCAGAAGAAGAAGAAATGCCGCCCCCAGCCGGAATGTTGCTTACCATAAGAATCTCAAAACCGCATTCAAATTTGTAGCCCTTTTCCTTTAGCTGCGAAAGAATGCCGTTAAGGTAGTTTGCGTAATCATTCTTCTTGTCAAAGGCAAAATTGTCTTCCGTGCTGAATTCATAGCGTCCCGGAAAGCGCAGGTCGTTGTAGACAATCTTTGAATCCTTTCGTTTCCTTAGCGCAACGTAAAGGTAGCGGTTGATTGCCGCCGGAAAAACAAGCCCACCGTTGTAGTCAATGTGCTCGCCAATAATGTTTATCCTTGCAGGCGAAGAATAAAGCAAAACGTCATCCGCATTGCCCCCGTAGGTCTTTACAAAGTCGGAGCGCAGGTTTGCCACGTCATAAGTCTGAGCCGTCAATGAATTCATAATTTCTCCTGTAAAAGCGCAATTTAAATCAACACGTGTTTGTTACATGATAAGACAGATTGCCCATAAAGTCAAACGGAATTTTGCGGCAAAAAGGTGCATTTATTTCTGTTTTTGGTGGATTTTTTCTTTTTGGACGGTAGCCCTAATGGCTCTACCAGGCATTTTCTTGCTAATTCGACCGCCAGCCCCTTTGCGCCACCGCCGTTCCGGGGTTCCGCCTTTCGGCTCCATTGCTTGCGCAACCAGCCTTGCGGCTGGCCCCTCCATGGCGGCGTACGACCCAAAAAAATCTGCACGCTGCTAACTCGCCCTCCATGGCTAGGTATTTGTTGGCAAGGAAGAGGTAGGCTGGGGAAGGCATTTTCTCTTTGGAGAATGGTGGGCTTCGTAGGAGAATAAAAAAAACTGTCATGCCGAACTTGTTTCGGCATCTGTTTACAAAATATTTGCTTCTGTACAAGGGTGATAAATGTAGAGTTGTCGCCTATTCTTTCCGATGTTTTCCTTCGGAGTGGAAACCAAGCACTGTTTGCAAACAGAAACTGCACTATGCGATAAAAGTGTAGGGAGGCTGCAATGGAGCCGGGGTTCGTGCCGAAAACCCATTTTGCGCGGAGCGTAACAGGTCGCGTAGCTTCAAACCCCAAAGGGAGCGAAAGTCCTATTACCGCGCATGGGGTTGTAAGCAACCCTTTGGGTTTTCGGCGCGGTTCCCGGCGGGAATGGAAGCCTACCGTGTTTTAGATTAATGCTTCCCAAGTTTCATCTATATTCGCACTTACCTTCTTACCTACATGGCGGCGTAGGCTTTTTTAAATTTGCGAACAGTGCTATAATCAAATAGGGTAAGGTAGTAGCATGAAAAATATGGAGATAATTAAAAAACTTGTCGGGGAATCTATTACAGAATCAAACTTAAAAAATGTTGACTGTTATGTCCATGAAAATTTTGCCCTTTTTATTCAGTCAATGGGATTTTGTGAATTTGCTGTAAAAGAAAAACATGTTCATCCTTCATATATGATTATAATTGAATTTGGAACTGATGATTTTTTAACTGCGCCAAGAATCGAACTAAAAAGAAATTATTACCTTGCGACAATTATTTCTCCCGGTGTTCCTCACGAAGACAAGGGCGTTGACTTTCCAAATTATTACACAATCATGATTGAAAAAGAATATTTTGAAAGTCAGTTCCTTTTGTATCAAGATAAAATTCCAGAATATAAGGGCCACCAGTTTTTGATTTGCCATGATGTTTTAAAGATGCTTCACCTCTTTGCCTTTGAGTCATCAAAGAACATGAAGAACGCTAAAATCACACTTGGATGCCAGACAAAACTTTTGACCCACTGGATTATCCGAAGTCTTCTTGGGGAAAATTATGACATGCGTTCTGTTTCAACAAATGAAAGAATTGGCAGGGTTCAGACCTTTATTGAACTTCATTGTGGTGAAAAAATTTCAGTTTCAGACCTTGCAAAGAATGCCAATATGTCTGTTTCAAATTTTAACAGGCTCTTTACAAAAGAAGTCGGCGCATCCCCAAAAAATTATCTCAATAGCGTCCGCTTGAATAAATCCCTGAACCTTTTGCGGAGAAATGATTTTTCTGTCTCTGAAATAGCAGTTCAATGCGGCTTTTCTTCACTTTCACATTTTTCGGCAGCCTTCCACAAAGAATACAATATGAGCCCAAGTGAGTACAGGGAAAAATATAATCTTTAATAATTCAAATTTGCAAATTATTGAGCGATTTTTAAAAGAATAGATTTTAAATATGTGTATTATTTTAAATTACTGGAGGTGAATTATGACAAAAGAAGAATTGTTTAAGATGATGAATGAAAATCCCGTGATGCATCTTGCGACTGTTGATGAAAATGGATTTCCCCGTGTCCGCGGAATTCTTATGTTCAAGGCTTGCGAGGACGGAATTGTTTTTCACACAGGAACTTTTAAGGACCTTTACAAACAGCTTGTGTCAAACCCAAATGCTGAAATTTGTTTTCAGTGCAAAGGTACACAGATCCGCGTATCTGGAAAATTTGAGCTTGACCAAAGCGACGAACTTTTTGAGGAAATCTACAATCACCCTTCGCGTGCCTTTATTAAGAACTGGGGAAAGTCAAAGGAAGAAGTTAAGGGCTTTATAAAGATTTTCAAGATGAAGAATGGAAAGGCCTGTACCTGGTCCATGGCAGACAACTTTAAGCCAAAAGAATATATTGACCTTTAGATTGGTTTTTGCGGAAGGTTATAATTAGCCTTCCACAGATAAAATATTTTGCGCAAGTTATAAAAAATCTGGGGAATGTTTATGAAAGGTCAGTATCAATTGTTCGGGGAATTAATAAACAGTTTTGTAATGTGCTTCCTTGGCGTTCTTTGCCTAAGTTTTGGCTTTTACAGTGTTTTTACAAAGAATGAAAAATTGCAAAATAAAAAAAGAGGTGTCTTTCTTATAGTAGCCGGAACAATAATATTTATATACCATCTTGTAAATGTTATATTGTATTTTGTAAATAAATAATAACCTAACATGGCATGCCGCTTGTATTTCTTGCAGGAGAAAAAAATTGAAAAAACGAAAAACTTTTCTTATTGCTGGCCATTTGCTGTTTGTGTTTTTTTTCGTGTGCCCAAAAGCAAATTCCGTTCAGCCAAGAACAGTGGCTAAAAGAAAAGAATCGCTACTGCATGACGGATTCGCTTATAGAAAAACTTAACAAAGAAAAACCAAACAGACAGCAAATATTTAATTTGCTTGGAAAGCCTAAACTGGAAGGAAGGGTTGCTGATAATGAAGTTGATTACTTTTTAAAATCAGAAGACTTTTTTACTGTTTGGGTCTTGGCAGTTAATTTTGATGATGGTGGAAATTTTGAATCTGCAAAAGTTCTGTGCGAAGATTAGCCTTGGAGAAAAACATGAAGTTTTCTGTAGATAATTTTGAAGACGCTCCTTTTGAAAACTATGATTTGGACTTGCGGCAAAAAAAAGTGGATGGCGGGCAAATTTCAATTGAGCAAATAGACAGCATTAAGAATTTTTCGGATGCAAAGTCAATTGCTATTTCTGGTTTGCAAGATGATACGCTTGCTCATTTTGTTGAACATTATGCCAGCCAGTTTGAAGTTATTTCTTTTTGGAAGAATAAAAAACTGACCAATCTTGACGTTCTTGAAAAATTGCAATCGGTTGAATTTTTAATTTTCTTTTACAATACAAAAGTTCAGAAGCTATGGAATATGGAAAAGAATAGAAGGTTGAAAGGCCTTTGCATTTATAACTTTTCCAAATTGCATAATATAAACGGTATTGAAAAGTGCCAGAGCCTAAAGTATTTTGCCTTTGGGTGCGAGGCTGGCAATGCAGATAAAAATGTTTATTTGGAAAGCTTTAAAAAATTAAAAGAAACGCATATAGAATATTTTGGCTGCTGGGCTTCTTTGCTTGATGGTGATTATAAAGTATTGGGCGAAACCTCTATTAAGAATCTTGACCTGAAACCCCGCCAATTTACAATGGAAGAGTTGGCGGACTTGCTTGCCTGCTTCCCAGATTCCTTAAAAGGAAAAGCAACCCTTCCTTATACAACCTGTTCAATACTAGACAATGGAAGTGAAAGCCTTTATATTTTTCCTTGCAAGGGAATTAAGACCTTTGTAAAGGACAAGGATGATGAAAGGTTTAAAAAGTACCTTGAAAAATTTAACCAGATGGTCATTGATAAGCGGAGTAAAATAAAATTTCTATTCTAAAGCAGGACGGCCTTAGGTTTGATTTGGAAACAAAGGAAAAGACAGATTCTGCGATTGAATATTTTGTTCAAAAAGGCATTGCAGAAGAAGATGTGCCCTGATTCCTAGTGGCTTGGCCGTTGGTACATTGCGCCAAGCTGGGCAAATGACGCTGGTATTGGAAAGCGTCATTTGTGTTAGCACGTGGCGCGTGTGTTAGCAGCCTGCACTAAGATTAGCACATTGCGCCAAGAAGGTCTTTCTTTGCTTCAAGGGCAGCTTCTCCTGCCGCATCTGCTAAGTCGTCTATGGTAAGAGTGCCGTCCTTTTCCTTTTGCAGACAGGTCTCTGACTTTTTCCAGGCGCACAAAATTCCGCGGGAAGAGTTAACCGTTCCGCCAGCATTTTTAAGAAGTGTAGCCGCAAGCCTTGCACCGCCTCCCTGAGCACCGTAGCCCGGAATAAGGAAGAAAATTTCAGGATGCCTTGCCCTAAGTTCTGCCGCATTGTCCTCGTTTGTGCAGCCAACAACCGCACCCACTGGACTGCAAGTTTGGGATGCAAATTCATCTGTTGCCCTAAATTCTTTTTCCAGCCTGTTAAGCTCGCATCCTACTCTGTCCAGCAAAAGACCGCCCGATTTAAGTTCCTGTCCTTCAAGGTCCGTCATACCGGGGTTGCTTGTCCTAAAAAGAACGAATATGCCCTTGCCCTTGGAATTGCACCAGGCAGTAAAGGGTTTTAAGGTTTCAAAGCCCATGTAGGGGTTAACTGTTATGATGTCTGTTTCAAAGTCGCCGGAAAAATGCCCCTTTGCATAGGCATCTGCAGAAGCCGCAATGTCTCCACGCTTAATGTCGCTTATGGCAATAAAGCCAGCCTTTTTTACTTGGCGGAGGGTTTCTGCGTAAACCTTAAGCCCTTCTAGCCCCATGGCTTCGTAGTAGGCAATCTGAATCTTAAAGCAGCAAGCAGAACCTGCACTCTTTACCCTGCTGATTATTTCCTTATTATAGGCAAGAACCGCCTGTGCCGCAGAGCCAAATTCCTTGGCCGCACACTGGGGAATATAAGACGGATCTGTGTCCAGTCCCACGCAAAGCGGACCAAGTTTTGCCGCCGCTTCCTGTAAAATCTGCATATTGTGTTTCATAGCTGCGATTATAGCATAGCGCTGCCAGTTAGAAAATAGGACAGTTTCAAAAGTTACTCTTCCAGGTTCTGAGTCAAGCTCATAATGACCAGTTAATTGATATTGCTTGTTCTAGTCTTTAGGACGGTGCTTTTTTATGTTCTACAAAATGCTTTTTGGCTAACTCGACCGGATATGCCTCTGCGCCACCGCCGTCGCTTGAAACTTCGCACATTCGTGCTCGTTGCGAAATCCGCCCTATGGGGTAATTTGTAGCGCCATGGAGGGCGCGACATTTGTTAGCGGTAAAGATTTTGCAAGTTTTCGAAAGAAAACTTGGCATTAGAAAATTGCACGGATGCAATTTTCTAATGCCGGCGTAGGTTGCTTTTTATTTCATCAGGTCGGCTCTTTTTTGGTGTTCGGCAATTATAGGGTCCCAGTAGGAGTTGAATTGGTCGCTGTCATAATAGACGTCAATTCCTGCTTCTATATATTTTCTTTCCAGATCCGTTGGAATTGTGTAGTTTTCATCATCATAACTTCTGTTGGGGTATATGGAACCCCAATAGTCGTTAAGGTACGCCCCTTTTGACTTTAAGATGGAAGCGTCCCTCATGGTCTTTATTTCATGATGGGCTACCCCGTCAACCGGTTTTGGGTCGAACATAGAGCTTCCGCTGTTTCCAGTGTTTGCCTCGCTCCACCAGACATCGGTTATGGCTGTTAGGGTTACAGTCCTTGTCCTTTCTTCTCCGCTGTCTTTGTTTTTTGCGGAAACGGAAAAAGTATTTTTGTCCAAGGCCTTCCATGTGCCGTACCACTTTGAGCCATCGCTCCAACTGCTGTCTTTTTTGTTGTAGCCGGGGTCTTCCGGTGAAGAATGAATCTCTGAAAAGCTTCCGTCCGCGTAAAAGTGCATAAAGCCTATCCATTCGCTGTATTTGTCATAAAAGCCCCAGGACATAAAGCTGGAAAGGTATTCAGACAGTTCTTTTGCGTTCTTGGGCTCAATGAATTTTGGCTTTTCTTCCGACAAATATTCTCCAAAGACCCAGCCAAATTCTGGCTTCTTGCCCTTCCACTCGTAGCGGGGAATAAGGATTTCCACCCAGGGGGCTGTAATGCCGTCTATTGTAGCCTCTTTTCCTATTGCAATGATTTTTACCGGGAGGCGGTAGCTAAGGCCACAAATCTTGTTGGAGCCAAGGTTTGGCTTGTCCCTTACGCGAAGTCCGTCTTCTGCGGTGACATACATTTTTGGGATGATTTTTTTGCCCTTAAAGAAGCGGCTTGTGTCCGCAAAGGCAAAGGAAAGCGTACAAAAGAATACTATAGAAAGCAAAAAGATTTTTTTCATATCTTTAAGCTATTGGCATGAAGGGATTTTGTCAAGAATTTTGGGGAATGACAGACCCTGAATCTGGTTCAGGGTACCGGCCGCTCCCTGAGCTTAGTCGAAGGGGTGTGTGTGCAATGGGGGCGCTTCGACAGGCGCAGTGTCCGTGGAAACTTTTTCCCCCTTTGAGTGGATAAATTTTATATTTCTATGGTGTTAAGAAGATTTTTTAGGGAAGAAAGCTCTTCCGGCGTAAGGGTTATGCCTTTGCCCATCTTTACGTGGTCGGGCGACCATGACCTAAGGTCGTACTTTGCGTCCCTGCCGCCCCAAGAAACGTAGTTCAGCTCAAGTTTCCATCCGCCCTTGCTTTCAGAAATGGATCCGCAACTTTTTTTGATTTCAAAGCTAAAATCATCTGCCATAGAAGCTCCTTTAATAGAAAATTCAAGATTTTGCATGTTTAAGGGCAAAGTTACCTCGAAAACTTAAGATTTTGGAGATTTACTTAACAGGACTTAAACATAAACATCTTTTTGTGTTTGATTTGCATTGAGATTTTCGACAATTTACCCCTTACTTTTAAGAATTTTGGGCAAATCGCACACATTTTTATCTTTGTTCTTGCGATAATCAGAAAAGTGTAGTATTCTTTAATAAATATTCCGATAAAAATTTATAAGGTAAAATCTGGAGGAAAAATGAATAGAACTAAACGTGCAGCGTTTGCGGTTCTTGCATCGGTTGCGTTCGTTTTTGCAGGTTGTAAATCAACCGAGAAAGAAGACGCTAATCAGATAACTGCGACAACTGCAACAAAGAGCACATCAACAACTTCTAAGACAACAACCACTACAGATTCTTCTAAGACAACGAAGAATTCAACCAAAAAGTCTGCTACGACTACAACAAACACAAAGAGTAGTACCAGCAGTTCAAACAAGTCCGGCACGTCAAATGCTGGTGACGGCAGCTCAACAAAGACTACCACAACCACCACTACGACTACCACAAAGAAGACTCTCTCTCCCGATGAATGGCCAGAGAACAACAAGAAGCTTCTTGCCCAGGTAGAAAAGTCACGCCAGCAGGCAATTTCTTCTGGTGCGGAAACATCTTCTCCGTTGGCATTCAAGACCGCAGAAGAGGAATACAAGGCAGAAAAGGCTGCTGTTGCAAAGGGAGAAAAGGTAGACCTTTCACAGGCACTTAACGACCTTGACGCCCGCTACAAGGGTCTTGCAGCCCTCGCAGAAGCAAAGCAGAAGAAAGCCCGCATTGACTCTCTTGACGTTTCATCATCAGACAAAAAGAGCTACGATGAAGGTGCCGCTCTTGTAGATGAACTTTCATCTTCTAAGGCTGCCGTTTATTCCGGTGAAGACTTCTATAAGAAGGCAAAGACTGCAAACGAAGACTTTGACAAGGTTCTTGCCGCAGCAGGTCTTAGCTCATCAACAAAGGTTGACCCGGCTACTTATCCTGCAAACAACAAGCGCCTCTTTGAGCAGGTAGAAAAGTCCCGCCAGGAAGCAATTGACGCTGGTGCAGAGGAAGAGCTTACTTCTGACTTTGACGCAGCAGAAAAAATCTACAACGCAAACAAGGCTATTGTAGAAAGCGGCGAGCAGGTGGACATTTCTGCTTCCCTCCGCGATCTTAACAACCGCTACCGTGCAATGGCAACAATCATTGCCGCTCAGGAAAAGAAAGACCTTATTGACGAGCTTGGCTATGCTTCTTACAGCATGAGCAACTATACAAAGGGTTCAGACCTTCTTTCTGAGGTAACAGGTTCTTCTGCTTCTTCACTTACAGGTGAACAGGCATTCCAGAAGGCAAATATTGCAGACGCATGCTTTGCCCGTGTTTTGGACACAGCTTACCGCTCAATCGCAGAACAGGAACGCCGCGCAGCATTCAACGCAAAACGCCAGGCAGAAAGCGTAAAGGCTCAGATTTCCCGCAAGGATGACTATGTTGAAGGTGTAGAACAGTACCGCACAGGATACAAGATGTTCACTTCACACAATCCGGAAGCTTCTGTAGAAGAATTCAAGAAGTCTAAGGAAACATTCCAGAACCTTTACGATGTAATCTCTAAGGCAAGGGCCGGTGCTCTCAAGAAAATTGAAGACGCAAAGAAGCGTGTAGACGAAAGTGAAGCAACAGCAGCCGCAGCAGACAAGGTTGCTCCTTTGGGCAATCAGCCTGTAAAGGGAATCGAAGCTGCCGACGCAAAGTTGCTTGAAGATGACGACTTCTCTTACACAGAAAATACAGAAATTGAAGTTGAATCAACTTCTCTTACAAGTTCAGAAGAGGTGACAGAATGAAAAAGTTATTTGCTATTGCCGTACTGACGGTTATTTCGCTTGCTGCCTTTGCCGTAAGCTACAAGAACAATACTTACCAGAAGCTTGCAGAAGAGTACACTGTAAAGGCAGAAAAGGCTCTTGATGCAGGTGAATACCTTCTTGCAGAAGACTATGCAAAGAAAGCAGAAGAAAACGCTGCCCTTTCTGAAGCATTCGTTAAGCGCATGGCTGCCCGCGGAGACGCAGAGGATGCTATTGCCCTTGCAAAGAAGCGCCTTGACTATGCAGTAAAGATTTCTGCAGACAAGAACTACCCGATTGCCTACAATGCTGCAACAAACTACTACACACAGGCTACAACAGCTTTTGATGCAGAAGAGTACGAGACAGCTTTGGAAAACGCAAAGAAGGTTCTTGATTCCCTTAACCAGATTAAGGAACTTATCCCTCTTCCAGCCGTTTACATTGTTCGCCCATGGGCAGAAACAAAGGACTGCTTCTGGAACATTTCTGGCCGCCCCTATGTTTACAACAACCCATACTTGTGGGAAAACCTCTATGAGGCTAACAAGAACAACATTCCACGCAAGAATGACCCCAACCTCATTCTTCCTGGCATGAAGATGGAGATTCCTTCTCTTACAGGTGAATACCGCGAAGGTGTTTACAGCCCGGACACACAGTACGAGCCATACGCACCACGCTAATAGTTTTTGGCTGAATTGTCGGGCATGACCCGCTAGCAGCCTAGAATGCCGGTTTGCAAGAGTTTTTCTTTTGCAGGCCGGCTTTTTTTATTTTTTTTGCTTTTTCTGGACCAGCTTTTCTTTGCTAACCCGCTTTCCAGGGCTCCGCTTTCGCTCCGGCCCGCCTTGCGGCGGTCTTGCTGCGCAACCCTTCCAATCGGGGGTAGGCTTTTGTCTGTAAAATAAAACGTTTCTTTGCTAACAGGTTGCATGTCGTTTTTTTTTACAAAATGTGTCGTGGTTCGACTTGGGCAGAGCCCGCGTTCACCAACCGTGGTTCGACTTGGGCAAAGCCACGCTCACCAACCGTGTGGCAATGGCATATTGCTTTTTTTCTAAGACTGTTTTTCGTGTAGCAAGTACAGTCCCAGGGCGCTTGCCATGAGGGCGTGGGGGAAGGATGGTGTGCCGAGCAGGGTGTAGACTTCTTCTTTTTTCATTTTGAAGAAGTTAAGGAATTCGTCTTTGTCTAGGTGCTGCTCCCTTGGGGATGAAAGTTTCTGGGCAAGGTAGACGTGGGTGTGGTTGGAAAAGAGGGCAGGGTTGGGGTTGAATTTGCCGAGCAGGGTAAGCTTTGCGGCAGTGCAGCCTGTTTCTTCTAGCAGTTCCCTTCTTGCACCTTCTTCTGGGCTTTCACCTGCATCGATTACGCCGCCGGGGAATTCTATGCTAAGGGCCTTTTCTCCGTGACGCCACTGCTTTACCATAAGGAAGGAGTCTTTTTCTTCCGGGATTACAATTACCCAGTCTGGTGCGTTTGCCACTATGTATTTTCCGGTCTGACCGTCGGGGCCAGTGCTTGTGCGCTCTGTTACGGTAAAAACCGCTGTCTTAAGAAGGTCGCGGGAAGATTGTTCTTTCCACATTAGGTTTTCATCTGTATTCATAAAAAATCTCCTGTTTTTAGCGAATTTCTAACCAAGCCTACGCCCGATTGGAAGGGCGGCAGGGTTGCTTGCAACCCGTTGCCGTTGCCGTAAGGCAATGGAGCGGGTAGGGGCCCGCGGAACCCCGGAAAGCGGGGAAAAATTGCCTCCATGCAATTTTTCCCCATCAGTTTTCCAAAGGAAAACTGACCAGTTCCTTTGCTGACGGATGACGCGCCGTCCATGGCGCTTCCCGTGTTACAGAAAAGGAAAAATTGCATGGTTTTTCCGGTCCCGTAGGGCCGGGAACAGTTAAAGTTGGCCTTTCGTCCAGATTAATAAGGCTAAAGAAAGAAGCGTAAACTTTTTGTTGGAAAATTTACGATTTTCGTTTATAATATAGTAGATTTGCAAAAAAAGCAATTTTAAAATGAGGAGGAGCTTATGGCAGTCATAACAATTTCAAGGCAGGTAGCCGCTCTTGGAGACGAAATAGCCTCTGACCTTGCAAAAAAAATTGGCTATACATTTATAGATAGGAAGCAGATAGAAAAACGCATTGTGGAGCTGGGTTTTCCAAAGGAGAAGCTTGAAAAATATGATGAGCGTAAGCCCGGTTTTTTTGCAAGCCTTGCCAAGGACCGCGATGAATACCTGAACTACCTTCAGTATGCCGTTTTGGAGGCCGCATCTTCCGGTAACTGCATTTTGATTGGCCGTGGTGCCTTTATAATTTTGGATGAGCTTCCAAATCTTGTTGCAATGCGCTTTGTGGCAAACGACAACGTGCGTCTTGAGAGGCTGAAAAATGAATTTTCATGGGAGGACAAGCAGGCCCAGGCCCGCATAGACGAGAGCGACAACAACCGCCGTGGCTTTCACAAGAGTTTTTTTAACGCTGACCACGAGAACCCTTCCCGCTATCTTTTTACGCTGAACACAGGGCTTTTGGGCAGGGAAGAGTCGGTTAAGATTATAGAAGGGGTTGTAAAGTCCTATATTACTCCGCAAAAGGAGGCTGCCGGTAAGGAAAAGGTTGCCATGCTTTTGAAGGGGCAGAGGCTTGTTAACCAGCTTCTTTTTGACTTTAAGATGAACATAAACTTCCTTCGTGCCGTGGTGGAAAAGGACGTGATTACTTTGCAGGGGGTTGCGGATTCACATGCCCTTGTTGACCGTGCAGTTCAGGCTGCCGCAAAGATATTGCCCACTTGCGAGATTCGCAGTGCCATTACGATTTCCCGCGACTACAAGGCCTTTTAGGAAAGGAATGGCATAGACATTGTTTCCATATTAAACTATAATGGGATATTATGAAAGCTTCGAATAAATTCACATTTGCTAGAATAATTGCAGCGCCAATATTCTTTGTTATATATTTTATCCCGGTTTGGCTTAATTTGCCGGCTGGCCATCCCTTTAGCATAGCGTCCGTTTGTTTTTTGATTCCTCTCCTGGGGTTCGCAGAGCTTACGGACTATTGGGACGGACACTTTGCGCGCAAGAACAACGAGGTTAGCGACTTTGGAAAGATGTTTGACCCATTTGCGGATGTTTTCTTGCACCTTTCTACATTCACCTGTTTTACTTTTACCGGTGCAACGGATGAGTCCCGTTTTGGCTATATGCCTGTATCTTGTTACATAATAATACTTTATCGCGAATTTAGCCAGAACTTTTTGCGCATGGCTTGTGCAAAGCAGGGTACGGCTGTTGCTGCTCGTAAGGGCGGAAAGATAAAGACTGTCTTCTACGTTATAAGCTGCTTTGTTGCCCTTGCACAGGAGTCTTTGTACCGCCTGAATCTTGCCGCTACTTTTGACTTGCCTATGCAGCTTTTTAAGTACATTGGCTGGGGCTTCTTTACGGTCTGCGTCTTCCTTGCACTTGCAAGCTTTTTTGACTACATGAAGAATTTTGGCCACGTTTTGCACGATGCAGCACAATAAATTAGTGTGAATGTGAGAAAACTGCTTTTTTGTATTCTGTGCTTTATATCTTTTTCTTGCTCAAGTCTTTTTGTCTCGACTCTTGAATATGATTGGGTTATGAATCTTAAGGTCGAGGAATCTTTTGCTGGCTGGCGGTAAGACTGTTTTAAAAGTTTCCGGTTTGTGCGCCGACTCTGCCTCTTGCGTAATAAAAATCTATGAGGAGCGGCAGGCTGAGCTAATCTGCATGAAGGTTGACGTTTCTCCCTTTCATGCAAAAGGTGCAAGCGGACGCTTTGAGTATTCAATAGAAATTCCTGATGGCGTTTTAAGCCTTGTTTTTGGAAAGAACAAATATGAAATTTGGCGTCGGGCTTCTTTTCCTTAAAAGTACCGCCCAAAAACACAAAATCAAGATTATTTCAACAAAAAGCGAACATTAAAATTTTGTTAATTCGTGTGAATTCCGAGAAGAATTTGCTAGCAATATTTTGAGTATAATGCTATAATTTTTAGATATGGAAGAATTGCAGACGTTTGCTGGAAATCCTTTGCCGATTGGCACTCAAGTTTATCCGGACGGAGTGAACTTTAGCGTATACTCCAGGAATGCAACGCGCATTTTTTTGGATTTTTTTGACAAAAGCAGCGATGTAAAGCCCTACTCGACCCTTGCACTTTCCCCAGAGCAGAACCGCACCGGGGATCTTTGGCACATTTTTGTTAAGGGGATTAAGGCCGGCACTCTTTATCTTTTCCGCGTGGAAGGGCCTTTTGAACCTTCGGAGGGGCACCGCTTTAATCCAAAAGTCTATCTTTTTGACCCCCGCGCAATGGCTTTGACTTCCGAATCACTGTTTCTGAACATTCCGCCAACTTACAGGCCTCCTGTGGACAAAGAAGACATGGAGGTTTTTAAGGGCAGGGACATGGAAAAATTCCCCAAGTGCGTGGTTGTGGACAATTCCGCCTTTGACTGGGAGGGAGACAAGCCACTTAACTATCCCCTTTCCAAATGCGTCATCTACGAAACCCACCTTAAGGGCTTTACCGCAGGAAAGGAAAACACTGTCTCTTGCCCCGGAACATACGCAGGCTTTACACAAAAGATTCCCTACCTTAAGCGGCTGGGAGTTACGAGCGTAGAGCTACTTCCAATCTTTGAATTTGACGAATACGAAAACACAAACGTCAACCCCAGGACTGGCGAGCGAATGAAGAACTACTGGGGCTACAGCACAATGTGCTTTTTTGCCCCCAAGGCTTCCTATGCGGCAGACAAAAGTCCAGGAGCTTGCGTAAACGAATTCAAGACGCTTGTAAAAGAGCTTCACAAGAACGGCATAGAGATAATCCTGGACGTTGTGTTCAACCATACGGCGGAGGGCAACGAGAACGGCATAACCTTCTGCTTCCGCGGCTTTGAAAACAGCGTCTTCTATCTTTTGCCCCAGCAGCACAAGGAACACTACATGAACTATTCAGGCTGCGGCAACACTGTAAACTGCGGCCACCCTGTCGTTGCAAACTACATCATCGAATGCCTTCGCTACTGGGTGCTTAACTACCACATAGACGGCTTCCGCTTTGACTTGGCGGCTGTTCTTAACAGGACACAGGACGGGGGGCTTGTGGAGGCATCTTCCCTTGTAGACGCTATCCAGCAAGATCCGGTACTCCACGACACAAAGATGATTGCCGAGCCTTGGGATGCGGGAGGAGCTTACCAGTCTGGTTGCTTCCCCGGACGCTGGGCAGAATGGAACGACCGCTTCCGTGACGACATACGCAAATTCTGGAACGGTCACGAAAAACTTGCCACCGCAGCTGCCACAAGAATAAGCGGTTCAAACGACCTCTTCCAGTTCAGAAGGCCATGCAACAGCATAAACTACATCACCTGCCACGACGGCTTTACCATGAACGACCTTGTAAGCTACAACGGAAAGCACAACGAGGAAAACGGAGAGGCAAACCGCGACGGCAACGACTCAAACTGGAGCTACAACTTTGGCTTTGAAGGCCCAACCGCAAACCCATCCATAGAGCGCACACGCACAAGGCAGATGAAGAACTTTATCCTTACAATGCTCATCTCCCAGGGAACACCAATGCTCCTTGCAGGGGACGAATTCAGGCGGGGTCAGCAGGGCAACAACAACGCCTACTGCCAGGACAACGAGACAAGCTACATCGACTGGGGAATATGCAGACTGAACGACAGGCTGGTAACATTCACCCAGAGGGCAATAGAACTCAGAAAAAAGCACGCCGTATTCAGAAGGGAAAATTTCTTCAGGGGCAACAAGGCAGGAGAAGTGCCGGACATTCAGTGGTACGCCTACGACGGAAGCCTTCCCGATTGGAACGTAATGCAGAACTTTTTGGGCTTTACGCTCAGCGGAAAGTACAGCCTTAACGAAAACGGCAAGAGCGACAACGACTTTTACATAGCCATGAGCACGGACAGGCACGACACTCTGGTAACCATTCCAACGCTAAAAGACGGACGCAGGTGGTACAGGGTGGCAGACACTTCAATAGAAGCAGACGACAGCCTTGTTCTGGAAGGACGCATAGAGCAGCTTCACTCGCAGTCACGCTATGTGCTTCCGGCTGGCTCAATGATAATACTGATGGCCAAATAGCATGGCCAAGCAAATTGGGAATAATACGGTCTGTGGAGGCACCGTGTTTTTATATACAGTTCTTAGGAGGAACAAATGAAATTTGACGCAGAAAAGTTCAAGGAGAATTTAACAGCGCGTCTTCGCAGGCAGTACGGTAAAGACATTACCCAGGCCACAAAACACGACCTGTTTGACGCAGTAAGCGCAAGTGCCCTTGAAATCATCATGCCAAACTGGATGGAAACACGCCGCGCTTACGAAGCAAAGCCCACAAAGCAGCTCTATTACCTTAGCGCAGAATTCCTTATGGGACGTGCCCTGAGCAACAACCTTATCAACACCGGAATCATGGATCATGTAAGGGAAGTTCTTAAAGGCATGAACGTTGACTACAACGTTATAGAAGACGAAGAACCCGATGCTGGCCTTGGAAACGGAGGCTTGGGACGCCTGGCAGCATGCTTCTTGGACAGTCTTGCAACCCTTGAATACCCCGGACACGGCTACGGAATCCGCTACGAATACGGAATGTTCGAGCAGCACATCATCGACGGCGAGCAGGTTGAATTCCCGGACAACTGGCTAAAGCACCGCGACCCTTGGGAAGTAAAGAGAAGCGACCTTGCAGTAACCGTAAAATTCGGCGGACAAATAAAATACGGCAAAACCCCGGACGGACAGGACCGCTTCTACATAGAAAATGCGGAAGAAATAACTGCAACGCCATACGACATGCCAATAGTTGGATTTGGAAACGAAACTGTAAACACGCTCCGCTTGTGGCAGGCATCAAGCCCGGACGGATTTGACCTGCAGCTCTTCAACGACATGCAGTACAACCGCGCAGTGGAAAAGCAGAACAATGCAGAAAACATAAGCCGCGTACTCTACCCCAACGACAACGGCCCCATGGGTAAGGAACTCCGCCTTAGGCAGCAGTACTTCTTTACATCAGCATCTTTGCAGGACCTTATCCACCACTTTGTACTCAACGTGGGAACAGACTTCAGCAAATTCCCCCAGTACCACGTAATCCAGCTTAACGACACACACCCGGTAGTAGCAATCCCGGAGATGATGCGCATACTCCTTGACGAATACAACGTAGGCTGGAACGACGCATGGAACGTTGTAACAAAGACATTCGCATACACAAACCACACAATCCTTGCAGAAGCCTTGGAAAAGTGGCCAATCGAAATCTTCCAGAGACTGCTCCCCCGCATCTACCAGATTGTAGAAGAAATCAACCGCCGCTTCATGATAGAACTGCGCGCAAAATTCCCCAACGACTACGGCAAGCAGAACCACATGTCAATCATCCACGACGGAAAAGTTTACATGGGCTGGCTTGCAATCCACTCATGCTTCAGCGTAAACGGCGTTGCGGAACTTCACACAAAACTGCTCAAGGAACAGGAATTCAAAGACTGGAACACAATCTACCCGCAGAAGTTCAACAACAAGACAAACGGCGTAACACAAAGACGCTGGCTGCTCTGCTCCAACCCGGAACTTGCATCCTTCATCACCGAGCGCATAGGCCACGGCTGGGAAACAGACCTTACCAAACTCAAGGCACTCGAAAAGTTTGCAGACGATGACGAAAGCCTCAACAAGCTTACCGAAATCAAAAAGCACAACAAGCAGAAGCTGGCAGACTACCTCAAGCACGCCCAGAACGAATTCCTTGACCCGGAAAGCATCTTCGACACCCAAGTAAAACGCCTGCACGAATACAAGAGGCAGCTCTTGAACGTATTCCACATCATGTACCTCTACAACCGCATCGTGGAAGACCCGTCATTCAACCCGCCAAGCCGCACCTTCATCTTTGGAGCAAAGGCCGCATCGGGCTACCGCCGCGCAAAGCAGATAATCAAGCTCATCAACACCGTAGCGGAAAGAATCAACAATGACCGCCGCGTTGGTGGAAAGCTCCGTGTTGTATTCGTAGAAAACTACCGCGTATCCGTAGCAGAAAAAATCATCCCGGCAAGCGATGTTTCCGAGCAGATTTCAACCGCAGGCTACGAGGCATCAGGAACCTCAAACATGAAGTTCATGATGAACGGCGCACTCACCTTGGGAACAATGGACGGTGCAAACATAGAAATCGTAGAATCCGCAGGAAAGGAAAACGCATTCATCTTTGGCCTCAACTCAGACGAAATCATCAAGATAAACAGCGAGCACAGCTACAACCCGCAGAAGTACCTGGACCGCAACCCTCAGCTTGCAAAAATCTTGAACCAGCTTGTGGACGGAACCTACGACAAAACAGGCCTCCTCTTCCGCGACCTGCACGACAGCATCGTATTCGGAATCGAAGGCCAGAGGCCAGACGTCTACTTTATCCTCGCCGACTTCGACAGCTACGTACAGGCACAGGAAAAAGTGGCAAAAGCCTACGCAGACAAGCGCAACTGGGCACGCATGGCACTCATTAACATTGCAAACTCAGGCAAGTTCTCTTCCGACCGCACCATCGAAGATTACGTACGCGACATCTGGAAAATCAACAAAATCAAGATTGACTAAAAGCTCCGGCCTTAAGCAATCCAAATGACCATCAAAGACTTGTTCGGAAGACCAGTTTTTCCGGGCAAGTCTTTTTTTTTAATTTTCTGGACGGTACCTTTGTATGCTCCACCATTTTATTCCATGGCTAACTCGACCGACAGCCCCTTTCGCCACCCGCTTTCCAGGGTTCCGCCTTCCGGCTCCATTGCCTTTCGGCAACGCGTCCCGCGCCCTTCCAATCGGGCGTAGGATTATTTTGGAGTTTTATAATTGCAACCATCAAAAATTACGAATTTGCCTTGCAGAAAGTGGGCAGCTAAAGTATACTTTAATATATAGGAGAACCTATCATGAAAAAGTTAAAAGTCCTTGCCATATTGCTCCCCTTGCTTTCCTTATTGACAGTTTTGATTTTTATTGCCGCATGCTCAAATTCATCTTCCGGCGGTTCTGACGAAGTGGCTGTTGCAGCCTCTGAACCTGCTAGCAATTCCGGTCAAGAAGAAGCTCAGGAACCGGGATGCTCTTCTGATTCCGACTGCCCCGAAGGCTTTCTTTGCAACAGCTATGGGGAATGCGTGCCGGACCCAAGTTACTTTGTTGCGTGTTCAGCGGACAGAGACTGTCCTCCTGGGTATTGGTGTGTATTAGATCCTGGATCAAGTAGATGCCTTCCGATAGGTTGTCTTGCAGTTGATGAAGACGGAAACTGTAGAATGTGCGCTGATAATTATGAATTAAGAAATGATGTGTGTGTGTCAATGTATGCTGAAGGAACGGATCGGTGTTCAGGAAATGTTATACAGAGATTCCATAATGGAAGATGGGAAGATTGGGCAATCTGTGACGTCGCCTGTGATCCAGTTCATGCTGCTTGTGTAGCTTCAAATTGACAAAACTAATTACAAGGACTTTAACCGCCATGAAAAAAGCATTATATTCCATACCGGCAATCCTTCTTTGCCTTCTCCTTTTTTCCTGCTCAAAAAGCGCAATGGTCCAGAAATTCAGCGGGCACGTAAAGGACTTGCAGGGTAATTTTGTTAGTGACAAAGAGCTAAAGGCAGACTACTATTTTATATTCTACGGAGCCACATGGTGCCCCTACTGCATTAAGATGAAGGATGAAATTACGGATTTTTACAAGACCTACAAAAAGAAGAACAATTTCATCGTAATCTTTGCAGGCTGCGCAAAAGACAAGTCGAATGACGATTTGACAGGCTACCTAAAGCAGGAAGACTACCCCTTCTACTATGTAGACTTTGATCACCGCGAGGAATGTGGCCTTTTTAAGCACGAAGAGTACACTAAATGCGAAAAATTCTACATCCCGGGCTTTATACTCTTTGACAAAGACGGAAAAGTTTTAAGCAACTCAAACGGCCCGCTAAAAATAGACTACAGGGCAAACAGACCCCTTGAATACTTTAAAAAGAAATTGCAAAAATAGTTTTCTTTAGGGAATGGCCACTTAATTCAGAACATTTTGCACTCTATCCCACTCTCCAGAAAAGCGAAGGTCGTTAGACCTAAGCAAATCCGCTTGTTGGTTCATGCAATGGTGTGGCAGTTGCAGAAAACCGCATTTATGAACATATCACACTATGCATCTTCCGCAAGGGCAAAGGGTACAAAACCACGAAAAATACAACATTCTCCGTGGTTTTCTCATATTTTTTGCCACAAAACCACGGAAAATATTTTGCTGTAAAACAAGGTTCTTGCCCATCAAGCCTAGCCCCGATTGGAAGGGCCGCGAAGCGGTTGCCGTAGGCAATGGAGGCGCAAGCCGGAACCCTGGAAAGCGGGGAATGCAAAGAAGGCTGACCGGACACGGAGTGCCGGGCACAGTTAAAAAAGGCAATACGCTCCAAAAAAGAAAAGAGAAATTGCACTAGATACATTGTCCTTCAAATGCTATAATGCGCGCATGAAAAAAATATTTCTTTCTATAATTATGTCAATGCTTTCTGCGGCAGCTTTTGCAGAAGGGCATTCGGCAAACGAAAAATTTTCGGCAGGCAAAGGGCTTTCCACAGACCAAAGGCAAGTCCGGCTTGAATACGCTCTGGACATAACCGACTACACCAAGCGCATAAGGAGTATGACAAAAACTCCGCTACCACCCTACCTTAGCGCAGCTGAATACATGGAAATGACGCAGGCAGAAGCCTTTGAGCAATACAAGAAAATTGCAGACGAAGAGCCGGAAAACCTTATTGCCCAGTGTGCAGTGGGCTACTGCTACATAAACGAAATTGGAACGGAAGCTTCCAAAGAAAAAGGCATAAGCTACATAAAAAAAGCAGCGGACAAAAACTTTGTGCCGGCCATGAACACACTGGGTGCATATTCAGATTCAGACGAAGAGGCATTCAGCCTTTACCAAAAAGCCGCATCCTGCAACTACACAAGCGCACTTTATAACCTTGCAGACTGCTACGAAGAAGGAAAGGGCTGCGAAAAGTCCCTAAAAAAAGCAGAAGAGACACTGCTAAAAATACGCGACCTTTATCCGGAAGACGAAAACATTTACCTCTACATAGCAGGCTTCCACAGCGAGACCTTAAAGGAAGCAGAAAGCAAATGCCTTCCATATTATGTGGATGCCGCGGAAAGGGGAAACCTTGATGCAATGTTCAAGCTTTGGTTCAGCTTTTACTCGGAGTACTCAGAAGACGATGACGGGAACAATGGGGCAAACAGGGCAAAATGGTACCGCCGCTATCAGGAAGAGCGGGCAAAGATGCAAAGAGAAAAGGAAAGAATAGCAAAGGAAAAGTTTCCCTACCTTTTAAAAAGGGCAGAAAGGGGAGAACTGTATGCAATAAAAAAACTTGTAAGCTACTACGATGACTATTCCCAAAGGCACACAAACAAAAGCAAGGCCTACGAATGGAGGATAAAGGCTGCGGATAAGGGAGACGGGGATGCATGCGCATATCTTGCATCAACGCTTGTAGAAGGAAAGTTTGAAAGCAGGAACTTTAAGAAGGCGGTTTTCTACTTTGACAAGGCAGTGGAATCTTACCCAGACAAGAAGTTTTTGCTTAGCTATTACATCAAAGACATAAACGAAGCTGCATTCGGAAAGCTAAAGGTTTACGGATTTATCAACCGCTACAACAAAAGCCAGGATGAATACGCCAGAACCTACCTTGTCTACTACGGGGACGACCTTTCCTTTGTAGAAGAAAAAGACGCACTTGCCTTTTGCGAAAAGTATGCAGAAAAAAACAAGGACTGTTCACTTGCACTTGCATACTACAAGTACCTTAACGAATCAAAAGAAGCGGCAGAAAAATATCTGGACGCCCACGGACTTTCGGACGCAAAGGAATTCCTTGACTACACAAATGACCCCTACGATCCAAATTCAAAAGAAGATCAAGTTATGCGCTCAATGTGGGCCAAGCAGTACAACGAAAAAAAAGCAGATCTGGAAAAAAGGATTGGGGAAAATTCATTCGATGCAACGGCATGGTTTTTACTTGCAAAACTTTACGAAAGCTCTTCCACGGCAGAATCAAAGAAAAAGGCATTCGACTGCTACAAAAAAAGTGCAGACCTTGGGTTTACAAAGGCATACCATGGTCTTGCAGACTTCTACAAATGGGGAGACCTCTGCGACTCTGACGCAAAAAAAGCAAGCGAGCTTTACGAAAAAGGCGCAGATGCAGGAGACACCTACTGCATGATAACCCTTGCAGAAATGTACCGCGACGGAAGTTATTTTGACAGGGAAAAGAATGAATTTGTGCAGGACTTTGACAAGACAATAGATCTGCTAAAAAAAGTCCTGCAACTGGAACCGGACTCATTCATTGCAAAGAATGAGCTTTCCATGTTCAACATAAGGGTTGGTGACGACGAAGACGATTCACTCTACTGGTTCTTTCACGACAAGCCAAAGAAAGATGCAAAACCCTTCGACTGGGATTCATGGACCTTTGGCGACTTTGAATTTGAAGACCAAGATGCAAACATTCCCGAATACAAAGAAGACGAGGGCTACTGGGAAAACACGGAGCTTGTGGAATGTTCCTTTGCAAAAGACGCAGAAAACTATTTTGCAAAAGCAATCGCTTCCCTAAAGCCCGGAAAGAACTACCGCCTTGTATTTGCAGAAGACATAGAAAGCGACAGGTTAAAGCTTAAAAGGCTCTACGATTATTTTTCGGCAGGCGAGTACCCAAAAGACCTTACCCTGGACTTGGACTTGCGAAAGTGTAAGGCCGGATGGCTTGGAAGCAATTCAATCTGCGGAAAATTCAGGAACATATACCTTCCGGACAAGGCAGCCTTCCTTGCAAACGACAGCCTTGTGGTGTATGCAAAAAAAATCGTCTTTGGCTCGGGCATAAAATATTTCTCAGACCCAATAGATTCAAGGGACATAGGTCTTATGGACTTTACTTTGGTAAGCGGGGAAAACTTTTCTGCAAGGCTTGCATATTCAATCTCCCAGCTAAAGGTAAACTACATGAGGGGCATTCCAATAAAGGCAAACTTTGAATTCTACACGGTTGAAGACGTCCACAGCCTAAAAATCATCAAGGAATTGCGCAACACACTGGAGTCCAACCCGGACAAAAAATACGTCGTGGATTTTTCGCACTCAGCCTATGCGCGCGACCCCCAGAGCGGAGAAAGCATCCCCTTCCCAAGGAACTTCCTTGCCAAGCAGACAAACCTCTACTACCTGATTCTTGCAGGCTGCGACAATGTGGAATTTCCGGAAAACTTCTGCCGCGACTGCAAAAACCTTCGCTCAATAGTAATGTGGGACTTTGACGAAATTGCCGGAGACGGGGCATTCGAGGGCATCTACAAGGACTGCACCATAACAGGACAAATTGGCCCGGAGATTTTACTGCGCAATTTGTTCTAATGGACGAAAGGCCAACTTTTACTGTGCCCGGTCCTTCGGCTCCGGGCAAACTCCTTAGCCTTTTTCCCTAACCGCAAACAAGGAGCGCCATGGACGGCGCGTCATTTGGTTGCAATTCAATCTGGTGACTTTTCGCAAGAAAAGTCACGGGTAAAAATGCCAAGGAGGGTATTTTTACCCGCTTTCCGCGGTTTCAGTACCGCCAAGGCGGTACCACTTCGTGCCGCTACAATCGGGCGTAGGCTGCACCGCATTCGCTGCATAGAAAACAATCAACCTCTAACTTATAACTCATCATCATCATCTTCTTCTTCATCTTCATCATCAAAAGTGTCAAAGCTGCGCATCAGGTGGAAACCAAGGTATTCAAGTGGAATAAAAGCCTCTTTTGCAATCTCGGTATCCAAAATAAACTTTTTCTGAACACACTGACTGGCCAAAAACGGCTTGACAAAGTTTTTTTTCTAGCATCTATAATGTATTATATGAAAAGTAAAATAAAATCCTGCATAACAGTTGCTCTGTCGCTCTTCTTTGTAATAGTGGCAGCATGCTTTACGACGTGCTCAAACTCATCTTCAAGCTCCGATGACCCTGTTAGCCAAGAAAGACAACCGCAAAATCCACCACAAGTAGCCGGATGCAGTGCGGAGACCCCATGTCCTGCTGGGCAAATATGTATTAGTGGCCAATGCGTAGACTTAATAGAAGGTTGTGCTAATTATGATACCAACGGAAGATGTCGTGGTTGTGCCGAAGGTTACACGCTGATAAATGGCATCTGCGTACAAAATCCACAATAGCAACACAAAGTATGCAAACAGGAAGCTAACTACCATGAAAAAAGTATCTTACATTGCTCTAACAATTCTATTTTCGCTTTTATTCTTTTCTTGCGCAAAAAATGCAATGATTGAAAAGTTCTACGGATACGTAAAAGATCAAGAAGGCAATTTTGTAACGGAAAGTGACTTAAAGGCAGACTACTACTTTGTGTTCTACGGCGCAACATGGTGTCCCTACTGTATAGAAATGAAGGATGAAATTACGGACTTTTACAATACATACAAAAAGAAAGATAATTTTATCATAATCTTTGCAGGCTGCCTTAAAGACAAATCAAATGACGACTTAACAGGTTATCTAAAAGAAGAAAATTATCCTTTTTACTATGTGGATTTTAACCGAAGGGACGAATGCGGACTTTTTAAAATTGATGAGTATGCAAGCTGCGAAAAGTTTTTCATTCCAGGATTCATCCTCTTTGACAAAACAGGAAAAGTCCTAAGCAATTCAAACGGCCCTCTAAAATCAGACTACCAAGCCAACAGGCCTCTTGAATATTTTAAAAACAATTTGCAAAAATAACTTTTTCTAAAACCGCGTTCTTGCCCACCAGCCTAGCCCCGATTGGAAGGGCGCGGAACGCGTTGCCGTTAGGCAATGGAGGCGAAAGCCGGAACCCTGGAAAGCGGGGTATGCAAAGGAGGCTGACCGGTCACGGAGTGCCGGGCACAGTTTAAAAGGGCATGCGCTCCAGAAGATTATAAAATTCCAAATGCTTTTGTTTGAGTGCTATGCCACACTTGCTGCAAATGAGTGTAGAAACTACCATGCAAGGTCATTTCGACGGGCTTAATGACCGTAAGTTACACAAACCGCTGGGCTGGGGTGACTATCCAGAGGGCGCGCAGGATTCCGCTGCCGGTGTTTTCTATTGTGTGGGGGGAAGTTGCGCTAAAGGAAACGCTGTCCCCTGCCAAAAGCTCATGCTCGCTCTTTTCGTAGACAAGCTTTCCCTTTCCTTCTATTATAAAGCCCATTTCCTTGCCGGGGTGGCCGTAGCTGCCACGGTGGGTGTGGCCTCCCTGTGGAATGGTAATCAGGTAGCATTCAATCGAGTGGTCGCCGTCTTTTTTTGATGGCGCAAGGACTTCCTCGTAGGCAACGTCATCTTCCTTCATGCTGCGCCTTTCCCCGCTTCTTACAATCGTAACGGGGCGGCTCTGGTTGTATTCTTCAAAAAGATACTCCAGGTTAATGTCCAGTGCATCTGCCAGAGAAAGAAGGGTATCTATTGCAGGGGAAACGCGGTTGTGCTCAATCTGCGAGACAAGGCTTTCGCTAACGCCAGCTTCTTTTGCCACGGCTTTTAGAGTAAGATGCTTTTTTTCGCGCACGTCCTTAAGCTTGTCCCCAAAGCGGTAGGTCTTTTTTTCTTCCATAACAATTAACACCACACAGCAAGGCTACAGCAAGCTAGGGCTGCTTTGCAAAGGCATCGTTCTTTTGCTTTTCGCTGTTCTTTTCCATAATAAAGCGGATAAAGAAGTCTTCCAGGGTCTTTGTGGGGCCGGGAAGGTGGAGACGGCTTCTTGCACGGGCGTTGTCGCGGCGGACTGTATACAAAAGGTAAAAGTCGCGGTAGTCAAGGCTAATGTCCGTCTTTACGCGCTCACCAAGCTGGGCACTAACTTCATCACGGCCAATGGCCTTTATGCCCTGCTCACGCAAAATCTCGCGCAAACGGATAATCTGCTCGTAGGAAATACCGAACAAAAACTCTTCCATGGCCTGGGAAACTTCGTTGTCTCCAAGACGCTCTTTTATAAAGGAAGTCCACTGTTCGTCCATCTGAATGGAAACAAGCAAAAGCTCACTTGTACCCATCATTGTGCCGAATGCGGGGGCAATCTTTCGCCTGGCGGACCAAACGCTCTGCAAAACCGGCGCAATGTCGGAAATATTCTGGTCGGAGCGGTGTTCCCAAAGGATAATCAGGCTGTTTGCAAGTTCCCTTCGCAAATCCATGGAAAGTGAGGAATCCTTTATAAGGTTAAGGTAAACGTCTTCCGCCATAAGGGTGAACATCATGCTCACAGTCTCGTCGCTGTACTTCTTTACGGTCTTTTCGTCCATTCCCGCATAGTCGCGTGCCAGTTTGGACATTGAATAAAAGGTGTGAATCTTTGCAACAAGGAATCCCTTGCCCAAAATGGCCTTGGATGGCATGTGCAAAAGCGTATCGCCGTCTTCCTGGTAGGAAATAAGGCTTTCTACAAGGGCTTCCGGGGTGCGCACCGTGGTATTGAGTGTTGCGCGTTCCAAAAGCGACGGGAAGGCTGCAAGCGCTTGGGCCAACTGTTTAATATCTGCAAGTCGGTCTGTAAGCTTTTCCACACGGTCCGGGGCATTTTTTTCCAGAGCCGCAAGCAGGTTGTTGTAAAGCTCCTCCTGATATGGCGTAAGGACAATAATTCCCGTGCTAATCAAATCTTCCGGCTTTTCGGACGAGTCAAAAAACGTATCCAGGCTTACGGGTGTATAGCCAGCGTTCAAATCCGGTAATTTAGAGGCTTCCATCTTGTTAAGTTCGTTAGAATTTTCCATAACGGACATTTCTTCCATCTATAAAATTACTCAAATTATATCATACAAATTCTTAAAAGTCTATCATACTTTTTGGACGGTACTTTTTTAGGCTCTACCATTTTACTCCATGGCTAATTCGACCGCCCATGCCTCTGCGCCACCCGCTTTCCAGGGCTCCGCTATCGCTCCGGCCCGCCTACGGCGGTCTGGCTGCGCCCCCCTTCCAATCGGGCGTAGGGTTCTTTGTTAGGGCAACAAATGCGGCATCCGTAGACTTACTGGCTGTTTTGCTTGCAGTTTACCCCCAAATAATATAAAATTGCATCAATCTTCCCAGAAATACTAAGTATTAAAACAAAATTGGTAAAAAGAATGAAAAAAGTTATTGGCATTTTACTATTATTCCTCTCACTTTCAGCATTTTCCCAGGAAGCAATTCTTATAAAAAAAATAAAACTGAACGGAAAAGAGGAACTTAAGAAAGTCAGAATCACGAGCAAGACGGAATACACATATTCTGGCAAACCCAAAATTTGTTCATATAGTGGAAAAGTAACGGACTTTTATTCTTATGACAAAGACAACAGGACTGAAAAACATTGGTATTGCAATGCAAATGATGAAAACGGTCTTTTTTGGCAAGAGTTCAACATAAACAACAATCTTTTTGAGTTAAAAAAGGCGGATTCTTACCACGAAATTACATATTTTTACGATGAAAATAACCGACTGCTTAGAACAGAAGACTCCAAAGGCCAAGATTCATCTAATTATACTTATGACAATAACGGCAATCTTATCCTACAAGAAACTTATTGGGGCAAAACAGAATACGAATACGACGACCAGAACAGACTTATTCACGAAATTATCTTTCAAAAATTGCTAAAGCCCCAGAATGGCAAAGAATATGAAAGGCACGAAGACTATTTTTATGAATATGATGAAAATAATTTGCTGGTATACGAAAAAAAATTACGAGGCGGTTATATTCATGAGTATTTTACTACTTATAATGCTGAAAACCATTCCGAACAGTGCCAAAAAGTAGTTCATTATAAAGACAAACTCATTTATGATCTAACGGATACGGTCTTTTACAACGAATTTGGCGAGGTAATCCATTCAATCTATTATTCACCCCATTATAATTCGACAGGATTGCTAGAAACACATGTTACAGAAACCTTTTATGAATATGACATGGATTCAAAAACTCTGCACGTAAGAGAAATTATAGACGGAGAAGACGAAAGTAATTTATATTACGAATGGACAAACTTTGACAACGGCAATCTGAACACCGAAACCTGCTATGAAGAAGTAAAGGACAAGTAGTTTTTAGCTAACCAGCAGCCACGACACAATTCATATTGCCTTTTGCTTGCTAGCTCCCCAAAAATAATATAAAATTGTAGCCCAGGAGCGTTAAGAAAATGATTTTTCTTCAGATAGTCGCACCCATTGCATTTATTGCATCGTGGGTTTTCGTGACAAAAGCTGCTTTCGAATACAACAGAAAGTATAAGCGGATGGTGGATTTTTTGCGGCTGGAAGACGACAACGAAACTTTAAAGGCAATCGGCTACGTAGAATTTTACGGTGAGGAATACGGCCTAAGAAGAACATTTTCTGTAACAGATGCTTGCCTTAAACTCTATACGCGCTACGAGGAAACCAAGAAAAATGAGTATTTTGAATATGCGGAATATCTTGAAAAGAATAAGAAAGATATAATTCGGCTTATTCTGATGCTTTTTGCCTCCTTTGCCTTGCTGGGCATTGCCTTTGGTAAAATATGATAACTTTGGCACAAGGAGTGTAAAATATGATTTTTAATTTTGGAAAAAAGCGGAAGGAAAAAGAAAAACTTCCGCCCCTACTCCGCGCAATAAAGAAAAGAAAGTTTGCAAAGGCAAAAGAGCTTATCCTTTTAGGGGCAGACTGCTCTGTTCGGGACGAAAAAGGAGATTCTGTGCTTTGGAACCTTTCATTTCAATGGAACTGGAACTCTTACGAAACCTCAAGGGCTGATGAAATTGCCATGCTGGAACTATTCAAACTTGTTCTTGAAAAAGGCGGTGACGTGAACGAAGTAAGTTCATTTGATGCCACTCCGCTAATCTGGGCAACCCCGGACGGTATAGAAGAGTTTTTTCATGACGGAAAACTGCTTAGCCTTATGCTGAATTACAGTCCCAACATCTATCTTGAAGCGGGAGGTTCATTTTCTTGCTTTGGCCTTGCAACGCAAAACAAAGAGGTTCTTGAAATGCTTGCCGAAAAAGGGCTTTTGAAGGCTGATGAAATTCCTGACTGGGCAAAAGAGAGGGTGCTACCCACAATTGAAAAGTACCGAGAATTGATGGCTCTGTAGCACGATTTTCCCAAAAGACCTACGCCGCCGTGGAGGGGCGCGGTAGCGTTCTCGGTGAGGACGCTCCCTGAGCTTGTCGAAGGGGCGGCATTACCGAGAATGGAGCCGAATGGCGGAACCCCGGAAGGGCGGTGGCGCAAAGGCCTGTCCTGTCGGATTAGCAAAAGAACAATATGGTAGAGCCGGTAAAAGCACCGTCCAAAAGAGATAAAAATTTCACAAAAGACTTGCCGAAAGCTCATTTTTTTTTGTATTTTATATAGTAAACAAAAGAAATTACGCCTTCCCCAAGTGGAAATGGCGCTTTAATTATAGGAGTTGTAAGAAAATGGCTAAACAATTGATTTACAATGAAGAAGCCCGCAAGAAGATGCTGAGCGGGGTTGAACAGATTGCCCAGGCTGTAAAAGTTACGCTCGGTCCCTGCGGCCGCCTTGTTATGCTAGACAAAAAATACGGCGCACCTACAATCACAAAGGACGGCGTAAGCGTTGCAAAAGAAGTTGAACTTAAGGACCCATTCGAAAACATGGGAGCCCAACTTGTACGCGAAGTTGCTTCCAAGACAAATGACGTTGCTGGTGACGGTACAACAACAGCTACAGTTCTTGCCTATGCAATCGTACGCGAAGGCCTCAAGGCTGTTTCTGCCGGTATGACACCTATAGAAATCAAGCGCGGTATAGACAAGGCTACAGCCATCGCTGTTGAAGCCGTAAAGAAGTCAAGCCGAGCAGTTAAGGGCAACGACGATATTACCCACGTTGCAACAATTTCTGCAAACAACGACCCAGAGATTGGTAAAATCCTTGCAGAAGCCATTGAAAAGGTTGGCAAAGACGGTGTTATTACAGTTGAAGAGTCCAAGAACATGGACACAACCGTTAAGACTGTTGAAGGTATGCAGTTTGACCGTGGCTACGTAAACGCTTACTTTGTAAACGACCGCGAGCGCATGGAATGCACTTTTGAAAATCCATACATTCTTATCCATGACGAAAAGATTTCCACAATGAAGGATTTGCTGCCAATTCTTGAAAAGGTTGCAAATTCCGGCCGCGCTTTGCTCATCATTGCAGAAGACGTTGACGGTGAAGCACTTACAACACTCGTTGTAAACTCACTCCGCGGAACAATCAAGTGCTGCGCAGTAAAGGCTCCTGGCTTTGGCGACAGGCGCAAGGAAATGCTTCAGGACATCGCTATTCTTACTGGCGGAAAGGTTATTACTAAGGAAATGGGCCTCAAGCTTGACTCTGTTGAGCTTACAGACCTTGGTACTGCAAAGTCCGTTAAGATTGACAAGGACAACACAACAATCGTTGACGGTTCTGGCGACAAGAAAGTTATTGCTGACCGCGTTGCAGAAATCAAGAAGCAGATTGAAAAGTCTACTTCCGACTACGACAAGGAAAAGCTCAAGGAACGCCTTGCAAAGCTTTCTGGTGGAGTTGCAGTAATCAGCATTGGTGCAATCACAGAAACAGAGATGAAGGAAAAGAAATTCCGCGTAGAAGACACTCTTGCCGCAACACGCGCTGCCCTTGAAGAAGGCATTGTATGCGGTGGTGGAATTGCCCTTATTGAAGCAAGCAAGTCCCTTGATGAGTCAAAGGCAAACCTTACGGAAGACGAAAAGGTTGGCTTTAAGATTGTTAAGAGGGCTCTTGAAGAACCAATCCGCCAGATTGCAGAGAATGCAGGCGTAGACGGTGCTGTTATTGCAGACAAGGCTAAGAACGAAAAGGCTGGTGTTGGCTACAATGCAGCAAAGGACGAATGGGTTAACATGATGGACGCTGGTATTATTGACCCGGCAAAGGTAACCCGTTGCGCTTTGCAGAATGCCGCTTCTGTTGCAGGAATGCTCCTTACTACAGAATGTGCAATCACAGACATTCCAGAACCTCCGGCACCTGCGGCAGCTCCTGCTCCAGACATGGGCTACTAAGCTAGAGTAAGATACAAAAAAGAGCCACCCTTGGCAAAAGAAGCGCTATCAAATATGCCTTCAAATGCCAAGGGTGGCTTTTATTTTGGCAAAAATGCCTGTCAGGAACCTCTTCTAAGGGGAAGTTTTCCGAGGTTTCCTTTCTTTTAGTCTTCAAAGCGGGTCATTTCTTTGTTGCCCTTGAATTCTCCCTTTATAACCTTGTCTGTGTGTCCAACGTAGCCAATCTTGTAAGCCTTCATGTCTGGGATTCCAGCCTTGTGGTACTTCTTTGCGGTCTTGTTAAAGAAAGCCAGTACTGAATCCGCCTCTTTTTTGCTTACTGCCAGAACGAATCCAATTCCCATGTTGAAGGTGGAATACATGTTCTTTTTGTCTGCCCCAAGACGGACAAGCTCATCAAAGATTTCTGGCACTTCCCAGCTGCCGTTTTTGATTACGGAGCAAAGCTGCTTCTTGCCCTCTTTTGCGTGGGGGTACATGCGGGGAAGGTTTTCGTAGAAGCCGCCGCCTGTTACGTGAACCATTCCGTGGACAGAACCGGGGAATTTCTTAAGGGCTTCCATTACAGGCTTTACGTAGATGCGGGTAGGTATAAGCAGGACTTCTCCGATTGTCTTTTTGCCAGCCTTTTCTGCAGGGGCATAGGGGGCGTTAAAGTTCTTTACAAGTTTTCTGATTAGTGAAAAACCGTTGGAGTGGGGGCCTGTAGAAGAAAGTCCAATAAGAACGTCGCCTTCTTTTATCTTTGCACCGCTAATAATCTGGCTCTTGTCTGCAAAGCCAACGCCAAAGCCTGCAAGGTCGTACTTGCCTTCATCGTAGAAGCCGGGCATTTCAGCAGTCTCGCCGCCTAGAAGGGCACAGCCTGTTTCTACGCAGCCGTCGGTTACGCCTTTTACAAGTTCACCGGCAATTTTTGCATCAAGCTTACCGCAAGCAATATAGTCAAGAAAGAATGATGTCTGAACGCCAGAGCAGAGTATGTCGTTTACACTCATGGCAACGCAGTCAATTCCTACAGTGTCGTATTTTTTTAGAGCAAAGGCAATGTCAAGCTTTGTGCCAACGCCGTCAGTTCCGCTTACAACAACGGGATTCTTTAAGCCCTTGGGAAGAGCAAACATTCCGTTGAATGCGCCTAAATCAGTAAGAAGTCCTGGTACCTTTGCGCGTGCGCTTTCCTTCTTGTAACGGTCAACAGCACGGTAGCCTTCGTTTACGTCAACACCGGCTTTCTTGTAATCAACTGCCATAATTTACCTCTTTGGAATTTTATATGCGTATTATAGCAAAATTGACCATGCTTTTTCAAGGGAAAGCATTGGCGGTAGTTTTATTGGAAGGGACTTTTATGGACGCAAACCCTTATTGCTCTACCATTCATTCCCTGACAAACCCGACGGGAAGTGCCCCTAGTCACCGCCTTCGCTTGAAACTTCGTTGCGAGAACCGGGGGTGGGCGCCCAACTATTAAATGTAAAAAAGTAGCGCCAAGGGTTCACGCAGCGCAGCTTCCAGCGGGGCGCGTCATTTATGGGCATAAAAAACAGGTGCGTTTTCGCAGAAAACTCATGGTAAAAAATTGCAAGGAGGCAATTTTTAACTAACTGCCCCTCCTCGGCGGCGTAGGCGTATCGCGACATGTTAAGCAATACGGCCTTAAAAAAAATCCAGTTTTGAGCTTTTAGCTTTCGGTTTTTAACTTAAGGACTTCTTCCAGCGGAAGAGAACAGCACTTTGCAATCATTTCGGGAGCAATACCTTCTGCCAGTAACTTTTTTGCAGTCTCCACCGCATTTTGATGCATGCCTTGTTCAAGTCCTTGCTCTATGCCCTTTTCAAGACCTTCTTTTATTCCTTGCTCAAGACCTGCTGCACGACCCCGCCTTTCTGCCGCCAGGAGGCCGCTGGTGTAGTCGCGCTTTTTCCCCTCGATTTGCCCCTGTATTACCCAGCGCCAGCCGTCGTCGCTTATGTTTTTAAGAGTATCGCTTGCCTTCATTATGCCGTCCTCCGACTCCGCAATTGCCCTTATCAAATCCTGACTCCCAGGATTGTCCGCTTCCTTTAAGAATTTACACCATCTGGGCAGATTGTCAAGGGAGTCCCTTGCACCCCAAACAAAGGGGAGGGGAAAACCCCTACTCCGAAGCGATGTTTTCCCCTCCCCTTAGACCCCTCCCTTTTCCGGCACGGCTTAGGGCTACCGCCCTAAGAACCCGGACTTTTTGTTTACATTCAATTTCTATATTAAAACCATAGGGCAAATCTGAAAACTGACACTCATCACCAACCTCCAGCACGGAAGAGACAAGGCGCGCCGCATAGTATTCAGCACGCTTCCCGTAGTCGTACTGCTGGTCAAAGCCCTGCATCTCAACCTGGGCCTTGGTCCCGTCCGAAAACTCGCAGTTAATGTCGTAGTCAACCGCCCGCTGGAATTTGTAGAAGCTGGCATCCTCATTCTGAACTACCGTAACTTTCTTTACATCACGTCCGATTGCAGCTGAAAGGAAGGATTTTAGCGCAATCTTTGAGGCCTGTGTGTTCTGGGTGAAGATGGCCTTAAAGTTAGGGTCAAGACGGGGATTCAGTATGTGAAAATATTTTTTTGAAATATTTGGCATGATACATTTCCTCTATACTATATATATGCAGAAGAAATTCAGAATCTGACAGGAATGCGAATATTTTTTTCCCGTGCTTGCCAATGAGTGTATAGCCACGGAGGGATTTTTTGGGGTGCAACCTAGCCGGGATTGGAGGGGGCACGGAGTGCGTACCCGAAGGGTACCGGCCGGGAGGGCAAGCCCCGGAAAGCCCGTAACACGAAGAGCCCCCGAAGGGGCAGTTTAATAGAAGAATATGCTCCAAAATACTATGAAAATTAAAAATCAAGGTTGTTTTGTTCTTTTAAATGGCATATACTATATTATATGAGAAGATTAACAGTTTTATTTCTAAGTGTAATGGTCGCGGTGCTGCCGGTGTTTGCGGCTTCAAAGCTTTATGTCGCAGTGCAGAACGCAGAGTTGAAAAATTCACCGTCTTATTTTGCAAAGACGGTAACTACTGTAGATTACGGAACGCAGGTGTCGGTTGTTAAGACTGACGGTAAATGGACTCAGGTAAAAAGCGGTTCTGCAACGGGGTGGATTGCAACATCCAGCCTTACAAAGAAAAAGATTACGGCTTCTTCATCCAAGGCAAATGCCAGCGCAAAAGAAATTTCTTTGGCGGGAAAGGGCTTTACCCAGGAAATAGAAAACAGCTACAAGAATTCCTCCGGTACGGACTATGCTTCTGTGGACAAGATAGAAACAATAACTGTTCCTGCAAGCCAAGAGGCAAATTTCCTTATTGAAGGTTCACTCAACAAGGGTGAATAGTACTGCTTTACAAGGATGAATTTATATGAAAAAAAATGTTGGACTTAATACAGTAAAAATATCGCTGGCGGCTTTTGCCATTTTATTTGCATCTGGAAGTCTTTATGCCGCAGGTTGGGCGGATAGCCTTAAGGGCAAGCTTGACAAGGTTAACGAAAAGGCTACTTCTGTTTCCGAAAAGATAAACGAAAAGGCACAGAAGGTTACGGATGTCATAGACGAAACCTTTGATCCCCAGTCTGAAGACAACCAGACAATGTCCGATTCCATTAAGACTACCAGCGAAAAGGTTTCCAAGGCTGCAGAAGAGATAACTCCGGAACAGGAGTATTACATTGGCCGTGCCGTTGCCGCAAAGATTCTTTCTGGAACTCCGCGCGCAAGAAACAAGTCTTCCGTGGAGTTTTACCTCAACCAGATTTGCCAGGCTATAGTCATCAATTCTGACCAGCCGGAACTTTACAATGGCTACCATGTGGCCCTTATTGACTCAGACGCGCTTAATGCGGTTTCAACTCCGGGTGGTCACATACTTATATCTAAGGGGCTTGTACGCGCTACGGAAAGCGAGGATCAGCTTGCGGCTGTAATTGCCCACGAGGTTTCCCACATTCAGCTAAAGCATGCAACCAAGTCCATAAAGTCTTCCCGTTCAGCGGATGCCCTTCTCTCCGTTGTTGGAACTACTGGAACAATTGCCACCAAGGGAACTAAGGACGTAACAAAGTCTTTCTCTACGGTAGCGGATTCACTTACGGACACACTGGTAAATTCTGGCTATTCAAAAAAGGCTGAATACGAGGCTGATTCCCGTGCGGTAGAGCTTATGGCTGCGGCAGGCTACAATCCTGATGCAATGACGGAGATGCTTGACGTTCTGGAAAAGAAGCTTGGCAGCAAGGACACTGGTATTGGAAAGACCCATCCTTCTCCAAAGTCAAGGAAGGCTTCCGTAAAGGCAAGCGTAATAGCCGCAAAGAGAAAGGTAAAGAAAGACAATTCCGCCCAGCGTGAGGCACGTTTTAAGGCTGCAATGTCTTCCATAAAATAGCTTGCACTAATAATCCTAGGCTTAAACGGGTTTATATATGAAGAAATTGTTCCTTAGGTGTTGCCTTGTAAGCGTGCTGGTCTTTGCATTCTGCACACTGATGAACCTGCTTGGACTGTTCAGATTTCTGGAATACAAATCGTACGACGGAAGAATGGCAAGAACTGCGGGTTTGTTCAAGGCTGACGAAAATATTGCCGTAGTAATCATAGATCAGAACAGCCTTGACTGGGCTAAGGAAAACCTTGGCTGGTCTTGGCCCTGGCCGCGCTCTTCTTACGGAGACATGGTGCGTTTCTTTAACATGGGAAATGCAAACTGCGTGGCATTCGATATGATGTACACGGAGCCCTCCGTCTATGGCAAGGAAGACGATGAATCCTTTGCCAGCGCAAACAGGGAATTTGGAAGGACGGCACTTGCAGTTCACTTTTTGGAAGATGACCCGGATAATGTTCATGCGGTCTATCCGATTCCGGAGCTTCGACAGTCTGCGGGAATCCTTTCCAGCGTTGTTAGCGCTAAGGACTTTGACACCGTTGTAAGGCGCAACCGTTACGGCTTTGTTCTGGACGGCAATGTCTTTCCCCAGTTGGGAACAGCTCCTCTGCTGGCTTCCGGTGATGTTACAAGTGAAGAGCTTAGACAAAAAATAGAGGCTGGCGAGACCGTAAACCTCCGCTTTACCAAAAGCCTCAACGACTACATTCCCTACAGCGCAATGCAGATTCTTCAAAGCTACAGGGCTGCTGCTGGAGTGGATGCCGGCAACGCTGGTGATGTTAGCCTTGATGTGGAAAAAGCAGACAATGTTAACGCTGGCGATGAAAGTGCAAGCCTTCTTGATTCAAGCGATGGCAACGCAAGCGATGGCAATTCTGGCAATGGAACCCCAGAAGAATCGGATGCAAGCGAAGAAGAAGTAGAAGAAGAAAGCGACCTCCTTTCCCCAGAAGACTTCGAGGGCATGTCTGTCTTTGTAGGTGTATACGCACCAGGCCTATTTGATATTTGCAGTACGCCAGTTTCCCAGATGTACCCCGGCATGGGAGTGCACGTTTCCTTGCTGGACACCCTGCTTAACGGCAACCAGATAAAGAATGCAAACACACCCCTAACAACTTCCGTCTTAACGGCAGTAATGGCTTTTCTAGGTGCCGCCTTCATACTGCTTGTTTCCGTAGTAAAGAAAAGAAGCGCCGCCTTTGCCCTTACCGCAATGGGCTTTGTCTTGCCTCTTGTCCTTTACGTTGGCATCTGCTACGCCCTTTTTGCATGGGGAATATGGATTGCCCTTGTTGCACCTGTTGCAGCCTTCATACTTTCCTTTGCATCTTCAACCGCCGCAGGATATTTTTCCGAAGGCAGGCAGAAGAAGTACATCAAAACCGCATTCAGCCAGTACCTTAGCCCCATCGTTATAGATGAACTTGTTGCAGACCCCGCAAAGCTAAAGCTAGGTGGAGAGCGCAAGCAGATAACATGCTATTTTTCCGACGTACAGGGCTTTACCAGCATAAGCGAAGGCCTTGACCCTGCGGAATTGACCGCATTTTTGAATGAATACACAAGCGAAATGTCCGATGTTATAATGAACAGCGGAGGAACAATAGACAAGTACGAGGGCGATGCAATAATTGCCTTTTGGAACGCCCCAACAGATCAGGAAGACCATGCCCTTAGGGCAGTGGAAGCTGCAATCCGCTGTCAGGAAAGGCTCGATGAGATGCAGGAAGAGCTCGTAAAGATTTCCCACAAGAGCGTAAAGCAGCGCATCGGTCTTAACACGGGGTACGCGGTCGTAGGAAACATGGGATCCCGCATGAGGTTCAACTACACAATGCTCGGCGACAGCGTAAACCTTGCGGCCCGTCTAGAAGGCCAGAACAAGGCATTTGGAACCTACACCATGTGTTCCGCGGAAACAAAAAATGCCGCGGTAGAGCACGGCACAAAGCTAAAATTCAGGGAACTTGCCAAGCTTCAGGTCGTTGGCAAAAAAGAAGCGGTCACGGTTTTTGAGCCAATGTCTCCCACCGTCTTTGCAAAGAGGGAAGTGGAGCTTGAAACCTTTGCAGAAGCCCTAAAGGAATTCTACAGCGCAAACTTTGCAAAAGCCAAGGAACTTTTCCAAACCATAGCCCAAAGTGATGCCGCCGCCAAGAATTATCTTGAAAAATGCACGGAATTCATTGCCACCCCGCCAGATGCGGACTGGGACGGCCGTTGGATTGCCACCAGCAAATAGTATGCTGAATATTGCATAAGGTGTTATTCCGAACGCTACGCCACATTCGCACGCACTTGCTACGAATGTGTCGCACGCACTTGCTACAAATGTGGATTCGGAATCTATAGCAGTAAACAAATTGAATGTAAATGGAATACAATAAGGAGATGAATTATGGCAGACAAAGATGAACTTACGGAAGAAGAAAAAAATAAAATCCTCGAAGGCGTAAGAAGCGACAACAGCAGGAACGAAAGCGGTGCAACGCCGGCTGGCCTAACCCTTTCCCAGGACGATTTGAACAAGCTTCTTTCCGGGAAGAAATAAGAAATATGCAAGAAGAAATAAGCAAATAGAATAGAAGAAAAACCTTGGAATGCAGGTCTGCATCCTGAATATTTCTGCGCCCAGCCTTAGTGCCTCACGTAAAAATAGTGCGACTGCGTTTCAAGGGGAATCTCCGCACATTCAATGCCGTCAATCTGAATAAAGCTCTGTCTTTCCAAAAGGTTCACCATGTTTTCAAGCACGGAAGCCTCCGCCTGAGCCTCCATTTCCACACGGCCGTCACTCATGTTGCGAACCCAGCCTGCAATACCCAGCATCTTTGCAATCTGCTCCGCCCGCCACCTGAATCCAACCCCCTGAACCATGCCAGAAAAATAATAGTGCCGCCGTATCTTCATCAAAAGTCCTTACGCATGCCCCAAGCAAAAAAACGCCAGACAATCAGCTGTGGTAGGCAGCCTGAATAATGCCAAGCACTTCCTTGTCCTGAAAGTTAAAGGAATAATTCTTTGCGGGAACAAATTCCAGCGCGTAAAAAGTTCCAAGCTTTTCCTGAATCTCCACCAGGTTGGGAACAAAATCCCTTATGTTCTGCGAATAAATCAGCCAGCACTGCAGGTAGATAAATTCACCGCCAATAGTGTAGCAGTCCCTCTGCGTTAGCGGCGAATGAATGTACTTAAGGTCTGCAAAAGTGTTAAGGTCTCCAATCTCCGCGTTGGCATCGTGCACAGCCTTAAACAGGGCGTATGCCTTCAAGAGGTTCTTTTCATCGTTCTCAATTGACTGTGCCGCCTGCGTCTTTCCCAAAGTCTTGTAGGGATTAAGGTACTTCTTGTAGGCAGAAATTACCGTAACCTTGTAGTCTTCTTCCCTTGCATTTATCTTTTTCTGCAAAAGCTCGTCCGGGTAAAAAATGTTCTGCTTTGAATTGTCCCTTGACTGAGGCGATCGTCTAAAAATCTTTGAAAACTCGCTAAAGGCCTCAGCCGCACTTTTTTTTGTTTTTTCGGCCATAATACCCCCGCTCTATTATCGGCATAAATTCCTTTTAACTTTAATTTTCTTATGGGCGCATGGCAGCCAAGCTGCCACCGGGCTTTCCGGGGTTCCGCCCTTCGGCTCCATTCTCGCTAGCGCGAGAACGCTCCGCGCCCCTCCAATCCCTTGCGCGTATCGGTACACATATTCTTCCTGCAAACCGTGACTTTTCAAAGAAAAGGCCAAGTGCAATCTTGCTTCCCCCTCTATTGCATTCCCCCCTAATTTTATGCTATAGTACCCATATCACGCGGTAGTCATATAACGGTATTATGCACGCTTCCCAAGCCTGACAAGCGGGTTCGACTCCCGTCTACCGCTAGAAATTAATTTCGTAGCAGACAAAACAAATCCTAAAACAATCAATAAAGTTGTACCATAAAAAGACGGGAGTCGAACCCGCCCGAAGTGAGCGCCGACCAGGTGGGAGGAGCAAGCGAACGGAGGGGTTAAAAAGGCCTAGCCTCCCCCAAAAACAACTTCCACCGTCCCAAAATCAACACCCCGAATTTGTTCGACTCCCGTCTACCGCTAGAAATTAATTTCGTAACAAATACAACAAATTCTAACAAATAAAAGAATTTCGTAACAAAAAAATGCCGGGAGTCGAACCCGCCCGAAGTGAGCGCCGACCAAGTGGGAGGATCAAGCGAACGAAGGGGTTAAAAAGGCCTAAAATCGCCCAAAAACAACTTCCACAGTCCCAAAATCAGTAATCCGAATTTGTTCGACTCCCGTCTACCGCTCAAAATTTAAATTCGTAACAGATAAACTAAATCCTAACATAATAAATAAATTCGTACCAAAAAAAATACGGGAGTCGAACCCGCCCGAAGTGAGCGCCGACCAAGTGGGAGGATCAAGCGAACGAAGGGGTTAAAAAGGCCTAGAACCTCCCAAAACAAATTTCCACAGTCCCAAAATCAGTATCATGGATTTGTTCGACTCCCGTCTACCGCTAAAAATTAATTTTTCCCTCCGCATTGAATTTTCTTAAAAAATGTTGTATACCTTAGCAAAACAGAAATGTTTTATATCAGAGGTGTTTATGAAAAAGAAAATTTTAGTTTTGGGCGCAGCATTGTGCATGGCCTGCCTTTCCGCATTCTCCATCGGAATCGGTCCGCAGGTAAACGTAAATCCACTTGTTCCAATCTGGGACGGTTCCAGCACATGGGGTGCAGCCTGTTCTGTAAAATTTGATTCAATGCCCATCTACTGGGCCTTTGGTTTTGACTCAGGCTACTACACTTACGAAGACAAGGACGGCCACAACGTTCACACTACAAAGTACACGACCAGCATAACTGGTGACTACCATATCTCGGAAGGAAAGTTCACCGAACTTCTTGGCTGGTACTGGGGCTTCGGAGCTGTCTTTACCGCATCTTTTACCGGCAAGCACAGCAACTACTACCTGTCTGCTGGCCCTCGCATTTATTTTGGCATGAACTGTAAGTTCAACAATGACACAATGGAAGCCTTTATCCAGACTGCAGCCCAGCCGGAACTTGGACTTGCCTTTGGTGAAGACGGAAAGGAAAACGGGTTCATCAGGCCAGCCCTTTACATTCCGACCAACCTTGGAATCCGCTTCTGGTTCTAAAAAAATAAAACCTGTTCAGAAGTTTTTTCGGAACAGGTCTGTTATGCCCGGCAGAACTTTTGTTTTGCGGGCAATTTTTTTTCTTCTTTTTTTTGGACCAACTTTTATTCGCGCGGAAGGGTTGAATACCCCGCCCCTTGGGGCGGAATAAGGGTATTCAACCCTGACTGCAATACCTTTTAAGAACAACGCACACCTCGTTGGTTCGCGTAAGGATGT
>Ga0310691_10000889_pt1 | contig 50508 bp, 38 predicted proteins | sample 176DNAGHGlowgp2_FD_203887 | JGI IMG/M metagenome (GOLD analysis project Ga0310691, IMG submission 203887) | Sheep rumen microbial communities from Palmerston North, Manawatu-Wanganui, New Zealand - 1766 DNA GHGlow gp2 (v2) (version 2) | ecosystem: Host-associated > Mammals > Digestive system >... | reverse complement strand
AATAAATGGCAAAACTAATCTTCCGCTACGGTGCGATGGGCAGCTCCAAGACTGCCAATGCACTTATGGTGCGGTATAACTACTATGAACGTGACAAGAAAGTTGTACTTCTAAAGCCACGCTGCGAGGACAGAGACGGCACAAAAGTTATTAAGTCACGCATTGGTTTGGAGGAACCCTGCGAATTTGCTGAGGACTTCCTCGAAAACTATATTGGTGAGCATTATGACTGCATTATCGTTGACGAAGTGCAGTTCCTTGCACCGGAGATCATTGACAGGCTCAGTGATCTTGTCGATACCTACGGCATAACCGTTATCTGCTACGGCCTGCGGACGGACTTCCAGAGTCATTTGTTTCCCGGCGCACAGCGGCTTATGGAGCTTGCAGACGATATTGAACAGATACGGACAATCTGCTGGTGCGGCAAACGAGCGCACTTCAATGCAAGACTCCTCAACGGAGAAATGGTCACAGAAGGCGAACAAGTACAGCTTGGCGGCAACGAGAGCTATATCTCACTTTGCAGGAAACATTATAAGGAAAGACGAATCAAGCCACAGATGTAAAGGGGGCGGTGGCATGAAACAGCCGGTAATACGGATGGAGCGAAAATATGTCAAGGTCACTTCCGATTTTGATGCAACAGGCTATATGCAGCCGAGAACGATCACATGGGAGGACGGAAGGGTATTCAGGATCGAAGCAGTCAAGGATTTCAGGCCTGCCGGTGCGAACCACGACAGCCTGACCTGCGGCTGCTATACGGTCGTTATAAAGGGAGAGATCAAGTATCTTTTCTTTGAAAAAGCGAATACACATCATGTCAGCAGTGTCGGCAGATGGTATGTGGAGTGTCCGGTCGTGATACAGTAAGCGAAGAACATAGGGGGCGTAGGTTATGGACAAGGTTTATATCGCTATTGATCTGAAATCATTTTACGCCTCGGTCGAGTGCGTTGACCGGCATCTTGACGCTCTGACAACAAATCTCGTCGTTGCAGACGAATCCCGCACCGAGAAAACGATCTGTCTTGCGGTCACGCCCTCGCTGAAAGCCTATGGTATTTCCGGACGCGCCCGACTGTTCGAGGTCGTGCAGGCTGTCAAGGAAATCAACCAGAAACGGTTCAACGAGGCGTTCCGCCGGAAACTGCTTCCGCGGGATGAAAACGGCAAATATCACTTCAGCTCCGCCTCTTTTGATGCAGAGGCCCTTGCCGCTGATCCGTCACTGGAACTGTCATACATCATAGCACCGCCACGCATGCGGCTGTACGAGGAGATCAGCACAAAGATTTTTTCAATCTATATGCGGTATATCTCTCCGGAGGATATCCATGTATACAGCATTGACGAGTGCTTTATCGATGCGACCGGATATCTGAGCACCTACCACATGACGGCACACGAGCTGGCCATGACGATGATCCGGGAGGTGCTGTATGAGACTGGTATCACCGCGACTGCCGGTATCGGAACGAACCTCTACCTTGCTAAGGTCGCTATGGATATCGTTGCAAAGCACGTTCCTGCTGATAAGGACGGTGTCCGCATTGCAGAGCTTGACGAAATGAAATACAGAGAGTTGCTCTGGTGCCACACGCCCCTGACGGATTTCTGGGGGCTTGGCGGCGGAACCGCAGCCCGTGTTGCGGCGCTGAACTGCTATACCATGGGTGATATCGCACGACTGAGTACGATAAACGAAGATCTGCTATATAAGGCACTGGGCGTGAAGGCAGAAATCGTGATCGACCACGCATGGGGCTGGGAGCCGACAGAGATCGCAACGATCAAATCCTACAGACCTTCCACAAACTCACTCTCTTCCGGTCAGGTGCTGAAAGAGCCGTATACCGCAGAGCTTGCAAGGCTGATCGTCCGGGAAATGACGGAGCTGCTTGTGCTGGATATGGTTAGAAAGTACGTTGTTACGAAAAAGCTGACACTGACAATCGGATACGACCGGACATCCTTGCAGCTTGTTCGCAGGGGCAGAACACCGAAGGAAGATGAATACAAGGTCACAACGACCGGAAAGCGATACAACGGCGTCGTCCACAAGGATCACTACGGCAGGCCTGTTCCGAAGCATGCGCATGGTACGGGAAACCTCGAAAGCTGGACATCCTCTACGGCTGCGATCGCGGATTGCATGATGCAGCTATATGACCGAATAATAGATCCCGATCTTATGGTACGCAGGATCAACATCTGCGCCTGCAACCTGATTTATGAGAACAATATCCCGGAGGATGATGCTCTTGTTCAGCTTGAACTCTTTGTGGACTATGAAGAGGTGGAACGTCAGAAGGCTGAGAAAAAGCGAAAGGAAGAACGCGAACGCGCTCTGCAGCGGGCAACATTACAGCTACAGGGCAGATTCGGCAAAAACGCCGTACTGAGGGGTATGAACCTGATGGAAGGTGGAACAACGATAGAACGAAACGGCCAGATTGGCGGCCATAGAGCCGAGGCTTCGGAGGTGAAGAAGGATGGCAAAAGGGATAAAAAGCAATGAACCTGATGCAAGAGTGGTCTATGCGGACATTATCAGGCTGCCGCACTGGCAGTCACCCACTCGCACGCCGATGTCTGCCTACGAGAGAGCCGCACAATTCTCGTCCTTCAACGCTTTGGCTGGTTACGAGGATATGGTCGGCGAAGAAGCACGAGAGGTCGGCAGTTTTCAGGAACTGACCGAATCCGAGATGGAAGTGCTGAACCAGAAAATAAGCCTGATAGCTGATGCTCTGGAGAACGACCATCATCCTGTTCTGAAGTTCACGTACTTTATAGCGGATATAGCCAAAGTAGGTGGTTCATATGTCACGATGACAGAGCGGGTAAGGAAGATAGATGCTATCGGACGAAAGATACAGCTTTTCAAGACCATAGGGACTAGCAAGAGCTATATGGAGCTTGATATGGATAAGATCAAGGATATTTCTGGCGATCTGGTTGGATTTATAGGGTGAGGAGGAGCGACTATGGATAGTATCGATATTCCCAATAGCCTACTCCCTAAAGGGATAAAAGCTTCAAGGGCTTTTATAGCGGACAAGCAACCTGCTTTTCCCGACTATGGTGTAGACACTGGTGATTTGGTTATTGTGGATTCCGGTGCTAAGTTCGTAAACGGCGAATTGTCCGTATTTCAGAGCAAAAAAGTTGCTGAATACAGACTGTCGAAGGAGAAACTACGGGGATATACGTACTGCGGCAAGGTCGTTATGGTTATGAAGTATTATGGAACTAGTCCGTTTATTATGTAAAATAAACAATGCTCATATCAATTAAAATATTATCTGTTGGACGACTAAACTTAGTCGTCCTTTTTTATAAACAGCCAATTCTTATATACACATTGTATAATCTATTCACAACAACTTGCACAAAAAAGCGCTTTCGTATCTTGATTTTTCCTTCAAAATATGATATAATGAATACTATGTATTTAGTAATGCAGAACATATGTTACAACAAGTCGTAACCTTCTAAAAATGGCATTTGAATGCTACTCAACTACGAAAGGATGTGGTTCAGGCATGACAACAGAAAATCGCCAGACTGTATCTGTAAATTCAAAATATAATGGTTCGCTCACCAGAGAACAGTTTTTGTTCCATGAGATGCGAATTACAGCCAAACTTTTAAACGATGGACTTACCGATGAAGATGCAATAAATAAGATTATTGCTGATAATCTCTTTCAGTACCCTACTGAACGTCAGATAAAGAATCTTGCAAGGGTTTGTATAAGCAGGCTCAACTCATTAGGTGATAAAACACTCGTTTCTGCTATTGCAACACAATCAAGTGAAGTCGCAAAGCAGATATGTCTTTATTCAATGATGAAGTATAACCGCCTTGTATGGGACTTTATGATCACCGTTATAGGCGATAAATTCAAACAGCAGAACCTTTCGTTCAGCAAGATAGACGTAAATACGTTTTTTATGCGATTACAGGAGCAAGACGATAATGTTTCCACATGGGCTGAAAGCACAATTAAAAAGATAAAGCAGGTGCTTGTAAGGATTTTAGTAGAAAACAATTACCTTGATAATACAAAATCAGATCACCTTAATCCTGTTTTGATCTACTCTATCCTTGAAAACTCAATCAGAAACAACAATGACACCGCAGCACTGTCTGCATTTAATTGTTTATGAGGTAAGTACTTATGAGTAATATAAATGAAAGGCTTGATAAGCTCAGAAAACTTGTTCAGGACGAGGATTTCCTCGAAGGCAAGGGACTCAGCAATGAAGTGAATATACGTATCTTCTGCTATGATCCTGCTGAAGAAATGAGAGTCAAGCACTTTGTAAAGCAGATAACTACCGACCAGTCTATAATAAGTCATATCGTAGAATATGATCTTTATAAGATATTCATGGAGATATGTGCTGACCTTGATATACTTGACAGTATACCTGACATGGAGGAAAGCGACGGAAGTGAATACACCCTCGAATCAATTCATTCTGCAATTGGAGAACAGGAATTCATAAGCAAAATGAAGGAATACGGTGAATTGAAAACCGGAGATGTAATGCTCATTACTGGCGTAGGTGACGCATTCCCTTTCATGAGAGTACACAAAATGCTTGAAGCCGTACAGCCGCACTTCTCAACTACTCCGATACTTGTCATGTATCCGGGTACGTTCGACGGCAATTACGTCAGATTATTTGATAAACTCACACCAAATCCGTACTACAGAGCTTTTAATGTAGTTTAACCACACAATTGTCAATAAGGGGATTATATTATGCTTATTAAAAATATGTTTGACGATGACATTAACCGTAAGATCAATGGCGTCATAAAAGTAGATCAGGACGAAGAAAGCGTTCTTTATCAGGAAGTAAAAGAGTATGTAATAACTAACGAGTTGAAAAAGCATTTTATGTCGTTTTTCACTTATTACGGAGAGACTTTTTCCACTCCGACTTCTGACATCGGTGTATGGATTTCCGGTTTCTTCGGAAGTGGTAAATCTCATTTTCTGAAAATGCTTTCTTATATTCTTGAAAACAAGGAAGTTCAGGGAAAGAAAACAGTTGAATACTTCCGTGATAAATTTGCTGATGATCCAGCAACATTCATGCTTATAGATAATGCTACTAAAGGAAAGACTGAGACTATTCTTTTCAATATTGATATTGAAGGCTCTATAAACAAGGATAAAACTGCTGTTCTTAAAGTCTTTGCCAAGATGTTTTATAATCACCTCGGTTTCTATGGTGAGAACCTTAAAGTAGCTATGCTTGAGAAGTACATTGAACATGAAGGCAAAACAGAAGCGTTTCGTAAAGCTTTTGAAGAAAAGAAAGGCAAACCGTGGCTTGAACAGAGGAAAGCTTTTGCTTTTAACGGTAAGGCTATTGTACCTGCCCTTATGGAAGCTCTTGACCTCAGCGAAGAAGATGCTCAGAACTGGTTCAATGACAAGAGTGCTGTTGAATTCAGTATAGCTCAGCTTGTAGCAGATATTAAAGAATATGTAGACAGTAAGCCTGATAATTTCAGACTGCTCTTTATGGTCGATGAAGCCGGACAGTACGTTGGTACTGATACAGATATGCTTCTCAATCTGCAATCTCTCACCGAAAAGATCGGCAGTGAATGCGGAAGTAAAGTATGGGTAATGTGTACCGGACAGGAAGCTATTGATGAAATCATTAAGGTTCGCGCCGATGAATTCTCACGTATTCAAGCAAGATTTAAATCAAGACTTTCCCTCACATCTTCCTCTGTTGATGAAGTAATACAGAAGCGAATCCTTCGCAAAAAAGCTCCTGTTGAAAAGGAACTCGAAAAGCTTTATGAGGAAAATGATTCAGTACTCGGTAATCTTTTCAGCTTCAAACACGGAGATGCTTTACTTGATATAAAGGGATACAGCGGAGCACACGAATTTGCTATAAACTACCCGTTTGTTCCTTATCAGTTCATAATCATGCAAAAGGTCTTCAATGAAATCCGTAAGCACGGTAACGCCGGAAAGCATTTTTCAGGCGGTGAGCGTTCCATGCTCTCAGGCTTCCAGGAAGCTGCACAGAAGGTTCAGGACAGGGACGAATATACCCTTGTTCCGTTCTTCCACTTCTATGATACCGTTCACACTTTCCTTGACGGCTCGATCAGACGTGTTATTGAACGCTGTCAGAAGGCTGCTGATACTCAGGCAGGTATCGAACAGTACGATGTAGATGTTTTAAAGCTCCTCTACCTCATTCGCTATATTGATGATATTAAAGCAACCATTGATAATATTGTTATTCTTATGGCGGATGACATAAGAGCAGACAAGGTAGTTCTTCGTGAAGCTGTATGCAAATCTCTTGAAAGATTAATGGACCAGAACTACATTGGAAGAACTGGTGATGAGTATAACTTCCTTACCGATGAAGAACAGGACATTCAGAAAGAAATAAACGCTACTCCTGTTGATACATCAAACATTATAGAGCGTATGGGTCAGATCATATTCGGTGACCTTTATACTGCAAAAAAATATCGCTACGGAAAGTACGATTTTGCTTTTGATCAGAAAGTGGATAATGCAACGTTCGGTGCTGCTACAGGCGGAATGATACTGAAATTTCTTACTGTTGCCACTGATACAACTGAAAAGAACGAGCTGACACTTATGGCTCAGTCGCACGGCGAAGCTATAATCGCTCTTGATGAAACGCCTTACTTTGACTCGCTGAAAAAGGCAATGCAAATCAGAAAGTACGTTATGCAGCATAACGTTCCTCAGATGCCTAAATCTACGCAGGACATTATTCGTGCACAACAGGATCAGGCGAATAATTATGAGACTTCTGCTATTGATGCTTTACGCAAGGCTATTGAAAATGCTCAGTTCTATGTTGACGGCGAACACCTTTCACTTAAGAGCGGTGATGCAAAGTCAAAAATTGACCAGTCACTTGAATACCTTGTTGCTCATGTTTACAGCGAACTCGATCTTATTACGAAAAATGCTGAAACTGATGATGACATAATCGAAATTCTTTCCAAAAAAGCACAGCTTGCATTTGAAGGTCATGTTCCTAATCAGAATGCGGCAGCAAAAATAGAAGAATACCTCGAAATGCAGGACACCAAGTCGCTCCCTACTTCAATGGCTGATATTCAGACAAGATACCAGGCTATACCGTATGGATGGCGTGAAATTGATATAGCTGCTGTTGTTGCATTACTTATCGTTGACCAGAAAGTTACAGTAAAGTACGCAGGAAATACTATTCAGCCTTCCGATCCAAAGCTTCCTGATATGCTCAGAAAGAAATCTGAAACAGGAAGAACGCTCGTTTCAAAGCGTAAGAGTATAAACGCTTCAAACATGAAGGAAGCAAGAGAATTCCTCCGTGATTTTCTTGATATTATGGACGTTCCAGCTGATGAAGATGGTCTTGTATCGTTTATCATTGATAAATTCACTGCAATGAAAACACATTATGAGGAACTTCTGGGACGTTATGACGGAAAGAATTATCCTGATAAGCAGATTGTAAAACACGCAATTGACCTTTCAAATGAGATTCTTTCTCAGAAGAAAGACAATGTTGCACTTGTTTCAGCACTTATCAAAAAAGAAGATGACCTGTATGACAGCAAGGATAATATGCATAAGGTCGAGGAATTCTTCAGAAGTCAGGTACAGATATATGATTCAGCTGTAAAAATGCTTGACGATCTTCATAACGAGCTTGATTATCTTTCCTATGAAGAAGAAGCCAATAATGCTTTGAACAGAATTCGTCTGCTTGTTGTAGTTAATACAAAGTTTGACTACAACTGTATTCCTGAACTCAATACACTTATGAAGCAAGTAAGAGAAGGACACAATCGCCTTCTTGAAAAGAAGAAAGCGGAAATCCTTGAAACTGTCCGTCAGTGTATGGAAAAGATACATTCTGCTGGTTCTTGTGACATCAAATGCGAGGATATTCTAAAAAAGTCTGATCTGTTCTACACTCAGCAGAAAGAGCGTATAGGAGAACTTGAAAGCCTTGCGCTTCTTGATGGACTTCTCCCTCCTATGATTCAGCACATGGATCAGGCGCTTTATAACATTGAGCTTATGAAGAAACCAACTGTGGAGGTTAAGCCTAAGACTGAAACAGGAACTAAGCAGAAGAAAATTATAAAAGCATATAATCGCCAGATAGTATTTCCTACAAAGAGAATCGAAACTGAGGAGGAGCTTGACAGCTATGTTGAGCAGATCCGTACTCAGCTAAAAATGTATATGCAGGGCTGCGATGGTATTGAAATAAAATAAGGGGTATGTCATTATGGATAAGAATGCTTTAAAAAAGTACGCTGTATGGGCAAGACGTGAACTTATTTCCCGTGTAAGTCAGAAAGCGTTACAGTATGGAATCTCGGAAAAAGACTGCGGTGAAACAAATGTTGATAACGTGAATGGCAGAGTACTGACTCCTAATGAGAAGTCACAGCGTAACTCGCTCATAGAAAAAATAAATAGCGTCGGCTATCAGGAAGCAATGGAAGAAGCCGCTTATACTTGGTTCAATCGTTTTACCGCTCTCAGATATATGGAAGTAAACGGCTATCTTCCAAGCCATGTCAGAGTATTTACTGACGAGGAAAACAACTTCAAGCCTCAAATAATTGATGAAGCTATTCACCTTGATATTGAAGGACTTGATATGAATAAAGTCTATTCTTATAAGGAAGCCAACGATACTGAGGAGCTTTATAAGTATCTGCTTATAACTCAGTGTAATGCGTTCAAAGATATCCTTCCGGGAATGTTCAGCGGTATTACTGATTTTACTATACTCCTTTTCCCTGACAATATACTTCGTGAAGGCAGCGTACTGGAGCAGATGATTTCAATTATTCCTGAAGAAGACTGGAAAGATCAGGTGCAGATTATTGGCTGGTTGTATCAATATTATAACAGTGAAAAGAAAGATAGTGTATTTGAATCAATTAAAAAGAACAATAAGGTTGGTAAAGAAAACATTGCTACAGCTACTCAGCTCTTTACACCTGACTGGATTGTGCGTTATATGGTTGAAAACTCGCTCGGCAGACTTTGGGTGGACGGTCACACTGACTCTTCAGTCCGTTCCGAATGGAAGTATTACCTTGATGAAGCAGAACAAACACCAGAAGTGCAGTCTCAGCTTGCAGAAATACGTCAGGAACGAAAAAGTCTCACTCCCGAACAGATACGCTTTATTGATCCTTGTATGGGCAGTGGTCATATACTCGTTTATGCGTTTGATGTGCTGATGCAGATTTATCTCTCCTGCGGTTACACAGAACGTGATGCAGCTCAGAACATCGTACATAACAATCTCTGGGGACTTGACCTCGACAAACGTGCGTATCAGCTTGCGTATTTTGCTGTAATGATGAAAGCAAGGCAGTATGACCGCCGTTTCCTGACAAGAGGAATCAAACCGAATCTCTCACATTTCCAGGATTTGCCCGTAGTAAATTACTCTTTACTTGATGAGCCTATCAAATCATTTGTTCAGCAGTTTGAGAACGCTGACACCTACGGCTCTCTAATCTCTGTGCAGGCTGACGATAAGATTGACAAGGCTCTAAATGAATTTGAAGGTACGCTTGACCTCAGCTATTCGCACATGGAACACCTGATGCAACTTTACAAAATACTCTCTCAGCGGTATGATGTAGTTTGTACTAACCCCCCTTATATGGGCAACAAAGCGTTCCCAGACAAATTATTGGATTATATCATTAAGAATTATTACGAATGTAAAATTGATTTATTCGCTACTTTTATAAATAGATGTAGTGAATTAGCTAAAGTTGGCGGTATTTATAGTTTGATTACTCCTGACTCATGGATGTTTATAACTCGATTTGAAAAATTAAGAGAGCCTTTTTTAAGCAAAAACACATTTTTATCTATTATACATATGGGCTTTGGCGCATTTGACTCTGGTTTTGGTACTGTAGCGTACACCGGCTTTAACACAAGCATAAGAGATTACACTGCTACATGCATAAGACTTGTTGATTATCAAACGTCTGAAGATAAAAAATCTGCTTTTTTTACTGCTCCTAAAATTCTATCTTGCAAAGCAAATTACGAAAAAGTCAAAAGCAATCCTATTTGTTATTGGGCATCAAAAAAGTTGATTGATAGTTTTTCAAATCTGACAATTAAGGATTTAGGTAGTAGTTGTGTTGGATTAGTTACAGGTGATAACGCACAATTTCTTCGTAATTGGTATGAAGTTGATTATAGTATTGTTGGTGTTGGTCTTTCAAGAGAACAAGCTATTTCTTCGGATTCATTAAAGTGGTTTCCAATCAATCAAACTGGTGAGTACAGAAAATGGTATGGCAATAATATAGATGTTTTCGATTGGTGGCATAATGGTCACAATATTAAAAAATTCAAACTTGATAGGTATCTTAGAGGCGAGGCTGAAAAAAAGAATAGTAAATGTTGGAATGAAGAGTCGTATTTTTCGGAAGGATTAACATGGAGTAGAATAAGCACTGAAAACTTTTCAGCAAGATATTCAACTATGGGTTGCACTGCGGGAACAACATGTCCAATCTATTTTCCTAATTCGAACAAGTATTATATACTCGGTTTATTAAACTCAAATGTAATTAAATCAATAGTTGCGTTTTTAAATCCAACAGTTAGTTTCCAGGCGGCAGATTTACAAAGAATACCTGTGAAGTTTGACAACTCCTTGTTACCTTCTGTTGAGTCCATTGTCAAAGAAAACATAAACTTGGCTAAATCAGATTGGGATAATTACGAAATTAGCTGGGACTTCAAGGAACATCCATTTATTAAGTATTCTAAAGAATTATGGGACGCTACTGCTATTGGAGCAACAATGCAACACTACTATGGTGAAAACAAGAAAGTGAGCTGCCCTATAGAGTTGTGCTATTTATTGTGGCAAGGAGAATGCAATGAACGTTTCAATAAGCTCAAAGAAAATGAAGAAGAATTGAATCGTATCTTTATAGATATATATGGCTTACAGGATGAGCTTACTCCTAAAGTCGATGATGATGATGTTACCGTTCGACCTGCTGATTTGCAGAGAGATATGCGGAGCTTCGTTTCCTATGCTGTGGGCTGTATGTTCGGCAGATACTCCCTCGATACAGAGGGCTTGGCTTATGCAGGCGGCGAATGGGACGAGAGCAAGTATGAGACTTTCTCGGCTGATAATGACAACATTATACCTATCTGCGACAATGAATACTTTGATGATGATCTGACCGGACTATTCGTTCAGTTTGTTAAAACGGTATTTGGTGAGGATACACTCGAAGAAAACCTAAAATACATCGCTGATGCTCTTGGCGGTAAGGGCAATCCGAGAACTGTTATCCGTAACTATTTCCTTAATGGTTTCTTTGCGGATCACTGCAAGATTTATCAGAAACGCCCAATTTATTGGCTGTTTGACAGCGGCAAAAAGAATGGTTTCAAGGCGCTAATCTATATGCACCGATATCAGCCGGATACTATTGCCCGTTTAAGAACCGATTACGTTCACGAGCAGCAGTCACGTTACAGAACTGCTATTGCTGATATAGAAAAGCGTATCAGCGGAGCATCAGGCAGTGAAGCTGTAAAGCTGACCAAAGAACTTGAAAAGCTCACTGCTCAGGCTGATGAGCTTATTACATACGAAGAAATGATACATCACCTTGCAGATCAGATGATTAAGATAGACCTCGATGATGGTGTTAAGCATAATTATGAGATTTTCAAGGATGTACTTGCGAAGATAAAGTGAGGTGTGTTATATGCCTAATGATGAAAATGGAACAAACACAAATACGTCTATGGAGGAGATCGAATCAGCAGAAAGAAATGTTGATAACAATTCAGTTGAAGTCTCTCCTTCTACAACTACTGATAATCAGGAAGCTACTACTCAATTAACAGAAAACACTTCTACTAATAACAGTGCTTCTTCAGAAAATGAATTCTATCCATCAGCAGTATTAATGCTTGATAGTTGTATTCAAGATTATCAAAGACTTCAAGAAAACTATAATAAAGTATACGAAAAAACAAATATCGCATTAGCGTTTGTTGGCATAGTTCTTACAATTATGTTCACTTCCTTAGATTTTTCCTCAGCATCACTTAATTCTTCTAATATGAAAATTTGGGAGGTTATTATTTCTTCTACAGAAATAATATGTCAATTCAGCAGTATAATCTTAATGATAGTATCCATTATTCTTCTGTTAATTGTTCTTAAAGGAAAAAGAATACCAGTTTTTAAAAGTGAAGACATTCGTAATGAGGAAATATACAGACTTAAAGAATCTCATGCAGCAGTTTGGTTAATTGATAAGTATACGCAAATTGCAAATGAAATTCGACCAATAGTAAGTAAAAAGCAAAAATTATTTGACTCAGCTCTGGTATTGGTTATAATTGGAATAATCGCGTATGCAATATCTACCATTTTACAGAAAGGTGGTTTTTAAATGTCAGATAAAACAATCGAAAATATTACCAGTGGAAAAGGACTTCAACCACTTCCAAATAGCAGTAATAGTAATCCCGGAAGAACAATAGAACAAAGATCTGATAAAGGAATTACTCATGAAACATTTACGTATAATGGTGATAAAAACAACAAAAATAAAAATCAGTAACCTATAAGGAGATATCCAATGGATGCCGAAAAAATAGTGCAGGATCTTACCCGAAGATTTTCTGCACCTCTGCCAGAGTTTTATAATCGTAGAATCGTTTTCTGGCACGATGAAGATCAGAAGTTTGAATCGCAGATTGATGACCTTGAGCTTAATAATGTCAAGATTATTAAGCTCACAGGTTCTAATCAGTTTGCCGTTAAAAAGCTTCTCACAATTGAAGATACTTCAAGCAATTATCTTGTGTACTGTCCGATAAGCTACGACTCACCTGAAAAGAACTGGCTTATCAATATAGAATTATACAGCGGAGAGCCGTTCCGTGCAGATATATATACTGCCTGGATGGACGAAATAGGTCTTGTTCAGAGTCCTAATTACCGTGAACTTATCAAGCGTTATAGCAAATTCTTCAACGCAAAGGAAAGAAGAAACAAGATCATTGCTATGGCTGATAAAATTGAAAAGCCTGCACATATCCACCTCGCTGTAATGGCGGCAATATGCGGTGTAAAAGAAATCTCACCTAATGCCATTATCCGCTTGGTGCTTGAAGCAGGGCTTGACAATGATGAAAACAGCATTTATCAGAGTTTTATTAACTACGAAGTTGATACTGCTTTCTGGCAGCTTATATCTCAGGGTACAGGCTATAAGAACACATCTCTTGCCGAATTAGCTGCTCATATACTCCTTACAGCGACAACCCGAACCATGAACAAAGATAATCTCGCAGGACTGGAAAGGTTTATTTCAATACCGCATCAGTCGTTTTGCTTTGACTTTGTTTCTGAATGGATACATTGTGATGAATATGATTCTTACAGAATGCTTGCTGAGTCTATCGAAGACGAATTAAAACTCTTTAATCGTTTTAATTCTATGAATATAGAAGCGATCTATGACACGGAAGTATTTCCTTGCATCAGCTCCATTATTCTGATAAAGCTGATGACGGATATTAAGAATCAGATTATTCCCTCGGAACTTATACTGACCAGCAACGAAAAGCGGCGTACTATGCTTTGGTACAAGAATGTTTCATGTTACTATGAAGGATTGATAGCAATTGCATATATGCAAGGCTTCTTCACTGATCATGCCGCAGGCTTCCACTTAGCGGAAGCAAAAGAAATATGGAAAGCCTATACTTCTGATTATTACAAAATGGATCAGTATTACAGACAGTTCCACTGTGCTTTTCAGAAAAGCCTTACTGTTTCCAATGATATGCTTGATGACCTTTTCAAACACGTTGCCGATAAGGTTGAAGCCCTGTATTCAGGCTGGTATCTTACCCAGCTTTCTGATAACTGGACTTCTGTATCCGGCGAGGATCTTGAAAAACACGGTTATATTCCTCAGATAAATCGTCAGGTCAACTTCTATGCCGACCATATATCTTCCGCAGATTCTCGTATCTTTGTCATTATCTCTGACGCTTTGAGATTCGAAGTTGCTGTATCGCTTTCGGAGCAGCTTCGTCGCGAAACGCAAAGTGAAGTGTCAATCGACAGTATGTGCGGAATATATCCAACAATAACTCCATTTGGTATGGCAGCATTACTTCCCCATAATGAACTGGCCGCAGAAGTAAAGAGTGGCAAGCTTGTAGTTTTTGCGGACGGTCAGTCTACTGACAGCCTTAATCGCGAGAAAGTCCTAAAATCAACTGATGAGAACAGCGTAGCTTTACAGTATAAGAATATTATTGGAATGAAACGAGCTGAACGAAGCAAACTAGTTAAAGGTATGAACGTTGTTTATATCTATCATGATAGAATAGATGACACAGCTCACACTTCCGAAACATCTGTCTTTAATGCATGTGAAGCAACTATTGAAGAGATAAAAACTATGGTTCGCATCATCACTAATGAATTTGGCGGTGCAAGAATCTTTATTACCGCTGATCACGGTTTTCTTTATACATACAACCCACTCACTGAAGATGATAAGATCAGCAAAGAAAGCTGGAACGGAAACGAGGTTAATTACAGCCGCAGATATTGCATAATGCGTGGCGAAACAAAACCGGAATATCTACAGCCTATCAAATTTCTTAATGGTAAAACAGAGTTATCAGCATACGCTCCTAAAGGAAATGTACGCATAAAGACATACGGCAGTGGACTTAACTTCGTTCATGGTGGTATGAGCCTTCAGGAGATGGTTGTTCCATTGATTGAATATCATTTCCTTAGAAATGACTATAAGCAGTACAGGAAAAACAAATCTCAGTTTGATACTAAACCTGTTGAGATCACCCTTCTTTCTGCTAATCGTAAAATCAGCAATATGATTTTCTCTCTGAATTTCTTCCAGAAAGATGCTGTCGGAGATAATCGTGAAGCTGCTGTTTATTCTATTAAATTCACTGATTCTACTGGCACAGTAGTAAGTGACACTGCTAAGATAATTGCTGATAAGACAAGTTCTGATGCTCAAGAAAGAACATTCAGATGTAACTTTAACCTTAAATCAATGCAATTTGACAGTAAAGAAACTTATTATCTTGTAATCACAAATGAAGATGATAACCAGATGCCTCAGAGAGAAGAATTCCAGGTAGATATTGCATTTGCTGTAGATGAGTTCAATTTCTTCTGAGAAGGAAAGGATTTTTAAATGGAACTGGTTGATAAAATGATATGTGACAGAGAAACGATAAAAGAAAAACTCCGTGAACACTTTGACGGTAAGATAGTTCGTAAAGACCTCACGAAACACATAAAAGAAGGTCTTAATGTACCTGTTTATGTTCTTGAGTTTCTGCTCGGTCAGTATTGTTCTTCCGATGATCAGGAAGTAATTGATAAAGGCGTGGAAACAGTGAAAAAAATACTTGCTGATAATTACGTTCGTCCTGATGAAGCACAGAAAATTCTCTCTGTGCTTCGTAAACGTGGTGCCTATACTGTTATTGATAAAATAACGGTAAGCCTTAACATCAAAAAAGATATTTACGAAGCCGAGTTTTCAAATCTCGGTTTGAAATCACTGCAGATTGAAGATGAATATCCTGAGAAGTATGATCGTCTTCTTTGCGGCGGTATATGGTGTATCATACAGCTTGAATACGGCGGTGACGATCAGTTTGCCGATATGGATCAGGATCTCAAAAGGAGAACAACTGATGAGTTCCCTATCAGGATCCGGAAACTCACTCCCATTCAGATGCCTCACGTTGATATAAACGACCTCAAAAAAGGCAGAAAAGCATTTACAAAAGAGGAATGGATAGATGTTATGCTACGTTCCTGCGGTTATGAGCCGGATGAATTAAAGGAACGTGAGAAATGGCTCCTTTTAGCAAGAGTAGTTCCGCTAATTGAAAACAACTTCAATTTATGTGAACTGGGACCGCGCTCCACTGGTAAATCACATATTTATAAGGAAATCTCGCCAAACAGTATCCTTGTTTCAGGCGGTCAGACCACAGTAGCTAACCTGTTCTATAACATGAGTAGAAGAACTGTAGGTCTTGTCGGTCTTTGGGACTGCGTTGCCTTTGATGAGGTTGCAGGTATCAATTTCAAGGATAAAGACGGCATACAGATAATGAAAGACTACATGGCATCAGGTTCATTCGCCCGTGGCAAAGAAGAAAAGGCAGCTTCTGCATCTATGGTTTTTGTCGGAAATATCAATCAGAGTGTAGATGTACTGCTGAAAACTTCAAGTCTGTTTGATCCGTTCCCACCTGTAATGGGTACTGATACCGCTTTCCTTGATCGTATGCACTGCTATATACCAGGCTGGGAGATTCCTAAGTTCAGACCTGAACACTTCACAGATGACTACGGTTTTATAACCGATTATCTTGCGGAATTCATACGTGAGCTGCGTAAAGAACAATATGGCGATGCTCTTGATAAGTATTTCAAGCTTGGAAAAAACCTTAATCAGAGAGATACTATCGCTGTAAGAAAAATAGTTGGTGGATTTATCAAGCTCCTATACCCTGACGGAGAATTTACTAAGGAACAGCTTGAGGAAATCCTTAAATTCGCCCTTGAAATGCGCCGCAGAGTTAAAGAGCAGCTCAAAAAGCTCGGTGGTATGGAATTCTACGATGTAAACTTCTCCTACATCGACAATGAAACATTTGAAGAAAAATACGTTTCTGTACCGGAACAAGGCGGTGGAAAGCTTATTCCTGAAGGAATGTGCAATCCGGGACAGGTATATACTGTTTCTCAGGGCGGTTCAGGTATGATCGGCGTATTCCGTCTTGAAAGTCAGATGCTCCCCGGCAACGGCAAGTTTGACCGAACAGGTCTGACTTACAGCAGAGACAGTAAAGAAGCAACTACAACAGCCTTCAATTATCTTAAAGCTAACGGAAATCGTATCAGTGGTTCTATAAGTACCATTGCCAAGGACTACATAATCAACTATCAGGATCTGCAAGGTATCGGTATGACCGAAAAGCTTGCCCTTCCTACCCTTATAGCTTTATGCTCTATAGCTCTTGGAAAGCCAACAGTATCAAGTCTTGCTGTGCTTGGCGAGATAAGTATCGGCGGTACAATGATCAAGGTCGATGAACTCGCCAATTCGCTTCAGGTTTGCCTTGACAGCGGAGCCAAGAAAGTTCTTCTGCCTATAACATCAGCAGCAGACCTCGGAACCGTTCCGTCAGAACTTGTCGGAAGCTTTAATCTTATATTCTACAGCAGTCCTGAAGATGCTGTGTTTAAGGCTTTGGGAGTTGAATAGTTAGTAGGTGAATTAATGGCAACAATAACAAATGAAGAAGATCTCATAAACGAATTTGTTAAAGCTCATTCAAAAAAACACAAAAATGCAAAGTATAATACAAACACTGGCAATCATTCAAAAGGAATGGATGTTGAAATCGATGACGGCACTACAACGATAGCCTTAGAAGCTAAAAATTTGAGCGACTCTTCACGATCTGCAGGTGAATTCCATAAAATCTTTGGACAAATACTAAAAGGTAGAAAACTATGCTGTAATAAAAAAGGAACAGAGTATGGCTTTTTATTCGACAATGAACAACGTGAAACTGTTATCAAATACTTTAAAGAAATAGAATATACTGACTTAATTACATTCTTTACTGATTATGACGTTAAACATATATTTTTTTATGATAGCGTTAACGAAACATACCAGGATTGCTTTGCGGAAATACAGCAGTGTATCTCTTAACAAAATCCGATTTTGAAACCAGTAGATTCATATCAGAATTTCATATGCAATTAACCGTAAATACAATAATAAGTAGGTGGTAATAATGGCAATAAATATAGCACCAAAGTCACTTGACACTGAGCTAAGCGAACTTATGCGAGATGTTTCAAATGGAAAAGAACAGCTTCCAGAGTTTCAGCGTGGCTGGACTTGGGACGATGATAGAATAAGAGGAATTATAGCAAGCTTATCTCAGGGCTATCCAATGGGCGCTATTATGCGTTTGGAATACGGAAATGAAAACGTCCGTTTTAAGTATCGTACAATAGAAGGTGTCTCTGTGACAGGAGTTACACCTGAGTTTCTTATTCTTGATGGTCAACAACGATTAACCTCTATGTTCAGAGCAACTTGCTGTAAAGAGCCTGTTGAGACAAAGACTGATAAGGGCAAAGAAATCAAGAGATTCTATTACTTGGACATAAAAAAGTGCTTAGATGAAAACGAAGATCGTTTCGATGCCGTAGTTGCCGTTCCGAGCGATCGTAAAATCAAAACTAATTTTGATAGAGATGTAGTTCTTGACCTTTCTACCCGTAAGTTTGAATACGAACAAGAAATGTTCCCAATAAACATTATATTTGATAGTAATGCCCGTGAGGATTGGGCTGACGGATATAAGGAATATCATGACTATGATAAATCCTTTATGGAGAAGTATAAGCAGTTCAGAACTCAGGTTATTGATACGATTGTTGGTTATAAGCTACCTGTTATCACATTAGGTAAAGAAACGCCAAGAGAAGCAGTATGCAAGGTCTTTGAAAACGTAAATACCGGCGGCGTTCCGCTAACAGTATTTGAGCTTGTTACCGCAACATTCGCAACATATGACTTTGACCTTCGTAAAGACTGGATCGAATGCAGAGATAAGATACGTGGTAAAGGGGAAACCCTTAATACAGATGTTATGGAGGGTGTTGATGAAACATCTTTCCTTACTGCTATTACCCTATACACCACTTATCTTTCGGATAAGATGACCACTTGTAAGAAGAAGGACGTTCTTTCCCTTAACTTTGATGATTATAAGAAAAACAGGGATATTCTTCTTGAAGGCTACAAGATGGCACGAAAGTTTCTGTTCCAGCAATATGTGTTCAGAAAACGTGATCTTCCCTACACAACTCAACTTATCCCTCTTTCTGCAATTTGCGCAGTAATAGGTACAACTACATTCAATCTTCCAAGCACTCAAAAGATACTTGCTAAATGGTTTTGGTGCGGAATTTTGGGCGAAATGTACGGTGGTGCAAATGAGACCAGATATGCTACTGATATTGAAGATGTTGTTTCAGAAATTCAGGGTAATGAAAGTCTAAACAGGACAATCAACGCTGCGTATTTCTCAGCTACTCGTTTACTATCACTGCAAACAAGAAATAGTGCAGCTTATAAAGGCATAATGGCTCTTGTTTATAGAGAGCAATGCCGTGACTTTATGCAAGGCACAACCATGGACATCGTAAAGAGTATGGACGAATCTCCTGATATTCACCATATCTTTCCTGAAGCATATTGCAAGAAAATGAGATTTGACAAGAATAAATGGAACTCCATCGTTAATAAAACTCCGCTGCTCCCTGCTTCCAACAGACAGATCGGTGGAGATGCACCAAGCGTTTATAGTAAAAACATCATGAAAAAAGCTGAGATTAACGAAGCGGATCTTAGAATGCGTGTAGAATCTCATCTTATAAACTATGACTACCTTGTTTCAGATGATTTTGACCATTATTTCATAGCCAGAGCAAAAGCAATTCTCAAAGTCATCGAAGTTGCAATGGGAAAAAATATTTCCGATAAGGGTGCTGAACAAACAATAAAGGAATATGGTTGTAGTTTAGAATAATAACGATTTAATCATGAAAGAAAAGATTGGTTCTGATGCAGTCTTTTTTCAAATTGATATTTATAACCTTATAATGTAGGTACTCTATTTCAACACCTATGAAGAAAATATCTTACTATTGAGGACAATCCTCCGGTCTTGACATCTATTGCAACTCAGATGTCAAGACTAATATGATAATTTTTGATACAATAAAGACATCAAATAAAGGAGGTACTCAGTACTATGAAAGACAACATTCTTGAAAACGCCTTATCTATCATTGATAAGAATATTCGCCTTGATCATAAGGAAATAGTAAAGAAAATTTACGTAGGAACTAACTATTGTGATCAGGATTACAACAAATTTCTTGCGGTGATTTCTTCAGGTGATCTTACTTTAAGGGATTATATCCGAAAAAGAAGATTGTATTTAGCGGCTGATGAGCTGATCAATACCCCTGATAAGTCAATAATTGATATCTCGTCAGAATTCGGTTACTCCGAACAAACTGCATTTACAAGAGCCATAAAAAATGAATTTGACAAAACACCCACAGAAATCCGCAAGAGCAAAAATCCCGTCCCTGATATCAGAAAAATATTAGAAAAACATCTTGCCAATAAGAGCAGACTCGATTCTATTCTCGAAAGATTTGACTCTGATAATCTAAGTAATACTGACTGGGACTACTTTGAGACATTTATACACGCAACAGATGAATATGGGTTTGATACTTCAACCTGTTGTCTGATATCTGAACTATCAGAGAGACTATCAGTTCCATTTGCGCATCTTTTAGATCGTTGTTTCGATATGATGATCGATTACAGTCAGTATTCTGATGGATACATGACTGAAAAACTTGATTTTATGGAAGAAGCAGGTATCGAAAGCGAAGATGAATTGAAAAAGCTGTGTCAACATTATGACTGTAAATGGTATGAGCTAAGCTTTGGTAAAGTTCAGATGTATCGTTTAGGTATTGATTCACCAGAAGAACTCACTAAAATATGGAACTATTATAACTGTGAATGGATAATGGGCCAACCTTTTCCAATTACAAAGCAAATGGTACAGGATTTTCGCCAGAATCATGAATAATTGAATAAGCGAGGGGAAGGCAGAAAATGACACAACATAATCACATTCAATGATGAATTTCAGGAGGAGTCGTTTTTCTGCCTTGGCTTCTTTTATCACACTTAATAAGTTAACAGGATTAGCAATAATACTCCTGGAGGGATAAAGTTGTATATCGCGCTAAACAGTAATTTTGTACGCACACATATTGACGATGCTTTCTCAAATGATGATTACTTTTGTCCTTTCTGTAAGGCTCCGCTTGATTTACGGAGAGGAGATATACGTAGACATCATTTTGCCCATGCTAAGCATCATCTATGCACTGATACTTGGTCAAGAGACAGAAGCGAAAACGATTCAGCTTGGCATAAAGAATGGCAAGAGCGTTTCCCAATAGACAATCAGGAAATACCGTTAAAACTAGGTAATATCAAGCACAGAGCCGATGTTATGATTGAAAGAACTGTTTTGGAATTTCAGCACAGCCCACTTTCTCCGGAAAAGTTCTCAGATAGAAATACATTCTATGCCGGGCTTGGACACAAAGTCATATGGGTGTTTGATTGTACTGAAATCAGTTTTTCTCAAAGAGAGAAATTCTATTACTGGACAAGACCTAAGCGTACGTTTCGTAATTATAGTGACATTGCTCGTGCAAACCAAACTGAGCTATATTTTCAAATAAATGAAAACACTCTTATACGAGTAACAGACGTATCTCCGCAGGGATTTGAATGCTTTCAAGGTTACGAGATATCAGTAATCGATTTCGTTAACAGTATGAAACAGCAAGATGGTACTTTTCCATCTCCTATGCCCGAAGACCTTAATGATAATCCAGAATATATTGCTTTCAAGCAACAGCATGATATAAACCTTAATAAGCAGCAGGAACGGGCAGCACTATCGATATCCGGTGCAAATTTGCTGCTTGCAGTACCAGGGAGTGGTAAAACAACAGTTTTAATTACACGTATCGGATACATGATTCATTGCAAGCATATTACTCCCCATTCCATACTTGCGTTGACATATACTACTAAAGCAGCAGCCGAAATGGATACTCGGTACAAGGAAAAATTTGGAGATGACGGTGTAACCTTTAAGACCATCAATGCTATAGCTGAAGCAATAATCAATTATTACTGTAAAGTTGAGAACAGAACTCGATTTGTTCTACTATCTGAAATCGAAAAACAGTCTTATTTACGCAAAGCATATAAAGAGACTACAGATGAATATCCAACTGAAGCTGAGATCAAGCAGCTTGGAACAGAGATAACACGAGTAAAAAACAACTCTGATTTGCCTGATATGGAGGCATTTACGCCAGATTTCGATAAGATCAAAGCAAAATATGATCAATATCTGTTAGATAACAAAAGGATGGATTTTGATGATCAAATATTATTTGCTATTAGTATTTTAAGAAAATATCCATATATTAACGAATACTATAAGTCAAAATATAAATATATTTGTGTTGATGAAGCTCAAGACACTTCTCAAAAACAGCATGAACTTATTCATTTACTTGCTGGTGATAATATATTTATGGTTGGAGATGAGGACCAGAGCATATATAGTTTTAGAGGTGCGTTTCCGCGTGCATTAACAAACTTCGAACGTAACTATCCTAATCCTTATATTCTACGTATGGAAACTAATTATCGCTCTTACAGAGAAATAACTGAAGTAGCAAATAAGTTTATTTCCAGTAATTTCAATCGACATCCCAAACAAATGCTTGCCATTCGAGATAAAGGTGGTATAACGGAGGAACTGGCGTTTGAAGATCGAAAAGATGAGTATGATAAATTAGTTGAGTTATGTATGACTATTCACGAGGAAACAGCAATTTTGTATCGTGACAGTGACTGTAGTATTAATCTCGTAGCAAATCTTATAAAGAAAAATATTCCTTTTAATTTACTACAGAATTCCACAACGTTTTTTACTAATAGAAAAGTACTCGATGCTCTTGCACTCATTGATTTTTACTTAGATCAGACCAACTATGAAGCTTTTTTGAAAATCTACTATCTATTTGGTTTTAAGAAAGATGCTGCACAGAAACTCGTCAGGTTTTGTAAGTATAATCATAAATCAATATCAGAATCAAGTTCAAGTAATAAAATGCGGTTTATTCTCAACGCATTGAAACATGAGACCGTATATGATATTGTAAAACAAGCAGCGCTTTTTGTCATTAAAACTGATAATATTAAAATAGCGCAACGTTATTCCGACGTACTTGCTTTACTTGGGAATAATGTCGAAAGTATAGGAGAATTCCACTCATACATGGATTATCTTAAAGAGACAATATCTTCATACGAAAATACTAAAAATACATTGTTAACTCTTTCAACCATCCATTCAGCTAAAGGAATGGAATTCAAAAATGTTATTATTCTTGATGTTTATGAAGGTGTAATACCAAAAACACCGATAGGTGCAATTGAGGAAAACGAAGATAAGAAAGATCTTTACCAGGAAGAACGTCGACTTTTTTATGTAGCAATGACAAGAGCAAAGGATAGACTTTCAATTGTTAGAATCAAAAACGAAAATTGCGCTTTTGTAGACGAAGCTTTTGGTAACGAACATCGTGCTCCATGTCCAATACGTAGTGTGTCTGCATCGCTAAGAGATGAAACGCTATTCCAATCAACACCACGTTTTTCTTCGCAACAATATAGTGTTTCCCCAAACGAAGATAAAGAGAATCATGATATAAAGACAGCCTTAGATGAAGTTGTTGTTGATAATGTCGCTTTCAAAATCGGAGAAACTGTCGTTCATAGTACCTTTGGTGAAGGGACGATCCTAGCTTTTTCGTTTATTGAAGGAACATCAATAATACTGGTACATCTAAAGTTTGGCAGTCATAAAGATATGTTCACATTAGAAAGTTGTGTAGAAAAAGGCATAATAAGACATCTGGGCTGATAACAGTATCAAACAGACGATTATTGTAGCAGACAAAACTGTTGTCTGCCTGAATATACCTGATGATTAAGTTACATGGATGATGATTTGTGTGAGCTGTTGGATTCCGTTGTTTCGGAGTATCTGTGAGGTGGATTTCAATGAAAAAAACATTATTTCTTAAAGCCGTAGAACATAACTGGGGTCTTACGGGACCAGGAGATTGGAATACAGTCACATGGCTTATATATCATGACGCTTCCTATGACATTATCTCTGCATTCAATCCAATTATAGAGGACGCAGAAATTGAAGAGAGCTTTCTTCCAAAGCCAGTAGAGAAGAAAGTTGCCGGCGCCATGGAATCAGATGACTTTTCAAAACTTTGTGAAGCTATAAAGATCGATCCTTGGAGAGATCCTACACTAGATGTCCACGCATGTGATGGAGTGGCATGGGAATTAGAAGCATATGACAAGGACGGTAGCATTGATCAAACAAGCGGAACACTTGGATATATTTATGGAAACCGGGTTCTCGAAACAATCGTCAGCTTGCTGCCACAGGACGAAAATCATTATGATAGCAGCGCATTTATCTCGATAAATCGAGCAAGCGATACCACAAAGAATACAACTGAATAAAAGCAAGACTCCCCGAGTGATGAACAGGCAATAAATAAACCATAGGATCGAGTGCCATCAGACCGCCAAAAACGCCTGTATTTCGCCAATGACACGCTCCGTGTCGTCGGTGTGACGCAGCGGTTCTTTACATTTTCGCAGTTCCATGGTATCCTGAGATCGGCAGAAAGGCAATGAACGAAAGGATATGATGCTATGGAAAAGAATGGAAGAAAATTGCTGCTTGCTGGCTTAGGGACGATGGCGGCATTCGTCATCTGGACGATGCTGATACAGACGGTGGACGTGCAGCCTGTCGGACAGAACGGAACGAATATCGGCTTTGCCGTACTGAATCAGTGGTTACACAAGCTGACGGGCGTGAATATGACGCTCTACACTGTCACAGACTGGCTGGGACTGGTGCCAATCGCTGTCTGTATGGGATTCGGTGTGATTGGTCTTGTTCAGCTTGTCGGAAGAAAGAATCTTTTCAAGGTGGACAGTGATATCCTGCTGCTTGGGATATATTATATCCTCGTGATCGCAGGCTATCTGATCTTTGAGATGATACCGATCAACTACCGCCCTATCCCCATTGAGGGGCGGATGGAAGCATCGTATCCGTCCTCAACGACGTTACTAGTGGTCAGTGTAATGCCGACGCTTGCCTTTCAGGTGCGGCGAAGAGTGCAGAAATGTGGTGTGAGAAATACCGTATATCTCTGCACCGCTGCTTTCACACTCTTTATGGTCGTGGGACGGACGATATCGGGCGTACACTGGCTGACGGATATTATCGGCGCATTGCTGCTGAGTGCAGGGCTGTATCTGCTGTATCACGGCACTGTCAGACTGACGGAGGAACACAAATGGAATTCAGCGAAAAATTACAAACCTTGAGAAAGCAGAAGGAGCTGACGCAGGAAGAGCTTGCTCAGGCACTTTTCGTATCACGCACGGCAATCTCAAAATGGGAGTCAGGTAAGGGCTATCCAAGCATCGACTCACTAAAAGAGATCTCGAAATATTTCTCGGTCACGATCGACGAGCTATTGTCCTCGGAGGAACTCATAACCGCTGCACAGGACGATAACCGTAAAAATATTTCCAATCTGCTCGACCTGTTGACAGGCTGCACCGACATCATGTCGCTGATGATGCTGCTCCTGCCGCTTTACCCGGAAAAGTTGGGCGGTACATTTACGGCTGTCAGTTTACTGCGGTATACGCAAATTGCCTTTCCGTTCGCTTGTGTTTGCTGGGTCTTGATGCTCCTGCTCATCGCAGCAGGTGCAGTCAAGGTTCTGATGCATTACAGGCATATCGAAAAGGGACACTCCGCCCTGACGGCCCTTTCTTTTGTTCTGAGCATCATCGCTGTGCTGTTCCTGACAGCAGCAAGGCTGCCGTATGCTGTGACGATCGTGTTCTTGATGCTTGTTATCAAGGGGATATTGGCGGTCAAGTCGCACAGTCTTTAGAACCGCCCATTGAATGTGCACCCGACGATCTGATTGCCAGAAGATGAATGGTGGATTTCTTCCCTCCAACTACATAAGGTCAGGTGCTTTTAGTAAGTCAAAGAGCACTGTATCTCCGAGAGACACTGGACTTGTTCCCATCAAACAAACAGAATGATTGTATCACGAAAATAACATACCTACTTATTTTGTAAGCAGATAAAGGAGGATGAGGTATGGCAGAAAAAAACTGTGCCGTTTGCGGCAATTCGTATAAAGGAATCGGAAATAGCTGCAAAGACGGCTCCTATTGTGATGCGTGCAGTAAAAAACTGCGGCTTGTATGCCGTGAGGACGATGCAGAATTCATGTCTGCATCACAGATTCGCGAAATGCTGAATCGGTACGCTTCGGAAATAGAGGCATACGATACTGTGCAGAAACCGGAAACCTGTCCGTTCTGCGGTAAAAAGCTGCCGAAACTGCTGAATCTGCGGATGCTGGATGCCTATATCTGCGCTGACTGCGGGAATCGTGCTGCTGAGATGCTGCATACGGGATATGATGCAATCGGATACAAGTGCTTTTCGGAGATCGCACCGCTGTTCTCACAGGCTGCGGTACAGGGCGGCAAAGAGGATGCATCCGGCAGGTTTCATGATGCAGATGCGCTTCGCATTGTGTATCCGCTGATCCGGACGCTGTGGGAGGATCCGGAAGGCGGCTATGATGTCGCTTACATTGATCCGCTTGATTCACTCAGTGATGCGGAACTCAGAGCGGCAGAGGGACTTGCTGCACAGCGGAGAGAAGCCCTGAAAACGCAGTATGGAGAACATAAAGCGCTGTTTGAGGTCGATGATATTGCAAAGCTCTATCATGAAAGCAAGGGACGCCGCGGCTACTATAATGAATACCGCATTGGAGGCAGAGTGCTGTTTGGCTGCATAAACTGCAAGGATACGGCGGCAGTCACCAGAGCAGATGGCACGCAGTCATTCTGTATCAAAAAGCTTGGAGACAGCAGAGAATACAGCAATGATCTCAAAGAGGTGAAAGAGGGCTCAGAATGCGGACTCTTCATCGAAGGAACTGTTTCCTGTATCTATCCCGGCGATATTCTGCTGATTGACTGAGCGAAAGGAGTGTAGTATATGGCAAAAGAAACGATCGAACGCGGATTCTGTGCGCTTTGCAAACGCGCGCTCCTTTCGCCGGAAGGCTTCTGCACACTCAGCGACGGCAATCAGATCTGCAGCAAATGCATACGCAAACTGCGTGTGATGCTCCCGCTCAACGTCTCAACGGACAGCAACGGAATCATAACGCTCAAGGACGACCCGATAATGAAGCTGAACCTTGCGGAAGCGGAGCAGAAAATACAGAATGTGACAGCTTATACGGATAAACTGCGTGCGAATTATCAGAATGCAAATGCCGTATTTGCGGTGGATCAAGTGCAGACGGAAAAGGGCGGATTTTTGAAGCCCCCGATTTATTATGCAACCGGCAGGGTGATTTATGGATATTTTGATCCAGCGGATCAGGTTCAGTTGAAGCATGGCGGCAATGCATTTGATCTGTTACTGGAGAATGTATTGAAAATCGGAAGTATCGGTGCCCGCTTCGGCAACAACATTGTGCAGGGTATCGGCGGGACACAGTGTGTACTGCAATTCAGCGGTAAAGGCATTGAATGTGCCCCCGGCGACCTGATTGTCAGAAGATGAGTGGTGGATTTCTTCCCAAGAACTACATAAGGTCGGGTGCTTTTAGTAAGTCAAAGCGCACTGTATCTCCGGGAGACACTGGACTTATTCCCAAGAACAGGAAAAAACCACTCCACGATAATCTCATCATTTTTACATAAGAGAAAAAGTGCCGAATTTTCGGCACTTTTCTTATGCCCTTTATTTTTTACGTGACATCAATACTACGCACTCAACGTGTCTTGTAGCAGGAAAGAAATCACATCCGCAGACTTTATTCAGCACATAGCCTTTGTCTGAAAGGTATCTGGCATCCCGGGCGGCGGTAGAGGGATTACATGAAATCATAACTATTTTCTCGGGAGCTGCTGAGATCACGGTATCCAACGTTTCTTCAGAACAGCCTTTCCGGGGTGGATCAAGAAGGATAATATCAGGAGAACAGCCATTTTCTCTGAGGTTATCAAAGATCTCCCCGGCGTCACCGCAATGGAATTCGGCATTATATATATTGTTTACTGAGGCATTTCTCTTAGCATCAGAAACAGCCTCCGGGATTATTTCAATGCCGATGACGGACATAACCTTATCAGCCATTGAAAGACCTATTGTACCTGCACCGCAGTACAGATCAGCTATGGTGTCCAGAGGATCCGGATCTGCATATTCCAGGGCTTTGGCATATATTTTTTCTGCCTGGACGGTATTGACCTGATAGAATGACGGAGGAGAAAGTATTATTTCATTTCCGCACATGGTATCGGAAATCTCAGTACCATACAAGGAGCTCCATTTATCACCGAGAATGACGTTTGTCCTGTCCGGGTTTATATTGATGTGGATACCGACGACATGGAATTTATGCGTAAGAATATATACAAGAGGTGACAGCTGTCTTGAAATATCCTTTCTTACCACAAAACAGACCATTATCTGATCGGAATAGTTGCCTTTTCTCAGGAATATATGTCTTATAATGCCTGTATGAGTCTTTTCATCATATACCGACAGTTTTTTCTCGTTTATATAATCAAGGCAGCATTTAACGATATCAGCAAATACCTCAGGCTGGAGAGGACAGTCTTCAATAGGGATAACTCTGTGACTTCTCGGAGCATAGAAACCGCAGACAGCTTTTCCGTCCTGAACGGCAAGAGGATACTGTGCTTTATTCCTATATCTTTCCGTATTATCGGCACAGATGAAATCATCAAATTCAGGCTCAAGACCGCCTATTCTCCTGAAAGCCTCCCTGACAATATTATCCTTGACCTTGCATTCCGCCTCATAGGAGATATGTCTGAAAACACAGCCGCCGCATTTTTTGTATGCAGGGCACGGACGCTCCTGACGGTCTGGGGAAGGGGAGATGATCTTATTCACGATACCATAGGCGTAACGGCTAAGCACTTTGACTATTCTGATCTCGGCCACATCTCCGACAGCTGTTTCAGGCACAAAGACAGCCATATCATTTATACGGCAGACGCCGCTGCCCTCAGAAGTTATATCTGTTATTTCTGCTGTATAGAGCTGATTCTTTTCAAGCATTCGGTTACCTCCTCCTTCTTTTCCATGAGCTGATCGAAGCGGCTGATATACTCATAGGGATACTTGTGGTTATGGATACGGCTTATCCTGCCGTCAGGGTAGACGAGTTTTGTAGAAGCGGCACAGCCGGCACCGAGTATGGTCTGCGTCTCGTCCATGATGAAGATATTGTAGAAGCTCTCAAAACCGGGTTTTGCATATCCGATATTTTCAAGGTTGTCGACAGTGTTCTTCTGTCTGTACATATAGTAGGGGAGATAGCCGTTCTTCATTAGCCTGTCTATGCTGTAATCGACCATTTCGGCTGCCGGATTATCTGTGTAGTCGCCGCCGTCGGCAAAGAGAGCGGCAGAGCGCTTGATAGTGAGAGTATGAACAGTGATGCTCTCGGGATCAAGGCTGATTATGCGGTCGAGAGTATTGCAGAAGCTCTCATAGCTTTCAGTGGGAAGTCCGGCTATAAGATCGGTATTGATATTGCTGAAACCGATACGTCTTGCACATTCATAGGCACGTATGAAGTCCTCGCCGGAGTGTTTCCTGCCTATGACTTTAAGGACATCGTCATTGAGAGTCTGGGGATTGACGGATATTCTCTGAGCGCCGAATTCCTTGATGACACGCAGCTTTTCCTCCGTGATCGTGTCCGGACGTCCGGCCTCTACGCTGTACTCTCTGATGCTCGCAAGATCGAAGGATCGCTGTACGCATTCCATGACTGTGCGGAGATCTTCAGCGGATATAGAGGTGGGCGTTCCGCCGCCGATGTAGATGGTATCTATCCTTGTGCCGGTGCGCTTTACCAGCTCGCCCGTTATCTCGAGTTCACGGCATAGAGCAGCGATATATTGCGGCATCAGCTTTATGGCCGAGGCCATGGAATGTGAAACAAAGGAGCAGTAGCTGCATCTTGTGGGGCAGAAGGGGATGGAGATGTAAAGGCTGACAGCGCTGCTGTCGATCCTCTCGACTATCGGGAGCTGGTTCTCCGCGGTTGCGTATGCGATATCCAGCTTGGCAGGGGAAAGCTCATAGTAGCCGGAGAGCCTTTCGTATATCTCGTCCCTGGCCTTTCCCTGCTGCATTAGCTCTATTACCTTCTTTACAGGCCTGATGCCGGTCATAAGTCCCCAGGGCGGAACTATGCCTGTCATGTCGCTGAGTATGTGGAAGAGCAGGCGGCAGAGTTCATGCTCCTGTATCTTTGTCTCAGTTCCTTCCGGCAGAGTACAGCTCCGGCTGTCATACTTTTCACCGAGCCTTACTCTTGCTGAAAGCTCCCTGCCGTCTTCGCTGACTGTGAGCTCCGCAATGTCGCCCTCAGAAATATCGACTTCTGAGACATCCTCCGGGAAATTGAAGCGTGCAGTGTGGAAGAAGAGTTTTAAGGTGGACTCGACCTCGTATTTAAAAGAATTGCCGATCAGAAGAATCGGCATTTTGGAATTGATATCATTCATTTTATAAGCTCCCTGATATAAGGATTGTATCTTATTTCGTGGCTCATTGTAGTCTTCTCCGTGTGTCCGGGGTAGATGCGGTAGTCGCCCTCAAGCTCAATGAGCTGTATCAGCGATTCCCTCATGCTGTAAGGATTGCCGCCGGGGAAATCTGTCCTTCCTATTGACTCACGGAAAAGGGTATCGCCGGTGAATATGACGTCATCGCAGATGTAGCACACACTTCCCTTGGTATGACCGGGAGTGTGGAGCACACGGAAGCTGCATTCGGCGTCATTGATATAGCAGTCACCTCTGACAACTGTATACAGCGTCACTGGTGTAAAAGGATCATAGCACATACGTGAATGGAGTGAAAGGTCAGCGCTGGAAAGCATTGGCGCATCGAATTCATGGATATAGACCTCTGCGTCCGTTGCCCGCCTTACCTCCTCGACACCGCCGATATGGTCGAAGTGGCCGTGGGTGAGGAGTATCTTGGTGAGACGGAGCGCATTCTTTTTAAGGTAGTCAAGCAGAACGCTGCCTTCGCCGCCTATGTCAAAGGCGACACAGCGGCCGGGAGCAGTCTCTGCAAGGTAGCAGTTTGTCCCGAGAGGTCCGAGATTGAGTGTATGGATACGCATATATCCTCCTTTATGCCTTTGCACGGTCAACAGAGATGACTCCTGATATATTGCGGAGCTTGTCGAAGAGATTGCTGAGCTGCTCCTTTCCTCCGATAACGATAGTGCCTTCAAAGAGGGCGTTGCCGTTCTTGAGACGTCTTGAGGAGGAGTGCATCATGGGTATGCGGTTATCTGCAAGTGTCTTGGTTATCTCATAGACAAGTCCGAGCCTGTCGGTAGCGAGCACCTCGAAGGTGCACTGGAGAGAGGTGACGTTCTTGGAAGACCAGATGATATCCAGCCAGCGCGCCATTTCCTCAGGATCATTCCTTTTGAGTGCTGAGCGGTAGTTGGAACAGTTCGTTGTGTGTACGGAGAGACCATATCCGCGTGTTACAAAGCCCACGATATCATCACCGGGGATAGGGCTGCAGCACTGTGCGAACTTGATGCTGATATCGGTTATCTCATCGAGTACTACACAGCTCTTTCCTGTGGTGGTATTTACGACGGCTGTGGGGAATACAGGCTCTTCAGGCTGACTGTACTCCTTTTCATACTTGTCCCTGAGACGGGGCATGATCTTGGAGAGGAGAACACCGCCGTAGCCGATGGATGCATAGAAGTCATCGAGCGTGGCACAGTTGTGTCTGCTGAAATCGTCCTTTAGGAATTCCTCATACTGTGAGGGTTCAAGGTGGATGCGGCTGTGCTTGAACTCCTCCTCGAGAGCTTTTTTGCCCTCTGCGATGTTCTCGTCGCGGCGCTCCTTCTTGAACCATGAGCGTATCTTGGAACGTGCCTCGTTTGTGGTAACGATATTGAGCCAGCCTCTGTTAGGTCCCTTGTCGGGATCCTTGGAGGTTATGATCTCGCAGATCTGTCCTGTCTGGAGCTTGAAATCGAGGGGAACGAGCCTGCCGTCGACCTTCGCACGGACGGTCTTGTGTCCGATCTCGGTGTGTATGCGGTAGGCGAAATCGAGAACTGTGGAGTTGATGGGCAGCTCGATAGCCTTGCCCTTGGGAGTCATTACGACTATATCCTCGGGGGTGAGGTCCGTCTTTATGACACGGACTATCTCCTCCTTGTCATCGGCAGTCTTCTGTGTCTCAAGAAGCTGTCTGATCCATGCGAGACGTGTCTCCATGCGGTCTCTGCCCTGTATGCCCTCCTTGTACTTCCAGTGGGCGGCGATACCGTACTCAGCGTTCTGGTGCATATCCCATGTGCGTATCTGCACTTCGAAGGGGATGCCCTCCTTGCCGAGAACGGTGGTGTGAAGGGACTGATAGCCGTTGGCCTTGGCAGTGGAGATATAGTCCTTGAAACGGTTTGGCAGGGGACGGAACATATCGTGGATGAGTCCGAGAACGCTGTAACATTCGCCGATAGTCGTAACGATGATACGTACAGCGTATCTGTCGTAGACCTCCTCGATGTCCTTGTGGTTCACGAATACCTTTTTATATATGCTGTAAACGCTCTTGACTCTGCCGTCAACATGGGGAGGCTGCGAGAACATCTCGTTGTTTATGCGGTTAGCTATGCTCTCCTTGATGACGTGGATGAACTCCTCACGCTCCTCCTTCTTGCTTTCAAGAATCTTCTCGATCTCCGCATAGGCGAAGGGATCAAGGTAGTGGAAGGAGAGGTCTTCAAGCTCTTCCTTGATAGCACGTATGCCGAGACGGTGTGCTATGGGGGCGTAGATGTTCATTGTTTCGAGGGCTGTAGCTCTCTGTTTCTCATTAGGACGGTATTTCAGCGTCCTCATATTATGGAGACGGTCAGCGAGCTTGATTATCATTACTCTGATATCCTGCGACATGGCGAGGAGTATCTTTCTGACGTTCTCTGCGAGCTGCTCCTCCCGGGAGTAGGTCGGGATCTTGCTCAGCTTTGTCACACCGTCAACGAGCAGGGCGACATCCTGTCCGAAGCGTTTTTTGAGATCGTTGAGCGTTGCGTCAGTGTCCTCCACAACGTCATGCAGGAGGGCAGCACAGATAGTATCCGTGTCCATGCCGAGCTCGAGAAGGGTATAGGCAACAGCAAGCGGATGTATGATGTAGTCCTGACCGGAGGAGCGCTTCTGGCCTTCATGAGCCTTGGCAGCGAACTCGTAGGCAGACATTATCTTGCTCATGTCATACTGCTTGTCGTCAGTGAGGATCTTTGACACCAGCATCTGGATAGTGAAGTTGTCGTCAAAGTCCGGTATGCTCTTGAGTGCTTCAGCGGTACGCTCGTCAGCTGAGGTATCGGGTATAGGCACCTGAAGCTCTTCGTGATGAATGTTCGATACAGACATATCGTCTTTCATATAGATCCTCCTTCTTTACGTCAATAGGTATGCGTTATGATCTTGCAGCTCTCAGACGGGCAAGAACCGGAGCTGCGTCAAGGTCAGCCTTTTTAGTGACCGGCAGTTTGGTTATCCTCTGGTCGGATGATGTGATCCCGACCAGACCGAGCTCCCGGAGAGCCTCGGCAGCCACACAGAAGCGGCAGTAGTTCATCCTGCTGTCTGCAAGCCTGAGATAGAGTGCATCGGAGTTTATTCCGCCGTCGGGGATAGCCTTATAGAGCCTTACGACGTCGTCTCTTTCAGGCAGCATGGCCGGATAGTAGTTTGCCGGCAGCTTTTCCTCTCTCATGAAAGCCTCAAACGAATTGAGAGCGGCGAAGTACTTATCCTGACCGAAGCCGTGGAGCCTGATATCGCTGATTATGAGCGAGGGAGATTCCGTTCCGCGGAACTCGTTCACGGATAAGGTGACTATCATGTCGAAGCGGTCGCCCTTCTTTACGGGCAGCTCCGCAGGCGGCCTGCGGAAGAACAGTGCCTCATGACGGCTTCCTCCGAGAATGAAGACCAGCTTGCTGTGAGCACCGCCCGAGAGTGGGACTACATCAGCGAGCTCTGCATCATCAATGCAGAACTGGGGCTTTGTGTTGCCCATGCCGAAGGGCTCGAGAACGGAAAGTCCCCGGATATTGTCAACTGTGAGCTCGGAAGAAGTAACGACAGCGTCAGCTGTGAGCTCAGCCACAGGCATCACACTGTGTTCCCTGAGGGCGTAATCCTCGAGCAGTGAGTGGAAGATGCCGGTCATACCGGGCTTTATGGTAAAACCGCCTGCGCCGGGGTGACCTCCGAACTTGGAGAGCGCCTCCGAGGCAGCTGTAAGAGCGTCAAATACGGAGAAATCTCCGAAGGAGCGGGCAGAGCCTCTGATCTCGCCGTTATCCTCCGACGCGATGAAGCAAGGCTTTCCGAACTGCTCCATGATACGTGAGGCGGCGATACCAATAACGCCGTGGTGCCATCCCTTGCCGCAGATGAAGATCACTCTACCGCGCAGAAGGGAGGGATCCTTGTCGGCCATAGCGTAGATCTCACTGATTATCTGGTTTTCGGAAGACTTGCGGGAGCTGTTGAGCTCATCGAGCTGCCTTGCAAGAGCAAGGGCTTCGTCGTAGTCCTCGCAGAGCAGCAGGTCGAGGGCGGTCTTCGGAGAGCCGAAGCGGCCGGAGGCATTAATCCTCGGGCCGATGCCGAAGCCTATATCAAAAGAGGTGAGAGTCTTGTCATTGATTCCGCAGACCTCCTTCAGTGCCATGATGGCAGGCCGGTCTGAGTTGTTGAGCAGATTTAGTCCATAGGAGACGATGAACCGGTTCTCGCCGGTAAGGCTGACGATATCAGCAACAGTCGCAACAGCTGCAAGGTCGCCGAACTGCTCCAGCGCCATTGTGTAGTCGCCGCCGTCCATGGCTGCACAGAGCTTCAGGGCGATAAGAGCACCGCAGCCGTACTTGAAAGGGGAGAAGTCGTCATGTCTGTGCGGATCGACCACGGCCTCGGCACGGGGGAGAGTTTCTCCCTGCTGGTGGTGGTCGGTAACGACAAGTCTCATACCGCATTCATAAATGTGTTCAGCCTCGGCTATGGCAGCTATGCCGTTGTCAACGGTCACTATGAGCTGCACTCCCATTTCCGCTATCCTGTCAACAGCGGCGATATTGAGGCCGTAGCCTTCGGAGCGCTCGGGAATGTAGCTCACCACGTCTGCGCCTATCTCCGTGAGGTAGGAGCAGAGTATAGCGGCAGCCGTCACGCCGTCGCAGTCGTAATCGCCGTATACGCATATCTTGTCACCGTTCTCCACAGCCTCGTTGAGGATATCAGCAGCAATCTGCATATCCTTGATGAGAAAGGGATCTGAGAGCTCGCCGGTCTGCAAGGAGCTCATGACGGAATCCGGCGAGGAATAACCCTTTGAAGCAAGGGCTGCGGCTGTCAGGGATGTGACCTTGCAGCCCAGCATCAGCTTTGAGACAGTACTTCTGTCAGGGGCACTGACGTTCCATTTTTTCATACTAATACTCCCGTGATAATATCATTTTCCGCATAACATTGCGGCGGAGCATCCGGAGGCTGACGAAACAAAAATGCCTCACTTGTGTCATTCCCCCGCCGAAGCGGGGGAAATATAGCAGGATAGTGCTCCCTGTTCGTCAGGCCTTAACGGTGCCCCGGAGGACAGGCTCTGCAGCGGAGCTTTTGTTCATAGATACTCATTGTCTAATTATAGCATTTTTTGACCTGCATTACAATAGTCCGTAAAAAAATCATCATCCTGCATAAAAAAACTGACAGTCTCACATGGCGTTTGTAACGGGAATGTGAACAGAGGAGCAAACCTTATTATTTTATAAGTATATTATATGATTGATTCAACAGACGGTATAACAACTGGAATGATCAACACCTTTTCTGCTGGAAAACAGTTGATTTTTTCCTGAAAGTATAGTATACTATACTTACATTATATCATCAATTCCCGAGAGGTAAGAGAGAATGAAAAAACGAGCAATAACAGCTTCGGCGCTGGTATGCGCCATGGCACTCTCTGCCTGCGGAAGCCGTTCCGGCGCGGACGTCACAACACCGGACGGAAGGCTCGACGCCTGCACCCTCCGTTTTTCATGGTGGGGAGGGGATGACCGGCACGAAGCCACACTGAACGCACTTGCGTTATGGAAGGAACTCCACCCCGAGATAGTCATAATACCCGAATACGGCGGCTGGGACGGCTGGACTGAGAAGGTCACGGCACAGGTGACCGGTGGCACGGCTCCCGACGTCATGCAGATAAACTATGACTGGCTCATATCCATGTCCCCCGACGGTACGGGTTTCTACGACCTTGAGAGCATACCGGGATATCCCGACCTTTCCGGTTTTGACAGTGAAGTGCTCTCTTTCGGCAGAGCCGGAGGCAGGCTCAATGCTGTTCCCGTATCCATAAGCGGCAGGGGACTGTTCTACAATTCACAGGTCTATGAGCGTCTCGGAGCAGAATATCCCTCCACATGGGATGAGCTCCTTGCCCTCGGCGACCGTTTCAGCGGCAGCGGAGCCTACCCTCTCGACCTTGACATACAGTCGGGCGGTACGGCTTGGTATCTGGCCACAGTGTACGTTCAGCAGAATACAGGCAGGCAGTTCATCACCATGGACGGACATCTCGGATTTACAGAAGACGACCTGAAGGCTGTCCTTGACCTCTACAAGGAGCTTGAGGACCGTCATGTCATAAGGACTATAAGGACTCGCACTGACGAGGACGGCAGCGCGGCGCTCTATCAGTCGCCGGAGTTCATTTCCGGCAACGTGGCAGGTGTCCTCGAATGGGGCAGTTCTGTCGGTAAGTACGAAATGGTGCTGCCGGAGGGCGCTCTTGAAGCCGGCCCTCTTCTCACAGACGGAGAGCATACAGGCGGCTGGATGATCAAGCCCTCGCTCATGTATGCGGTATCTGCCGGAACTGAGCACCCGGACGAAGCAGCAGCCTTCATCGATTTTCTTCTAAATAACGGTGACTGTGCAGAGCTCCTCGGTACTACCAGAGGTATACCCTCGTCCTCCTCTGCACGTGACAGGCTTGAAAGCACAGGCAGGCTCAGCGGCCTTGCCGTTGATTGTGCGGAAAAGCTCGCTTCAGTGGATACAGTTACCATCAGTCCTTATATGGAGCTTGCCCGCATGAAGGAATACTATAACGAGGCGATAGAGTCCGTCTCCTACGGCACAGCTGATACAGCAGCGGCTGCAAAGGAGCTCTACGCCTCACTTACGGAATATCTGGAGAAAATATGCAGATGAAAACAAAGACCAGCATGAATCCGGTCGGAACGGGAAAATACACAGGACTGCTTCTGATAATGCCCTTCATTATCGGATTTGCCCTCTTCACCCTCTATCCGTTCTGCGCCTCCCTCATACTCGGCATGACTGAGACTTCCGGCTCGAAGATAAGATTTGCAGGAACGGAAACATTCAGAGCCATGCTCTCTGATACAGGGTTCCGGAAGGCCGTCGGAGTTACACTCAGATACACACTTTTACTTGTCCCGCTTAAACTCACAGTCTCTCTGCTGACTGCTCTTCTGCTAAATGCAGAGATAAGATTTATCGGAATATACAGGACGGCTTTCTATATCCCCTCCATACTTGGTTCAAGTCTTGCAGCGGTTATAATGTGGCAGTTCCTCTTCACCTCGGACGGCCTTGTCAATCAGCTGCTCGGGCTTGCCGGGATTTCTCCGCTCAGCTGGTACGGTGACACTCATCTGGCACTTCTGATGATAGTCCTCCTGAGACTGTGGGAATTCGGCTCGGCGATGATACTATTCCTCAATGCCCTGCGCGACATACCGCAGGAATACTACGAAGCCGCAAGAGTTGACGGCTGCGGCAGAGTGAGAGGCTTTTTCAGTATAACCCTGCCTCTTCTCAGGAATGTCATATTTCTCAATCTTGTATTGCAGACCATAGCGGCTATGCAGGAATTCAGCGCCCCCTACATGATAACAGGCGGCGGCCCTGTGAAGAGTACGGAGACAGTGGGGATGCTGATATATGATGAGATGTTCCGCTTCGGGGACATCAGCATGGCAAACGCTGTATCCTGGGGACTTTTCATGCTTATAACAATTGTTGTCATTCTCCTGTTCAGAATGACCGGCGGCATGAAGGAGGAGACATGATGAAAGGACTTAAAAAGGCAACACTCTGTCTGCTCCTCACTCTCATCGGCATAGTCATGCTCTATCCGCTTCTCTGGCTAATCGGCGGTTCATTCAAGACGAACGAGGAGATATTCTCCTCTGCATGGTTCATGCCGGAGCGTTTTGACTTCTCTGTCTATTCAAAAGCATGGCAGACGGTTACGCCCTACACTATGGGGCACTACTTTATAAATACATTTCTTATCATTATTCCGAAGACCGTATTTGCTGTAATTTCTTCGGTTCTGGTGGCCTACGGTTTTGCGAGGTTCGATTTTCCGATGAAGCGATTCTGGTTCGCTCTTCTTATGGGGACTATGTTCATGCCGGCCATCGTGACAGTGCTGCCTTTGTATATGTTCTGGGGCAGGTTAGGACTCCTCGATACATATATACCGCTGACTCTGCCTTCTCTGTTCGCCTGTGAGGGCGCATTCGTCTTCATGGCGGTGCAGTTCCTGCGGGGCGTACCTAAGGAGTTCGATGAGTCAGCAAGGATAGACGGCTGCGGCACGCTCGGCATCCTCGTTCATATACTCGTTCCGTCTATACGGCCTGTGATAGTGTCTATGACGGTATTCACATTCCTCTGGACTATGAATGACTTCCTTCAGCCTCTGATAATGATAAGCTCAGTTGAAAAATACCCGCTTTCACTGATACTCCGGCTTTCGGCCGACAGTACCGGTGACGGCTACGAACAGCGTAATATACTGGCGATGTCTGTGATAGGGCTCATTCCCTCTGTCACGGTATTCGCGCTGGCACAGAAGAGATTTGTAAGCGGCATCACAGCAGGAGGGCTCACAGGATGAAAACAGACAAGAACATCATAGCAGAGCGCTGCCGCAGTATCGCAGAGCAGTACACGGATAAACTCATACTCTGCTCCGATCCCCTCAGGCCGCTCTGGAACCGTGAGGCTAAACTGTTCAGCAAGCCTCCCCGCTGGAATTATATCGACAGCGTTATGATAGCTGCTGTCCTCGGGCTCGGCATGATGAGGGTAGACAGACGCCTTACAGACTATGCCTGCCGCTTCACGGATGCCTATGTTATGCCTGACGGCACTATACCATCTATGGAACCCGAGGATTTCAACCTTGACAATATTGCCGGCGGCCGGAATCTGCTCAGACTTTATAAGCTGACGGGGGAGGACAGATATCGCCTCGGTGCTGATTTCCTCTATACTCAGCAGCTTCTCCGGCAGCCGAGACTGACCTGCGGCAGCTTCTGGCATAAGGCTATATACCCCCGTCAGATATGGCTTGACGGCGCGTATATGGCTTTGCCCTTCCTCACGGAATACGGCCTTATGACAGGCGACAGGACTGTCATTTCCGATGCGCTCCGGCAGCTCGGCAATATTCGCTGCCTTATGAAAGATGAAAGAACCGGGCTTTACCGTCACGGCTATGACGAGACTGGCGCTCAGCTCTGGGCGGACAGAACTACCGGATTGTCGCCGGAGATATGGCTGCGCTCGGTGGGCTGGCTGTGTGCCGCACTTGCAGATATGGCGGAGCTTCTTCCCGACAGCCTTCTCTGCCATGATATGCTCAGCGAACTGCTTGTAGCGATAAGTCAGTATATCCGTGACGGTATGCTGTATCAGCTGCCTGTACGACCTGACGCAGAGGGCAACTATCCCGAAACGAGTGGAACTCTGCTTGTGGCCTATGCTTCGCTGAAAGCCTCACGCCTTGGTATAGCGGACGCATCGGAGCAGGGCTTTGAGCTCCTTGACAGTGTGAGCAGGGATTATATATCCTCCGGAGCAGGCGCGCCCGTTCTCAGGAATATCTGCCTCATGGGCGGACTTGGCGGAGAGACGGAACGTGACGGCTCGGCAGAGTACTATCTCAGCGAGCCGGTAGTAGAAAATGATGCTAAAGGCATAGCCCCCTTCCTCATGGCCTGCACAGAGGCAGAAAAGCTTCTTGCTACGTCATCTGACAACTGATGCGCGGATATGCTTGCTTGTTGCAGGAGCGCCTGTATCCAAAAAACGTTCTGCGTCAGCTCTGATTGTTAATGATAGATAACATATTATTATTACAGGATTATAAATTTTTCGGCAGACCTCTTGCAAATTTATGTTTAATGTGATAAAATATATAGTGTAATCAGATGTAGGGATTACAAATATTTTGTGAAAGGGGGATCTGTATGGATGTTCTGTTCTGGGCGGCTCTCGTTGTCATGTTCGTTATCATTGAGATAGCGACAGTGCAGCTTGTGTCGATCTGGCTTGCAGCAGGCTCATTCGTCACGATGATCTGTGCTTATATATTCGATCTGTCGACGGTGCAGGAACTGCTGATATTCCTTATTTCTTCAGCGATATTCCTGGCGATAAGCTGGCCGCTGCTGAAGAAGGCAAGGAAGAAAGGCTATGTTTCAACGAACGCCGAACTCGATGTAGGCAAGAAGGCCGTAGTCATCGAGAACATTGACCTGAACGCCGGTACAGGAAGAGTTACTCTCAATGGGGTTGACTGGAGTGCTGTTTCCGCTGACGGTTCGGTTATACCAAAGGAGAGCGTTGTAACAGTAGTCGAAGTACAGGGCGCCAAGCTCAAGGTACAGGTCTGAGAAGATCATTTTAAATTCAGGAGGTATTCAACAATGGACACAATGGCAGTTATACTCATACTCGTAGCGATCTTTCTTCTTATCGTTGTAATAAGAAGTTTCCGCATCGTTCCGCAGGCACACGTTTTCGTAGTAGAGCGTCTCGGTAAGTTCAACGCTGAGTGGGAGACAGGCGTACACGTTCTCATCCCCTTCGTTGACCGTATTGCCGGAAGAGTATCCCTCAAGGAGAAGGTTGTAGACTTCAAGCCGCAGCCTGTTATCACAAAGGATAACGTTACCATGCAGATAGATACAGTAGTATTCTATCAGGTAACAGACGCAAAGCAGTACATCTACGGTGTTGAGCGTCCTCTCGCAGCTATCGAGAACCTTTCCGCTACAACACTCCGTAACATCATCGGTGAGATGGAGCTCGATGCTACACTTACATCCCGTGACGTTATCAATACAAAGATCACTTCTATCCTCGATCAGGCAACTGACCGCTGGGGTATCAAGGTAAACCGTGTTGAGCTCAAGAACATCCTTCCTCCGAGAGAGATCCAGGATGCGATGGAGAAGCAGATGAAGGCTGAGCGTGAGCGTCGTGAGAAGATCCTTCAGGCAGAGGGTGACAAGAAGTCACAGGTACTTGTTGCAGAAGGTGAGAAGGAGTCACAGATCCTTCGTGCAGAGGCTAAGAAGCAGTCTCAGATCCTCGAGGCCGAGGCTGAGAAGCAGGCTATGATCCTCCGTGCAGACGCCGTAAGGGAGCAGAAGATCCTGGAGGCTGAAGGTGAGGCTCAGGCTATCGAGAAGGTACAGGCTGCTCTTGCAGACAGTCTTATTATGCTCAACAATGCTAATCCGAGTGAGAGAGTTATTCAGCTCAAGTCACTGGAGTCCTTTGCTAAGGTAGCAGACGGAAAGGCTACAAAGATCATTATCCCGAGCGAGATACAGGGCCTTGCAGGTCTTGCAGCAGGTCTCAAGGGAATTGCTGAAAAGGACTGAACAACAGTAACAAGGCGCCGGAGAATTATCCTCCGGCGCTAATTTTTTATAAGGGGACAATCTCAGAAATATTAAAATCGTTGACGGCTGATAAAAACGCCCCGGAAACAGTTTTGGTACTGCTTCCGGGGCGTATAATCATTTAAGGAATCCGTTGATTATCTGCTGTTCTGCTTCTGCCTCAGTCAGACCGAGAGTCATGAGCTTGATGAGCTGCTCTCCGGCGATCTTTCCGATAGCCGCTTCATGTATGAGTTCTGAGCTGGTATCGTTGGCTTCAAGCTGCGGAACCGCAAGGATATGGCCGTTATCCATGATTATGGAGTCGCACTCCGTATGACCGTGGCAGGGAGCGTTACCCGTAATGAGGAGATCGAGCTTTTGGTAGGAGTTGTCTCTTGCTACGGAACGGGAAACGATGTCAGCGCTTGAGTCCTTGCCGTTGAGAAGGACCTTGTAAACGCTTACGGCAGACTGCTCGCCATGCGTCATTAGTCTTTCCTTGACAAGAAGCTTTGCTCCCTCGGCGAGCTCGGCAGTTGTAACTCTCTCTGTGGAGTCAACTCCCTTGATCTGCACCATCTCCATTTCCATGGAGCTGCCTGCTTCCATGTGAACCTCGGTGCCGGGGTTGAGGATACGCTTGCCTTTTCCGTCACCCTCGCCGTAGTGCTTTTCAACGTAGCGAACACGTGAATTCTTTCCTATGAAGAAACGATGTATGCCGTCATGCTCGGAGTCCTGCACGCCGCAGTTGTGTATGCCGCATCCGGCAACTATCAGCACATCGCAGTCCTCGCCCACATAGAAATCATTATATACAGTTTCTTTGAGACCACTCTCGCTGAGAACGACAGGGATGTGAACGCTCTCGTTTTTTGTTCCTGCCTTTATGCGGATATCGATGCCACTGCAATCGGTCTTGGAGGTAATTTCGATGTTCTCCGTGCTTCGTCTTCCGGCACTTTTACCGTTTGCACGGATATTGTAGGCTCCCTCGGGGACCTTATGGAGATCGGCGACCTCCTGTAATATCTTCTTCTGTATGCTGTCCATTCTCTCAGCTCCTTTCTGTCAGCTTTTCGCAGTTCTTTACAGCGGACGCTGTACCGATGAGCTCGGGGAGAACTTCGCTGCCGGGGCCGTGCTTGCTGATCCTGCCGTCTGCAACTACAATGATCTCGTCAGCTATCTCCAGTATCCTCTCCTGATGGGAGATAACGAGGATAGAGCTGTCGGAGACTTCCTTCCTCATGGACTGGAATACGTGTATAAGGCTCTGGAAGCTCCAGAGGTCGATACCGGCCTCAGGTTCGTCAAATACAGAGAGCTGTGTTTCTCTTGCAAGTATGGTAGCTATCTCGATGCGCTTGAGTTCTCCGCCGGAGAGACTCGCATTGACCTCACGATAGATATAATCCCTCGCACACATACCTACCTTGGAGAGGTATTCGCAGGACTCGGCTACACTGAGCTCTCTGCCGGCAGCGATGCGCAGCAGGTCTATGACCTGAATGCCTTTGAAGCGCACCGGCTGCTGGAGGGCATAGCTGATGCCCATTCTCGCACGTTCGGTTATGCTTGCGTCAGTGATATCCTTTCCGTTGAAGAGTATCTGACCGGAGGTAGGCCTGATAACACCTGCGATCATTTTGGCGATAGTTGATTTTCCGCCGCCGTTGGGGCCTGTGATGACAGCGAATATATCCTTGCCGAGGGTGAAGCTGACATCGCGGAGAATATCCGCATGACCGTTCTCGTCATCCACCTCATAGCATACGTTTTTCAGTTCGAGCATATAGGGTATTTCACTCCTTAGATTTATAGATATAGATAATTTATATATCACTTTATTATATCACAGTATGACTGCTGATGTCAATCATGGGGCTTTCAATGTTTCCCTACGGAAACAAGTCGAGGCGACAAAAACCCGGAAGAAGGTCAACAGAGTACTGCTTTTTTCAGAATTGGTCAGCGCATTATACCGGAAGGATTGTCAAAAAACTGCTATATGTGACAAGCTGATTCGTTCTGCATCAGACGTATTAAACGATATAAAGGCAAATACTCCTTGGGATGAAGATGCAATATTCTGTTATAATCCTTGCCGATAATTGCTGATGATTAACCAATTATTGCGGAATAATAGAATTTTCCTTTACAAATGTTGAATAATGGTGTATAGTTAAACCGTAAAGATATATATAAATGTTACTGTTTTGACTGCTTGAATTGTTAAGAATGTTAATGGCAGTAACAGCACGAACGGGAAAAAGGGTTTCTGAAAATATCAAATTCAATAACAGTGATCTATCACGGAAAAGGAGTATGATTCTTATGAAATTAAGAAAAGCTCATCTCTGCGCCGGACTGTTATCTGCTTGCATGATTGCTTCAGCAACACCTATTGCGTCATCAGCAGCAAGGACAGTTCCGGACAGCATAGGCGATGTAAATACCGACGGAAGGATAAATATCTCTGATGCAGTATCCATTCTTCAGTATATCGCAAATGCTTCCAAATATCCATTAACAGAAGAGCAGCTCGACAATGCGGACGTTTTCAACAGAGGTGACAGCGTGAGCGGACTTGACGCCGTTACCCTCCAGAAATATGATGCCGGAGTAGTACGCGAGCTACCGGAATCATGGATGCCCGGCTATGAGGATCCCACAGAGCCTCAGCCTACTGAGCCTGCACCCACCGAACCCGCACCTACTGAGCCGGAGCCCACTCAGCCTCCCGTAGAGCTTGAGGATGTGGAGACTACTATCAAGCTGAACGGATCAAGCATATCCGTTGACGGCAAGTACGCTCAGGCAGACGGATCAAAGGTAACCATCAGCCATTCCGGTACCTATTATCTCAGCGGTAAGCTCAATGACGGCCAGATCTGGGTTGAGGTACCTGATGAGAACGCCGATCCGGGCAGTGTAAAGCTGGTATTAAACGGCGTTGATATCACCGGCAGAAATGCGCCGGCTGTCTTCGTTAAGAACGCAGACAAGACTTCCATCACTGTATCCGACGGCACCGAGAACTCTATTACCGACGGTGATACAGCATACTCAGGAGACTATCTCGATACAGCTCTTATCGAAGCCAAGGACGATATCACTATCAAGGGCGGCGACCTGGGAACAGGTGTGCTCAATATCACAGCAAATACCCAGAACGCTGTCATCTGCAACAATGATGTCAAGATCACAGGCGGTAACATAAATATCACCACGCTCAATGCAAACGACAAGACAGACGCTATCAAGGGCAAGACCTCTGTAACAGTCAAGGGCGGAAAGCTGACCATTGATTCCGAGGGCGACGGTATCAAGTCCTCCAAGGGCACTGTTGAGATCTCTGACGGCGTTATCTCCATAAAGGCCGGCAGCGATGCTATCCAGTCAGCCGGCGATCTCCTTATATCCGGAGGCGATATCCAGGCCTGCGGCGACAAGGGACTCCGCAGCGAGGAAGGCACTGTTAATATCACAGGCGGTGAGGTGCTTGCTACTGCAACAGAAAACCAGTGCGAGAACATGACCTCCACAGATCAGGCTGTTATCGCACTTGACTTCACAAAGCAGTGGTCAAAGAACAATCCTATCGCGGTAACAGATTCCTCCAAGACTGTACTCATTGATAAGAACACACTCAAGAAGTACAGATATGCTGTCGTTTCTTCACCGTCACTTTCAAGCGGTACATCCTACAGGGTATATGCCGGCGGTATCGAGACTGTTGCATCGACCGATATCAAGGCAGGAAATCCTGCTGCATACACCAATGTAAACAATACCGATTCTGCCGATCTGCTCTATGGAAATCTCTTTGACCAGAGCCAGATCCACAAGATCGAAGTTGAGATGGACGGCTGGGACAACTTCCTCGCACATTCACAGGACGAGGAGTACTATCCCTGTAACGTCATCGTTGACGGTGTCCGTATCGACAATGTAGGTATCAGAACAAAGGGACACAGCTCCAATATGTTTGTATACCAGGCCGGAAAGGACAAGTACAGCTTCCGCATCAAGTTCGACAAGTACGACAAGTACAAGAACTACAAGGGCCTTACTGAGATCTGCATGAACAACTTCTATTCCGATCCTTCATGTATGCGCGATGTGCTCTGCTACAATGCGATGTACGACCTTGATGCCTATGCTCCTAATGTAAGCTATACGGATATGTACCTCAACGGTCAGCTCTACAGCTTCTACCTCCTGTGTGAGCAGCCCGGCACTACTGTCGGCGAGAGACTTGCTACGAATGACGATGCTGTATTCTATAAGGCAGCAGATGTGGGCAACTCTTATGACTGCACATTCAGACCTCAGATGAACCTCAACAACTTCGAGGTAAAGTGGGGCGAGGATGAGGAGCTCAAGCACATCCAGGACCTCAAGGATGCTATCAACAAGGTAACATCTTCCAACTACAAGTTCATTGAGGACTACATCGACGTTGACAGCTGGCTCAAGGGCTTTGCAGTAAATGCTGTAATGGCTAACTACGACAGCTACAACGGACAGATGGCTCATAACTACTATGTAGAGTACAACAACGGCAAGATGTACTACGTCGGCTGGGACTACAACCTCTCTATCGGTAACTTCATGGACAACGGTGCAGCAGCTGAGTCCGATATCACAACAGGACTCTATCAGGCAGACGCAAGTCAGCGCCCGATGCTCACCAACCTCCTTCAGGTTCCCGAGTACAGAGAGAAGTACTATGACTATGTAAAGCAGATAGTACGTCTCTACAGTGATCCGGTAACAACAGTCAACGGACTTGCAACACTCATCCGTGACCACGTAAAGGCTGATCCGAGATTCTTCTTCACACCCGAGCAGTTCGAGAACAATATCGCCAAGAGCGCTAACGGCCTCCAGATCGGTGGCGGCGGCGGCGGTATGTGGGGAGGCGGCGGCATGTGGGGAGGCGGCGGCTTCGGCGGCGGCATGATGTTCCCCGGCATGGGCGGCGGCCTCTTCTCCTACGGCGGTGACAACGTCTCCATCGTTGACTTCATGATCAAGAGAAACGAGTATATCCACGGTAAGCTCGGATACTGATAAAAACCAACGCTCTCTCTGACTACACGGAGAGGGCGTTTGTGTTCATAAATATACGTTGAATCATCAGCTTGACGCATGATATAATATAAGCAACATACTTACAGGAAACGTATTGTCAGAAAGGGGACAGAAATGAAAGACAGGGTTATTGTATCAGTCATAGTTCCGGCACACAATGAAGAAAAATATGTGGTACGATGTATACGTTCCATAAAGAAAGCTGAGAAGGAGTTCGGCGGCGGGGTGGAGATAATAGTTGTATGCAACCGCTGCACGGACCGTACTGCCGAGCTTGCTGAGACGAACGGCGCCCGTGTCCTGTTCAACGAGGACAGGTGCATAGCCAGAGTGAGGAACACAGGCATAGCAGCTGCCCGCGGCCGCTACATAATGACCATAGACTGCGATAACCGTATGACATCCGGCACTATACGTGAGGCTTGCGGTATGCTGAGAAGCGGAAAGTACATCGGAGGCGGCGCTCCGATCCGCTTTGAGCGTTATTCCATTCCGCTCAGGTTCAACGACCTTATCTGCCGGATAGGCTTCCGTCTTACAGGGCTTTACAGCGGGATCTTCTGGGCAGAAAAGAAGACCTTTGAAGCAGTCGGAGGCTTTCCTGACAAGAAAGCCATGGAGGACGTCATGCTCGCAAAGGCTATGAAGAAGTACGGCAGGGAGCAGGGGAAGAAGTACGGCTGCCTGAGAAAAAATGTGCTTATCAATTCTACACGGAAATATGATGACCTGGGCGACTGGCTCTACTTTAAGCTGATGGCAGCTAACGCCGGAACAATGCTTAAGGCAGCATTCGGCAGAACGGAGGCGCTTGACGGCCTTCTTGACGAGCTGTTCTACGATTATAATGACAATAACAAGAATAACGGCAGCCTTTGAAAGACTGCCGTTATTCTATATTTTATATGGTATCTGATGAAACTTACTTAGCGCTCTTCCTGCTGATGAAAAGAGCAGAACCTGCTGCAAGGATACCGGCTGTAACTGCCATTGCGGGGAAAGCATCACCTGTCTTGGGTGAGTTAGTCTGAGCTGAAGCAGTTGTTGCGGCCTTGGCTGTTGTAGCGGGAGCAGCTGTTGAAGCAGCAGCCTGAGTTGCTGCCTGAGTTGCGCCCTGTGTAGCAGCCTCAGTTGCAGCCTGAGTTGCAGCTTCGGTAACAGCCTCAGTGGGAGCGGCTGTGGGTGCCTCTGCAACAGCGGCAGCAGTAGGAGCCTCAGCAACAGCAGCAGCAGCTGTTGTAACGGACTCTATAGCTGCAGTGGTAACAGATGTGGTTGCTTCTTCTGCTGCGGCTGTAGTTACAACAGCTTCCTCTGCTGCGTTAGCAGTATAATCAGTAGGTGCGTATACACTTCCGAAAACGAGAGCTGTTGAAAGAGCAGCTGCAGCAATACCTGAATAGATCTTTGCCATAATAAATCACTCCTGAAATAATAAAAGATTTAGAACGGTTTTTCCGTTTCATAAATAACATTCGGAACGGAAATGTAAAAACGGACAAGTTAAAATAAAAAAATATATCGGCAGATTTGTCCGGAGAGGTCTTTTGCCTATATGCCGTTATATTATTGTGCTAAAAAAAGCACTTTAATGATTTTGTTTTTTGTAAGTAACAAGTCACAGATATTTAAAAAAATATCTTGCATATTTCATAAAAACGTGATATAATGTTAATAAGGAGTAAATACCCTCTCAGATTCAGGCTGTACGTACATTTCCGGCATGGCGCACCGCAAGCATCAGCACAGAAAAGATGTACAGTCTCTATAACACTATGAAAGGATGATGAAACAATGAAGAGATCCCTTTTAAGGCGCCTTGTGTGCTTTATCACTTCGGTGGTAGTTGCACTTGTCATGTGCGCCTCACCTGCGCTTGCTGCCGACAACGAAGGCACGGAGCGGTTCTCTGACTACAGCATCGAGCATATCCTCAGCAGCTTCGGCTATTTCACGCCCGGTGATCTTGTCAGCGATAATCACATCGTCGGAGCAGTAGGAGTAGGCGGACAGTTCACCACCAAGGACGGCTGGGGCGACGGTTCGATAACTCCGAACTATATTTACAGCTTCCAGGGCGGCGGCGGAACTTTCCACACCCACAGCTACATAATGGAGATGGATATCCCAGGCAAGGAGCTCCTTGCCAGCATGACTAACTACTACGGCGAAAGGACAGGCTCTATCGACGGTCAGGAGGGCAACTGGATCCAGAATCCCGATTATATCGATTGGACCGCAGCTATGTCCGAGATCAGCTCTCAGTCACAGAGATGGGCTGACCAGTCCGTAGTGCCTGCTGAGGAGAACTACTCCTATGAGCCTACATGGGACGGTCAGAGACTTCTCTCACTGGATATCGATGTATCAAAGTACCCTGACGGCAGGATACTTATCCCGAGAAGCGTAGTTGAAAGACTCAATGCCGAGGCTTCATGGACTGTACCGAGCATCAACCTTATTGACAGTTCGGCTCCCGACGGAAAGATAACTCTTGAGAAGCTCGCGAAGAGCGGTATCACACTTTCCTTCACTGGCGTTGGCAATACGGATGTTATCCTGACTACCAACTCTTTCCTCCCTGACGCATGGGATCATTGGGACGGCAACCAGCTTTTCATTGCTCTCAGCGTCAACGGTCACGAGTTCAATCAGGCACTGAAGGAGCTTCCCGGAGCAGAGCATAACGGCGAGATCTATCTCGGCGGCATGAATCTTGCCTACAATTTCCCGGACGCAACCGGTAATGTGTATTCTATAGGTCAGTCCGGTCACCTTATTGCTCCGAAGGCTTATGTTCATAACCTCGGACGCAGTAATTTCGAGGGAAATGTTATCGCAGGCCGTGTCTACGCAGATAGCGAGCAGCATTTCTATCCTTACGCTGCGAGAGAGAACAAGTTTGAGATCACTAAGACAGACGACGGCGGTATCGGTCTTTCCGGCGCCGTAATCGAGCTTTCCTATGACGGTCCCGGTTCTCTCAGTGATCTGAGTTCATCAAAACCGGTCGATATCAGCGGCAGCACAATAAAATGGACTTCTGACGGTACTCCCGTCAGCTTCTCTCAGATGCCCGACGGAAAGTATACTATCCGCGAGGTCACACCGCCTTCCGGTTATGAGACAGCCGAACCGATTGTTTTTGAGGCACTTCTAGGTGAGATCACTGTTGCAAGCGGCACCTCAGGACTGAATTCCTACAGCGGACATCTCTTTACCCTCGTTGATGAGGAGATAGTTACAACAACTACAACAACAACCACCACAACGACAACCACCACTACAACTACTACTTCTACAACAACGACTACAACTACCACCAAGGCCACCATCGTTGAGACCACAGTCACAACAGTAACAACAACAGTTACCACAACCGTGACCACAGAGATCAACGCCAAGACCAGAGTCGATATCAACAAGGTAGACGATCTCGGCGGAGCAGAGGTAGTAGGAGCAACGCTGAGTCTGACAGGTACAAGACCTGACGGCACACCCGTAGAGTTCGCAAAGGGCTCCGTATTCGTAGGAGACGGCGGACAGATCATCAACGGCAGCG
>Ga0310691_10000888_pt1 | contig 50591 bp, 34 predicted proteins | sample 176DNAGHGlowgp2_FD_203887 | JGI IMG/M metagenome (GOLD analysis project Ga0310691, IMG submission 203887) | Sheep rumen microbial communities from Palmerston North, Manawatu-Wanganui, New Zealand - 1766 DNA GHGlow gp2 (v2) (version 2) | ecosystem: Host-associated > Mammals > Digestive system >... | reverse complement strand
TTTCTGCATCGAAAACACTGCCTGATTCATCGTCAGCATTCCGTCCTCGACTGCAAAATTACCGCCGAGCTCAGGGTAAATGATGTGCATATACGGGTTTTGCGAGGATTCATCAGACTGCGGTTCCGTCGTGCGTTCTGCGGAATCCGGTGCAGAGGCTGTCTCCGCTGCGGAAGTCTGATCCGGCTTTGAAACCTCTGCCTGCGATGTGAAAACAGAGGATTCCGGCTGAGGCGAAGATACTTCGGGCTTTTTGCCGGCGTTCATGACAATCGCAATGACAATGCCGCCGATCAAAACCGCAGCCGAAGCCGATGCAATCAGAATCAGCGGCAGCTTCCCCGTTTTTTTCTTTTTCTCTTCGGTCTGCGGCTCCTCAGGCTGAACCTCCGGCACCGTTTCCTCCGGCAGCTCCTCAGAAACCGGCACATAGGCAGAAAGCCGGCGGTCTTCCTTCTGCTGCGCAGGCGCATCAACGCCGCCCTCAAACGCCGGTTTTGCCGGAATTACGGTCGCTTCATCGTCATCGTAAGAGCCCCGCGGCACATACTCCGAGAGCCGCGAATCGCGTGCAGATGCAGCCTTGCCGGTGATATTCTTTCGTGCCGAGAGTTCGTCGGATGCGGTGACGGTATCGCTGAAATCGAAATCGAATCCCGGTACCGCAGAAAGCTCGCGGAAGAGCTGATCTATGGACTGAATTCTGTTCTCGGCTTTCACGGCAAGCCCGTGCCGCAAAAATGCATCAAACTCCGGTGACGAATCAAATCCAAGCTCTGAAGGCATTTTCAGCGTATCATCAAACACACGGTCGGGCGCATCCGGCGGGATTGCACCGGTGATGCACTTATAAACCGTCGCACAAATCGCATAAACGTCCGTCCATGCACCCTGTTTTCCGTGCCGCCGGTATTGCTCCATCGGCGCATAGCCGTGCTTCAATACAACAGAAAGGCTCTTTTCATCGGCAAATTCCCGTGCCGCGCCGAAATCCAGCAGCTTGACATTTTCGCCGACCAGCATGATATTATCCGGGCTGATATCGCGGTGAATCAGGTTTTTCTCGTGGATTTTTTTCAGCGATTTGAACACCGGCATCAGCAGACAGACCGTGTTGTCAGCAGAGATCGTGCCGACCTGTTTCAGATAGCTTTTCAGCGTAATGCCGTCGAGATATTCCATGACAATGTAAACGGTCCGGTTTTCCTCAAAGAAATCCTTGACCGAGACAATGCCGGGTTCATTCGCAAATTTCGCGAGCGTGCGCGCCTCATGCAGAAAGCTCTCGCGGCTTTTCGAGAAGAGCTCCTGCGCCGCAGCCGCGCTGATGCTCTGCACCTCGTTGGAAACGGTATTGTTGCGGTTGACCATGCCGGAGGGGTAAAATTCCTTGATCGCGACACGCATTTGCAGCAGCGTATCGAGCCCGATATAGGTAATGCCGAAGCCGCCCTCGCCCAGCACGCCGCCGACCATATAGCGGTGATTGAGCATCGCACCGCGGGCCAGCGTATGCGGGGGCGAAGCATAAGCAGCGGTATCCTGCCCGCAGGAGGGACAGACGGTGCTCCCCTCCGCGAGCTCATTCATACAATAGGGACAATAATTCATCGTTTTCCTCTTTACAGATTCGGTCTTGTCTTACCACGAAAACAGCTCATTGCAAAGCGGAACAAACACCAGCTCCGTTTCGCCGAGCATGATTCTGTCATAGGCTTTCAGTGCTGTCGGAACCAGCAGCATCCGGCGGTTGACATAGACCGGCGTTTTGCCGTCCGTGCTCTGGATATAGAATATTTTATTGAGCGGATCATAGATCACGACCGCCTGTGCGCCTCTGGAAACAGCACGGTCACTATGCAGATCGACCGTCACCATATGTTCGGGGTCAGAGCGGCCGATTGTGCTTTTGGTATCGGTAATCGGGAACACCTTGCCCTTAATCTGCGAATTGGCGGCAACCAGCCAGCACAGCACATAGTCATCTGCCAGCTCATCGAAAATGATCTGGGTTGCGCCGTCATCATCGGATTTCGGTGCGGTTCTGGCGCGTGCAGCATCAATATTGCCTGTGAAATTCACCTCATTGATATAAGAGGTCAGAGATTTTTCCGGTTCCGGTGCGGGTACTGGCTCCGGTGTGAAATCCGGCAAAGGAGCGGGAGCGGGCGCTGCTTCCGAAACGGGCTCCGGCTGCGCAGCAGGCTTCGGGGAGCCGCAGCATCCGCAGAAATTGCCGTCATTGACCGTACCGCAGCGGCAGGTCCAGTTATCCGTTCCGACAGGTTCCGGTACAGACTCCGGTTCCGGTCGGCGCGATCCGCACTGCATACAGAAATTTCCGTCATTCACAGCACCGCAGCCGCATCTCCATACACCTTCCGACTGCGGAACAGATACCGGATCCGGTGCCGGAACGGGCGCGGGTGCCGGAACGGGTGCAGGCGCGGGTGCGGGTGCAGGCGCGGGTGCGGGTGCGGGTGCGGGTGCAGGCGCGGGTGCGGGTGCGGGAGCGGGCGCGGGTGCGGGAGCAGGCGCGGGTGCGGGTGCGGGAGCAGGCGCGGGCGCGGGAGCAGGCGCAGGCGCGGGAGCAGGTGCAGGCGCGGATGCGGGTGCGGATGCAGGAACAGGCACAGGTGTCGGAGCAGAGCCGGCGCCGCAGGTCGGACACTGCGGATACTTATCCGCATCGTAATAATGCATATTGGGACAACGCTTCAGTTTCATATTCATTCCTCCATACTGTGACAGATCACCGCAAATGTGGTATTATCCGTAGACCCGTCATATGACAAAACGGCGGATTCCAGTGCATCGGCAGCGGTTTCCGGCAGCGGATTCCGCAGCAGAATCTCGGAAATCTGTATATCTCCGAGCGATTTGTATAAGCCGTCGGTGCAGAGAAGGAGCAGATCGTTCTGCTCCAGCATCAGCGGATGCATACTGACATCCACAATATCAATACCGCACATTCCGATATAGCTGGCAAGGCGCCCGCCTTTTTTCTTCTCTGCCTGATAGGTCGCCTCGTCGATCAGATTCTTCTTCAGCCGCAGCCCGATCACATAGGCATAATCGTGATCTGTCGTGATCTGTTTGAGTCTGCCGTTTCGGAAAATATACAGCCGGCTGTCTCCGACCGAAAGCCAGTAGAGCGCATTTCCGTCGAGATAGACAGTGACGGCAGTTGTGCCGCCGCGGCTGCCGAAGCGTTCCGACACCTCGCGGTCAATCTGCTCGGCTGTATCGACAATAAACTGCGGATAATTCTCACCAAAAAAAGCCGATTGAAAGCGCTCGGCAAACCGTGCGGCACTCAGCCGCGCCGATTCGCCGCCCTCAGCGCGGCTGCCGATTCCGTCGCATACAACAGCAAAGAGACCGTGATCGGTCTCGCAGCACATAGCAGCATCCTCCTGAACGCTCCGCGTTCCGATCAGGCTGCGTATTTCACAGCGCAATTGTCTCACTCCTCTACTGTAACGCAAATCGCTGTATTGTTATCCATTTTTGCGGGATTTCCGTTTCTGCATACGACCTCCGCCATCGCAGAAAGCCACTGCTCTGCACCGGTGCTCTGCTGCAAAAGCTGCTCCATCTGCGGCTCGGTAATCAGCTCCCAGAAGCCGTCGGAGCAGAGCAGAAAGGCATCTCCGGGCGCAATATCAAATTCTGTGCGCTCCGGCCGCAGCAGCTCTGCATCGTCGCCGATCGCACGCAGAAGGCGGTTTCTGTCCGGATGAAAGCGAATCTCATGCTCTTCAATCTCACCGGACATGAACAGAATCTGCGGCAGACTGTGATCCCGCGTCCGCGAGAGCATTCTGCCGCCGCGAAACCGGTACAGGCGCGAATCGCCGATATGAATTGCGATGCCGCGCCTGCCCTCCATGCAGAGAACAACTGCCGTTGTCCGCATATTTTTCAGGCGGTTATCACGCTCCTGCGCCTGTTTAACTGCTGCCTGTGCATATTCTGCCGCATTCGCAGCAAATTCGCCGATACTGCTGCATTCGGAAAAAAACTGCTTCAGCGCACTGACTGTGATCTCTGCGGCAACATCGCCCATGCCGTGACCGCCGAGCCCGTCGCAGAGGACAAAGCACGCACGCTCCTTACAGAATGCACAGTCCGCTCTGTCCTCATTGACCGCTCTGCTTCCGCGATCGGAATAAATACTGTAATCCGTTTTCATCATGCGTCACAGTTTCAGTTTTGATTGGGATTGCGGTTAAATTCCGCGAGCGAGGAATCGGAATTCCGGATCACCTCGCGGCAGTCCTCAAGCGCACTGCACATTGTCGATAGCATATCGGCAATTCCCGTGATATTGGTCCGGATTTTTTTCGCATCGCTCAAAAAAGCGTCGGCGCCTTTCCCCTTCCACTGTGCAGAGAGCTTTTTGACGATTTCATCGTAGCTTGTGACGATGACGTCATAGCGCGCGATAAAGGAATCCTTCTGTGCGATGCACTTATCCATCACACGCGTATCAATGCATACGCATTTTTCATCGGTTCCGGCCATTGCAGTCCCTCCTTATGCTTTGATAAATTTCAGTTTTTTCAGTTCATCCGATTCGATATCGTAATAAAAACCGTCTCCGAGCTCGCAGCGGGCATACTCGTTTTTCAGCTCCTTCGGATCCATTTCCCCGAATACCGACCGGCTGCCTCTGTCCGAGACAAACTCCGCGATATTATCGAGCAGGAATGCCGCCGCAATGCTGTTGTTCAGCGAAGATTCGGTGTCGCGGTCATTGTTGCTGATCTTCCGCACATCGGAATAGATAAACCAATATTGCTTTTCTTCCGCGACTGCGGTCATCTTCGGGAACACATTTTTCAGGAGCTGCCCGCCGCTGTTCTGGAAGAGCAGCTTGTTTTGCAGCACAAAAACGGTTCCGGGATTCTTTTTTTCCCTGAAATCCTTGTTGATGACGCCGCGTTCCATTTTAGCCGCATAGCCGTTTGAATCAAGGAACTCCGACATTTCCTCAACCGAGGTCAGATAGACACAGTTCTGCGGGCACTGCTCATAAAGCTCTGCAAGCTGACGTCTTCCGTCGTCGAAATACACGATGCGGTATTCCGGATGATTTTTCCGGATAAACCGGATCAGCAGCGTAAGAAGATTGGTTTTGCCGAATTTCTTTTTTCCGTAAATTGCAATCGCATGCGCTTCGTGCATATTCACGGTCACCGGCATATGGTCATAGTAATCGAGCCCCACAACCGGACGGTCTGCACCGGTTTCCTCCTCAAAGCTGCCGGAAAGATACGAGAAGAAATTTTCCTCGGTCAGATCGCCGTCAAAAGCAGTGAGCTTTTCCGTTTTCGTCGGAACAGCAGAAAGCGATTCTGTAAACATCGGCAGATCACGCTTTTCATCCATAAACGGCAGGAAAATCTGAATTTCCCGCGGTTTTCCGCCGATCAGTGTCACACCTCTGCCGGGATTCTTCATCGGTTCATTGACCCGCATCCCGAAGATATCGACATACTTATCCGCGCAGCCGTCGAGTGCAAATCGCACATTGAAATTGCCAAGCAGTCTTGATACGCCGCCGGCGGGCTCTGAGGCGGTGATGACCAGCGAGAGCCCTTTCGAGAGCCCGTCGCGGCAGAATTTCGTCACGAGATCCTGATACGGTTCATAGCGCTCATCTGCATAAAACGAATTGAGATTGTCGATGATGAGCATGATATGTGCGGGTTTTTGCTTCTCATCGCTGTTCCAGACCTCCAGAAACTGCCGGGATGCGAGCAGCTTCGTATTTTTTTCGAGCTTGCTCTCGACGGTCTTGAATACGCGCCGCACATTTTCCTCATTGGAATTGTCAAAGCAGGCGGCGACATTGCACAAATCCTTATACAAGCCGAGATTGCCGCCGAAATCGAGAATATAAATATCCTGCTCCGTGTCGGTGTCGATGCTCTCGTGCATACGGACGAGCAGCGTTTTGATAAAGGTTGTTTTGCCGCTCGAATGACCGCCGAACAGGATGATATTCTCTGAGGCGGGATCAACCTGCATGACCGGCTGTGTCTGGTCATCCAGATTGTCGTACATTCCGATCGCAAATCCGCTCATGCTTCCGCCTCCTTCAAAAATTCAAATCTGCCGTCGCGCTCCTCATAAATCTTGCCGTCCTCATAGACCATTTTGCCCGGCAGCGGCTTCTCAAAGATGATATGCACCTTCGGGTAGCGGGATTTGTTCCGGTTATAGTAGGTCTTGACAGCGCCGACAACGGCATTGAGCTGCGTTTCGAGCTTGCCCTGTGCCTCCAGCTCTTTTTTGCGCCGGATAGCGTCGATGTTATCTTTTTCGGAGCGGTAGAATTTGGTATAGCTTCCGCTCTTTGAGGCTTCGATCATTTCCATCGGCAGCTCGAAGTTTTCCTCTGCAACCGCGCCTGCATAGCCGGACTGGAAATACTCAAATTTCGAGCCGGTGCCGACAAGCAGATAGGCTCTGCCGTGTCCGGGCATAGAGGGGCTTGCCGCAAGATCGTTGCCGATCATTTCCTTCGACGCCTGCCGCGTTGCGACCTTCAGGCACAGGCGCGACTTGGAATTCACGCGGATATCGTCGGTAATCGCGCCCTCGATATTCTGCGAAATCAGAATGATATGGAAGCCGAGGCTTCGTCCGACGCGGGCAATTGTTGTGATCTCGCCGATGAAATCCACATCGTTGCTCTCGGTTGAAAAGCGTTTGAGCTCGGTAAATTCATCGACCACCAGCACCAGATGTGCAAGGCAGTTGTCTCTCGCCTGTGTCCGGATCTGGTTCTCCTCCGCCTCGGTCAGCGGCTCTTTATCCTCTCCGCGCAGCCGGTTATTGATCTTTTTGATATGCGAATCAATATTCCGGCAGGCGCCGATGTACTGATTGATGCTGTCAACGTGCATCGAATTAAAGAGAATTTTTCTGCGCTTGATCTCCGAGCGCAGCGCATCGAGGAAGCGCTTGAGCATATACTCTGCGCCGGTGCCGTTCTCGTCGCCGTCAACGTCCGTGACAGAGCCGACAACGTGCGGCAGTGTGCCGATTCGCTTGATGAAACCGCCGCCCTTCATATCGACCAGCATGAGATTGACCTCATCCGGGCGGAAAAAGATGCAAAGTCCGAGCAGATATGTGATAATCGTCTCAGATTTACCGGAACCCGTCGTACCGGCGACCAGCATATGCGGTCCGTCAAAATCCTCGTGCAGATCGAGATAGGTGATGCCGTTTTCGGTTTTGCCGATCGGCACAGAAAGCGTCTCAATGACATTGATGCGCTTCTCGCTGTCCCAGAATGCAGAAATATCGAGATTATTCTTCGCAAAGCCATAGAGCTCAAACAGGCTGACTGCCGACGGCACCTTGCCGTTCTGTGAGATTCTCGAATAGCAGAGCGAGGAAAGAATCTTCGAGGTATTGTAGATTTTTGCATCCCATTCCGGCGGCATATTGAAGCTGAATTCTCTGCGCATACTCTCGTTCTCGTGCGGAATCAGCTCAGCGGTATGATCGCCGGTAAAGCTGATTACGCGGTCACAGTATGCAGGCAGGTGCTCCTTATACTGCTTCGGGAAAATAAACGTGACGCCGAGCTGATTTTCAAAGCGCTTGCCGTCCTCGGGAACCTTCGGCAAAAATTGCGCAAATGCGTGCTCTTTCATGCCGTACTCGTGGTAGACGATGAACACAATATGCGGAAAATGCTCGCCGCTGTCCTCTGCACCCGCCCGCTTGCTCAGCATACTGAGCATGGAACTGAATACCGTACCGGCATTGGCAGCATCAAAAATAAACTGGGAACGGTCAGAGAAGAGCTCGCGGAAATGCGGCAGGAATTTGTATGTCGCGATTGCGTTTTCAATCTGATCGGGGTCATCGGTCGGATCGAACAGCACGACAAATTGCAGATCCTCCGGAGACTGATAAAAGCAGAGGTCAAAGACCATGCGCTGAATCAGCCGGTCGGCAAAGACCGTGTTCGGTGCTACAATACCGAGCGCGCCGCAGTTTCGCAGCGAAAACAGCATCGGCGCACGCTTCATGAAGCCGTACTTTTCCGAGATGTAATTCGGCAGATTGGAAAGATAAAAGGTCTCGTCATCCTGATTCTCAAAATCCGGATCATCAGAAATCAGAATCTTGACCTTGTCAAATTTCAGCTTGAAAACCGTTGAGGAGAACATCTCCGCCTGTCTGCTGCCGAGAATCTCAAATTTATTACGCACCATATCCGAAATTCCGAGCCGCACGGTCATGAAATCAAGATCCGCCTGACACCGGCTGTAAATATTGCCGCTGACGCCGTACACACTCTTATAGGGATTCTTCTCATCAAACAGCTCATTGACATCCGGGTACAGCTCGCAGAGCTTTTCGGTATCGAGCTTCTGCCGGTTCAGAATCTCCGCAATGGTCTTGTCGATATACTCCTCGTAAGTTTTCCGCCAGCTTTCGAGCGTTTGCTTATATTTCCTCTTGCCGCGGATGTAGTTTATGACAGAGGTTATCAGCGTCACCATGCTCATCACGGCACTCAGCAGCACACCGATCAGTCCCGCAGCACCCTTGCCGGAGCTGAAGGTTCGCGTGATGATTGTAACCGTAATCATAATCAGCGTCGGCAGCAGCATGAAAAACAGATTCTGCTCGCTTTTCTGCGGCGGCTGAGAGGGCGGAATGATCTCGACCGGCTTGTCATTGAACTGATAGATCTGGCGGGTGCTGATATTATAATGCGGAAACGCATTGTCCGGATCTGCCTGCTCAGAGGGATTGAAAGCGGGGATGATCGCGGAAGTGTTGATTTCGTAGGAGCGGTAGGTCTCCTGCGGATCTAATACAATCCGCGTCGAGGAAATAAAGCCGATATCAAACAGCGTCCGGCTCATGTCGTCCTCGGTAATCGGGAATCTTCCGCTGTCGTTTTTATCCTCAGTCAGCGCGTTATTATAGGTTGTCAGCGTAATTTTCTGATACAGTCCGCCGGCATTTTTGCTCATGATGCAGGTATCAAAAATGCTCTTGCAGCGCGCATAAAAGGCGCTTTTCCCTTTTTTCGCAAGGCCGTATTTGATGCCGTCGAGAAGCTGTCTGAGGGTCAGGTCGCGCAGGACAATCAGCTCAAACACATGGCTTTTATTCTGTTCCGGATCAATGAATTGCACACCGATCAGCAGCTTGTTATTCTCCATACCATCACCGTTTTCTCTGTCATCAATTTTAACGGAAACACTGTTTTCCAATAGAAAGACGATGTAGTGACGGTCATAATACGCCCGTCACTACAATCATCCGTTCATCGTTCAGATTTCCGCTCTGACTGCCGCCAGAATATCCGTAACTGCGCCGGAGATATCGGGCTTCTCCGGAACATCCGGGTACTGCGGCGCCGTAACTTTATGCTGCGGGATTTCCGGCATCCGGAACCCGCCGTCATTGACCGGTTCATATGCGACTGTCACAGTTACATTGTCCGCCTTCGGGATTGCAAACTGTGTCCCGTCGAAATTCACATTCCCGAATTTCACAGAATCCGGCAGCTTTGCAGCCGGGAGCTCAGCCGGAACAGCTTTCAGCACATCGAAATCGACTGCCGTATCCGGCACCGCTGCCGCAATCTGTTCCGCTTTTGCATCTGCGGGCAGCGGGGCAATGCGCACGGTCTCCGGCGCATCTGCCGGAACACTGAGCATGACCTGCACGGCGTCCGCCTTCAGAGGCTGCCCGATCGCCGCCGTATCTGCCGGAATGCGTCCGGGAACGGCAATCTCCTTCTGCACAACCGCCGATCGGATTGCGGCGGAATCGAGCTTCGCCGCTGCCGGGATTTTGACATTCTCCGGCGCATTCAGTGCTGCGGCGGAGACCGCAATCTGCTTTACCGGCTCTGCCTGAAGGCTGACCGTGCCCAGAGCGGCATTCTGCTCCGGCACATCATATCCGATTCCCTTGAGCGCAATTTCCGGCGCGGCATATTCGAGCTGAGCGGCGGGTACTTCTGCATCAAGGTAAGCGGCATCCGGATTCGCCTTCGGCTTTGCCATTTCCTCCCTGAAATTGAGCAGGATCTCCGTCATTTCATATTCAAACAGCTCTTTCGCCTTTTCGATATCGGTAAGATTCTCGTTTTTGTTTTCCATACGCACCTCACCTTCGCGCGGACTCATTCTGAATTTATGTCAGCGAAGACGGAATATTGTCTGCGATCTGCTGATCGGCTTTCTCCATCTGCTCGGCATTCGCCTTCACGAGCTCGCAAAGTGCGGTGACAATGCCCGGAACGGTCGTTGCCATATAGTCATTGACTGCGCCGGTGATGAACTGGGTGAGCTTATCCTTGCTGGCGCCCTCCCATCCTGCGGTTGCATCCAGAAAATCCTTCTGGAAGGTTGCCGCTGCGTTTTTATATCTTGCTGCGATATCCTCAATCTGGGTCGCTGCATTTCTCATTTCATCAAACTTAAATACGATATCTGCCATTATATTCAGCTTCCTTTCCGTAAATTAAATCGTGTTCGGTCAGCTCTGCGTAGGATCACGGTTGATCTCACCGAGCTGCGGATCGACGGTATCGAGCAGCTGCTCCTTGATGCTGTCGAGCATTGCCGTGATGCCGGCGGTGATCGACGAACCGGGTTCAGTCAGATTATCGACCAGAACAGGGGTTGCCTTGGTTCTGAAGAAATCCATAAAGCCTGTCGAAGCATCGCCGATAAAGTTATTACCGGTCAGGTTCGCAAGCAGGGAAGAAAGCTCATCGTAAAGAGCCTGTGCAGTCGAAACATAAGTTGAAACACTGGATTTTGCGTCCGCAATAATTGCGCTGGTCAGTATTGATGCCATAATCAAATACTCCTTTCAGATGGTTTAGAATTATTTGCATTGCCCGCATTCCGCGGACAAACGGGCTCAGGAATTCATTTCATTGACGACGCTTCTGTAATCATCGAATACCGACTGATACATCTGCCGGACGGTCGTCAGGTTTTCGGAGATATGCTCCACGACGATTTTCTGTTCTATAATCGGCGTAATCAGCGAGCTGTAACAGGTCTGGCAGAATTTTCTGCCCGCCGGTGTATCAAAGCCTTTTCTCAGATCGGTCATCATCTGATTGATGTCATCCGCAAGGCTGTTAATCTTCTGCGCAAGCTCGGCGAATTCGGCAGATGCCTGCGCAAACGCCTCCTCATCGACGACGATATCCTGTTTGAGCTGGTTGACTGCCGATGTGAGCTCCTGTATCATAGCCATGGCAAGTCCTCCTGCATTCAGCTTCCGCTCAGTTCATTCCGGCACTGCGCGATATATTCCAGCACGGCAGCCTTATCGTTCTCCGCCATCAGGTCAGCGAGCTCTTCTGCCTTTGTAAATTTACCGGTTTCCGCATACATTCTTGTGCGGAAGACCAGTGCATACGCAGAATTCTCGTTCATCTTGAGCATCTCGGAGCGGAAGAACGCAATTTCCTCGGCATACTTTCTCTCTGCGTCAGTCAGCGTAAACCCGCCCTGATTGCGCTTTGCAAGCTGCATAATCGAAAATGCTTCAGAGTATCTTCCGAAGAACGAATAATACACATTGCCCGGATCGTTTTTGACGATTCTGGCATATTCCAGCGCTTTTTCATAGTCCTCCTTGTATGCATAGCAGGAGAGGAGCATGAAATTGACGCGGGCTCTCTGGTTTGCGGCATTTTCGATTGCCGCCGCCTTATCAAGCGCCTCAAGCTGTTCGGGCGTCGGAATTCCGTACTTCTCAGGCTTTGCTCCCTCCGGCAAATCGCCGAACAGATCATCGGGATACTCGCGAACCGGCTGACCGTTTTCGTCGTAATTGACCGGTGCATTTGCACCTGCATCGGCATCAAGCTCACCGGAGGCAATCATTGCATTGATCTTGGTCATGTCGTTTTGCAGCATTGCGTCGATTTCAGCGGGATCCGGCTTTCCGGCAGGTACAGCCGGTGCCGGCGCTGCCGTATCCGCTTCCGGCTGCTGCGTCAGCATCGTCATCAGGTCAATTGCCTCATCGACCTTGCCCATATTGATGCAGAGCTCGCCGAGCGAGAGCACCAGCTCGTTTTTATCCTCCGGAGAACCGTTCGGGCTGACAATCAGCTCGCTCATCAGGTCATAGGCGCGCTGCTTGAAATCGCCGTCCCGATCGACGTCGGAATCAGCGGCGGCAACGTAGAAATTCGCACGGCTGAGATCCACGGCAAACTGCCCCGCCTCATCCTTTACGGCATATTTCAGTGCATTATCGAGCATCGCCTGTGCCCGAGCAAACTGCTCCCCTGCCATCAGCAGATTGAAATTGACCATATAGCAGCGCAGATCGGAGGGCGCCAGATTCAGCCACTGCTGCGCATATTTTGAAGCGTTTTCATAGTCTTCGAGCTGTGCATAAAGCTGCACCTTTTCGGAGATGATCTCGGGGTCAAGCGAAGCGGCGCCGGTTTTATCGGCATCCTCATACTTCTGATAGTTGATCAGTGCCGCCTTGTAATCCTGCTTGATGCTGCACATCATCGCCATCTGATAATAGATCCGCGCCTTGACGTCATCGGAGCAGGGTTTCGCCTCCGCAGCAGCATAATATTCGAGTGCCTTTGCAATATCGCCCGCGAAAAAATACGCATTTGCAAGATTAAACAGATTGTCGCCGCTTTCCGGATTGTTCTCGACATTCTTCTGAAAATACGGAAAAGCCTCGTCGAATCTGCCGAGCGTCACAAGCGATGTACCCGCTCTTGCCAGCGCATATTCATCGTTTGGCTGCTGTTCGAGCGCCTTATTATACCATTTCAGCGCACCCTCGTAATTGTCATTCCCGAATGCGATATCGCCGCTGGCAATCGCTTCCTTGTAAATCTCAAAATCCAAATTCACTCACCTCTTACAGAAATTTTGGTTGCGGTATTGTTCCGTTATCAAAAGCCCAGTGCGCCTGCAATGCTGCCGATGCCGTCACTGACGGTATTTGCGACGCTTTTGCCGAGATTCGAGACCGGATTATCGTTCTTGATGAAATCCAGTGCACTGCTTGCGAAATCCTGCACCGGCTTGATCGACGAGCTGATGGCGTCTGCAAAGCCGGAGCCGCAGATGGTGTTCAGTGCCTCCTTCGATGTATTGATGACTGAATCCTTGAATCCGAGCAGAATATTCTTCGCATCGCCGAGCCCGTTCATGAGATCGGAAACATTCATAATCTGCGAAAGATCCGGCAGTTTCAAGGCATCTGCAATATCCGAAATTCCCGGCAAATCCAGCGCATCCATAATGCCCGAAAGGCTCAGATTGTCCAGGAAATCCTTGACCCCGAGCGCATCGGAAAGCTGAGACAGTCCGGAGGATATCAGATCGGAAACCGAGTTCGTGCCAAAGATATTCTTCATCAGATCGCCGCCGAGATTCTGCAAAAATTCCGACGGATTCTTGAACGCATTGGCAACGTCGCCCCAGCTGTTCAGCCCGACTTTTCCGAGGATGCCGTTCTCGCCGACAAGCCATGACGCCGAATCCTTGATATCGTTTACAAAGCCGTTCAGCGATTTGCCCAGTGACGAATCTGAGAAAGCATCCCATGCCTTTCCGAGCCAGCCTTGCGCCTTGCCTTTCAGGTAATCACCCGCAAAGCCGAGCGCCGAATTCGCCATACCGGTCAGCGCGTTCATACCGCCGTGCTGCCAATATCCGGAGAAGAAGCCGGAAAGCGTGCCGTTTTCCGCGAGATAATCGGCGCCCTCGGTAATCATGCCGCCGAGGAAATTGCCGACACCCTCCGCAAGAATCTGCGCCCCCTTTGCAAAGAACTGCGATCCGGTTGCCTCAAGCACCGCAGGACCGACGCCGCCGACTGCACCCGAAATTGCACCGGTGACGGCACCCTTAAAGAAGGAATCACCCGCGGAATCAAATATCTCTCCCGCCGATTTCCCCTGTGCAATTCCGGAAACGACCGACGTTGCGGTACCTGTCAGCGCCGCAGTCAGCGCAGCCTTGGCAGCAAGTGCGAAAACGCCTGCTGCTGCACCGCCTGTCACCGCAGAGAGCGCAAACAGTCCGGCAATCAGAACCGCACCGCCGACAATTTTGAGGATTGTCTTATAGTGATCCTTCAGGAATTTGACCGTGGCATTCCATGCCTTTTTCAGCTTGTCCGCAATCCACGAAGCCGCCTTCTTGAATGCATTGCCGATCTTCTTGCCGATACTGACAAAGCAGTCTCTGAGTTTCTGCCACCACTTTTTCGGCTTCGGCGGAACAGCCCACGGATTTGCCTGATAGAATTTGTCATTGCTCGCCTTAACGACCTGTGATACGCGGTTATCCGTATTGATCGTATTGGTGATGAACAGCGCCAGCCGCTGACCGGCAGTTTCGATCTTCTCGGATTTTTTTTGTTCGACATCCTTAATACGATGGTTGATATCGGCGAGCGCCGGCTCCAGATTTCCGACGCCGCCGCTCAGGTACTGTGTTTTCAGTCCGACGACCTTGAATGTACCCGCAACACGTTTCTGTTTTGCAGCAAGCGCAGCATAGGATGCGGCAAATTCCGTAATCTTAATCTGTCCCTTTAATGAGTTTTTGCCCAATACATTGAGCTCTATTCGCATGATCTCACCGGCTTTCCTTTCTGAATGTCAGAGTATATGCATTATGTATACTGTTTGTAGTGATCCATTTCGTAGGCGTTTGTATACATTGCCTTTCTGGAATCCGTCATACTGTTAAACGCGGAGTTCATTTTCGCGGTCAGCTCCTGTGTGCTCTGCTCCAGATTGGCAATCATCGAATTCAGCTCTGCGACGGACTGCACAAGTCTGTCCCTCTCCTTTTTATATGCTGCATAGGCGGAGGCTGAATGTGATTCTTCCATGACGCGCAGACCGCGGAAAGCCGAACCAAGCCCCGGAGAACCGACGCCGGTGCAGTTGATTGCATACCGCATTTTTTCTTCAGCCATTGCTGCGATTTTCGTCACCTCGCCGATGGTCTCATTGACCTCGCCGTTCTCCGAGAGCATATTCAGAATACTGTCGATGCCCTCAATCCGCTTTTCGATATTCACTTTATCCGATTGCACGCCGTCAATTTTGGTCTGCGCCTGCCGAAGCTCATCGCTGTAAGTTTCATAGGCAGCGCTGCTCTGGCAGTAATCTTCTGCTGCGGCATTATACCGCGAGCGCGCATCATCGTATGCCTCCTGCGCCTCGTCCTGAGACGGGTTGTTCCAGCTCACAAGATCATCTCCTTTACATCGACTCAGTTTGATCGGAAAGCATAAAAACGCTACAAAAACGCCTCATAAATATTATACACAATGCACATGAAAAAGTCAACTATTTTATTTGATTTTTCCGTTTTTTGTATAGTATTACAGAAAGCGAGCGCAGCAAAACCGGTTCCGTATGTGCGATTATCACCAAACTGAAAGACCGGGTATCACAAAATTTCAAAGAAGCTGCACAAAAAAAGAATCCGCCCGGATTACCCGGACGGATTCAGCCTGTCGATAAAGTCCTTCTCTTCAAAATACAGATACTGAAAAAGAAGAATATGTTATGGATAAATGGGGGAAGGAAAACTCTTGTTTTCCTTCCCCCAAGCCCCCATCTTTAGCGCTTTTGAACGCAAATAAGAGAATTCCGCTCGTTGCGACGAGCGGCAAGGGGCGCTGCCCCTTGACCCCGCAAACTTTTGAAAAAGTTTGATCAAAACTTCAAAAATAATTCTTAATGAAGTTTCTCGACAAACTGAATCCGCCCGGATTACCCGGACGGATTCCTTCATATTATTGGGATTGTCTGCGTCTGATGCAGGCGGATGCCAGCGCAAGAAGCCCGGCTGCCGCTGCAATCGGAACTGCCGTGCCCGCGCCGTGATCGCCGGTTTTGGGTCCGCCCGGCTGCGGTGTATTGCTGCCGCCCGGTGTCCCCTTCGGAATCACCCGCGTTTCATAATGCTCACCCTTGTTGCTGCAAACGCGCTTTTCGAGCCCGTCCTCGGTCGCGGTTGCCGCCTTGACAACCGTCCACTGGAGCCACTTGTGCCCGTATGCATCGACCTCCTCATTGTAGGTCGCATCCTTGCTCTTGCAGGTGTATGTTTTGGTTCCGTCCTCCTCGCAGTCCGGCGCCTTCGTAATCACGCCGTCATCCCAGTTGTGATCTGCGGTAATCACACCGACAACCGCAAAGGAGTTGCCGCGCTTGTTCACGGTCGCAGCCTTGCTGACCTTGCCGCCCTTTGTCGAGGGTTTCTGCATCACATTTGCCGTATACTGCATACTGCCGAGGCTTTCCGGCGCCGCAGTGCCGTTGACAGTCACCTTCAGATCCTCTGCAAAATAGTAGTCTGCATCCTCTCCGCGCTCACAGGAGATGATGAACATATAGTCATTTTCGCCCCAGATTGTACCCATAAAGAATGCAATCTCCGTATCCGGTGTCATCGTATCCGGCGCAGCATCCGAGGTGATCCAGTAAGGCGACGCCGTCACGCCGGGGACATCGCAGGTGATCTCCGGTTCATTTGTCAGTACGACCGCACCGGGCACTCTCCCCGGCATCGGTTCATCGGCACCCTCAACCGTTGTGCGGAGATCATCTGCCGTAATCTCCTGATTCGTACCGACATTCTCAACAACCGTTCCGCAGAGCGGGGTCTCAATAGTGAAATTGATTTCCGTAATCAGCCGACCCCACTTCGCATAAAAGTCGATATCGCCGTCCGGAACGCGGAACGAAATTGTTTTTTCAGTCATAGCAGCATCGCTGTACCAGCCGTCGAAATAATACGCATCATCAGCCGGAAGAAGCTCGCCAGCCGCATTGTCCAGATAATTGTAGAGATTCTCTGTCCCCTTCGGCACGGTAACTGTATGATCCGCCGCATTGCCGTGACCGTTAAAGTGGAAATTCACCTGAACGGTCTCCGGGCTGCCGGTCGAAACAGTATAATACACATGAATTGTGTCATTTCTCAGCCGGTCGCCGTCCCATTGCAGCGCTGCCTTTTCTCCGTTTACGGCTGCGCCGTCGGCTTTGTAGCTGATGCTGCCGTCAGCCGAATAGGTATAGTCAAACACCTTTCCCTCAGCAGGGTGAATATCCACGCAAAGGGTATATTCGGAATCCGCGGCGAACGCCGCAGGCAGCGAAAAGCCTGTGTAATAGGCGCGGTCGATCACATAGGGTGCATCAGCCGGAACCGAAACATAAGCGGTCATATCCGTATGCAGGCTCTCGCCGGTTTTCGGCAGATACGCCGGATCCACATTGACCGCAACCGTCCCGAGTTCGACCGCATCCGCGATGATCGGATACAGCACGGCGTCCTCCGAAACGGCAGCATTGAGATTGACAGGTTCGGTGCCGTTTTCGGAAGCTGCCCAGCCTCTGATGCCCTTTCCGTTTACCGGCTCCGGATAGATAATGCTGCCCGCACAGCCGTTATAGGCGGACTGATACAGCTCGCTTGATACTGTATAGCCGGATTCAACAAACACTTCAAGCAGCTCATTTCCGCTGAAACGGTCAAGCCGGAACGCAACACGGTATTTCTCTGCTGCCGAAGCGGGAACTGCAAGCGATGCCGCCGCAACCGCCGCTGCCGAAATTCCGGTCACAGCCTTTTTCCATATACCCATTCTGATTCCTCCTTTATGTGCCTATAAAAATTCATGTTAATTATATCACATCTTTCCCGATCTGTCAACCGATCTGTGACGGTTTCCGTAATCCTTGCATATTGTCCACTATTTCTGTGTTTTTTTCATTGTAAAACAAAAAACTGTGCGATATAATGAGATTATACAATGGGGGAAAAGCCGGGCTTTTTGTACTGTTTGCAAATTTCGTCTGATTTGCAGCCCGTGCAGACAGTGCCGGCGGACCGTACAGAGAAAGGATGGATTTGTTCATGAAAGCCTTCAAACGCACTCTCGCAGGAATTTGCGCAGGCGTGATGCTGGGGACAGGGATACCCGGCGGCTTCACGCTCCCTGCACCCGCTGCCTCTGCCGCTGAGGCAAGGCTCGGTTTGTCGCCCGCTTACCGTGCGGACGTGAATGCACAGAAATTCACGCACAAGGAATGGACCGGAAATGACGGCACGGAAGACGTATTCGCGGTCAACCGCGAACCCGCAGCTTCTGAGATCGTCAGCTACCAGAGCACCGCGTCAGCGGCAGATGCCGTATGGGACTACAATGCCCGCGAGGACTCGTCCTATCTGAAAATGCTCTCCGGCAGCGGCGGAAGCTGGCAGCTCACCGTCGTACAGAATGCGAACAGGGCAAATACACTGCTCGGTGCAGGCGCAATGAAGCCGGGTTACACAACCTCCGGCAATGACGGCTGGAAAACGGTTTCGCTGCCCAACAGCTGGACCTCGCAGGGGTTTGACTTTCCGATCTATGCCAATGTCACCCTCCCGTTCCAGACAGCCTATGACCAGGGCGTGGGATGCCCGCACGCACCGACCAATTACAATCCGGTCGGACTGTACCGCAAGACCTTTACGGTTCCCTCCGGCATGACTGCGGACAACCGCCGCATCATCCTCAATATGGAGGGCGTGGAATCCGCATACTATGTATATGTAAACGGAAAAGAGGTCGGGTACAGCGAGGATACCTTCAGTCCGCATCGCTTCGATATCACCGATTATCTCACCGAAGGCGAAAATCTGCTCGGCGTCGAGGTGCATAAATTCTGCGACGGCACATGGTTTGAGGGGCAGGATATGATCTACGACGGCGGTATTTTCCGCGATGTCTATCTCACGAGCCGCCCGCTTGTGCAGATTTCGGATTACACCGTGCAGACCGATCTCGACAACAGCTATCAGAATGCATCGCTGAATCTTTCGGTCGATGTGCGCAATCTCGCATCGGCAGCAGCAGGAAACGGCTGGAGCGTACAGGTTGCCGTCCTCGACCGATCCGGCAAAAACCTGACTGCCGGCACTTCGATTCCGGTATCGCAGGTCGATTCGGGCAAAACCGGTACCTTCCGTCTTTCCAAGAGCATCAGCTCCCCTGCCCTCTGGTCTGCGGAGCACCCGAACCTCTATGCGCTGGTTCTGACGCTGACCGACGGCAGCGGCAATGCCGTGGAATCCGTCTCGGCACAACTCGGCTTCCGCGAAATCGGATTCACGAGAACCGAGGTTGACGGCGCATACCGCGTCACCACAAAATCATGGCAGCCGATTACAATTAACGGAAAGCGCCTGCTGCTCAAGGGCGTCAACCGTCACGACACCGACCCCTTCCACGGCAAAGCGGTCACGCAGGAATGCATGGAAGAGGATATCCGGCAGATGAAGCAGCACAATATCAACGCAATCCGCACCTCACATTACAGCAATGACTCCTACCTCTACTGGCTCTGCAACGAATACGGTATGTATATGATGGCAGAGACCAACATGGAATGCCACGGCCTGATGTACGGCAACAACGAAAAACAGATGGGCTGGTATTACGAGCTCGGTCTTGACCGCACCGAAACCGCATTCAAGCGGCTGAAGAACAATCCCGCAATCGTTGCATGGTCAATCGGAAACGAAATGAAATACACCGGCGACCCTAACTATGCGAACGGACTGTTCCGCGATATGATCTGGTATTTCAAACGTCATGACACCACCCGCCCGGTTCACAGCGAGGGGCAGGGCAATGCAATGGGCACCGATATGCACAGCCAGATGTACCCGGGCTCCGGCGGCATCGGCTATAATGCAGGCAACGGCAAAATCCCGTATGTCATGTGCGAATACGATCACGCAATGGGCAATTCGGTCGGCGCACTGAAAGAGTACTGGGACGTCATCCGCAGCGCCGACAACATGCTCGGCGGCTTTATCTGGGACTGGGTCGATCAGTCCCGCGCCGTACCGATCGGCGGTTCCGGCAGCAGCTCTGCCTATGAAATCAAAGATCAGAAGGGACTGATCGGTACAGCCTACGGAAACGCTTCCGATTTTGTCTCGAATGCAGGTTCCGGCGCACTGAACGGCGGCCGTTCGTTCAAGGGCTATACCGTCATGGACGGCTCGACCGCTTATCTGAGCGCGCTTTCCGGCACCGGAAAAGCCTTCACATTTGAAGCGATCGTGAAGCCCGCCTCGACCGCGACCAATCAGGTCATTCTTTCGATCGGCGACACGCAGGCTGCACTGAAATCCAAGAGCAGCGGCTCCGGTCTCGAATTCTTTGTATACAGCGGCGGCTGGCACGCTGTTTCCTGCGACTTCCCGTCGAACTGGGTCGGAAACTGGCATCAGGTCGCCGGCGTTTACAACAAGGGCGCGATCTCGATCTATATTGACGGCAGACTTGCCGCCTCGGATACCGTTGCCGATGCCGTCGCCTCCGGCAATTATCCGCTCGGCATCGGCTATGATCCCTCAAATGACAGACGCTTCAACGGCGAGATTTCAATCGCCCGCGTCTATTCCAAAGCACTTTCTGCATCGGAGATCGCAGGACAGTATTCCGCATCTCCGGCAATCTCCGCAAGCGATTCCTCTGTGCTGATCTGGCTGGATTACAGCGCTAAGGTCAGTCAGACAAATGCTTCCAACGGCCCGTGGGATTACTACGCACAGAACTACGCGCACAAGAATCTGTATGCCGACAAAACACCGGGTTATTACTTCGCATACGGCGGCGACTGGGGCGACAGACCGAACGACAACAGCTTCTGCGAAAACGGCATCGTCAGCCCGGACAGAACCCCGCAGCCGGAATGCGAGGAGGTCAAATTCCAGTACCAGAACTTCTGGTTCAGCGCGGATTCCGACCAGATCGCAAACCGCAAAATCTCTGTATACAACGAAAACAATTTTGCAAATCTCAATGAGTTCGATGTAGTCTGGACACTGCTGAAAAACGGCATGAAGCTGAGCAGCGGCAAAGCGGAAAACATCAATGTTGCGCCGCTCTCCCGCGGCACCGTCAGCGTACCGTTTACCATGCCCGCCGTCATCGGCGCAGGCGACGAATTCCAGCTCAACATCTCCGTCCTCGCAAAGACCGGTACGGCAATGGTGCCCGCCGGAACAGAGCTTTCCTATGCACAGTTCAGTGTCCCCGCTGCCGCACCGAAATATGTGCCGCGCAGCACCGCAAAGCCGTCTGTCACAATCTCAAACGGCAGCTTTGACGTCACCGGCTCCGATTTCAAGGTTTCGGTCTCCCGCACATCCGGTCTGATTACCGGCTACCAGTACGGCGGCGAAACACTGCTGACCGCAGGCCCCGCACCGAATTTCTGGCGCGGTCCGGTCGAAAACGATGCCGGCAGCGCCAACCAGAAATGCTATGACACCGCATGGCGCGGCGCAATGAACGGCGCAAAGGTCAATTCCGTTGTTTCGTCGGAGAAGGACAATGCACAGGTTATCACGGTCAATATGACGCTGCCGAATGCCGGCAATACCGCCGTTGATATTGTCTATACGATCGACGGCAGCGGCGCTGTGACTGTCTCGATGAAGGTCGATGCGACCCGCTCCGGACTCGGCAAATTTGTCCGGATCGGTTCCGTGATGACACTCCCCGCAGGCTTCGAGGATGTTGCATGGTACGGAAACGGCCCGGTCGAGACCTTCAACGACCGCATCACAAATGCGCGGCTCGGCGTCTGGCACAACACAGTCTCCGGCATGTTCTATCCTTACATGAAGGCAGATGACTGCGGCACAATGACAAAAGTCAAGTGGATGGCGGTCAAAAATCCGAATTACAAGACCTCGCTCCTTGTCGCGGCGGATTCCCCGCTTGAGGCAAGCGCACTGCATCTGACGGCAGAGGATCTGACCGGCGCGAATCACCCGTATGAACTGCGCCCGCACAGAGAGACCTATCTCAGCATGAACTACGGTTCCATGGGCACCGGCAGCGCGACCTGCGGTCAGGCAACACTCGGACAGTATATGCTGCCGAGCGACCGCACCTATGAATGGACCTACACAATCGTTCCGGTGCCGACCGGCAGCTCGGACACGGCGCTGAACGAGGCATCCAAGCCCTACCGTCAAATCGCATCATGCATTCAGGACATGAGCAGCAATCGGTTCATGGTTCCGGTTCCGGATACCGCAAAACTCGAAACCGCCGGCGACACTGTTCTCATGAGCGGCTCCATGCCGATTCCGTTCGGCAGCGTGCTCAATCCGCTGGTTCAGGGCAGAAAATCCTTCACTGTCGAGGTCAATGTAATCCCGACCGGCAGCCCGCAGTACAATATGTTCGTCGGCAAGGGCGACACCGCACTGGCGCTCCGCTCAACGCCGGATTCGGTCGATTTCTTCATCTTCGACGGCGGCTGGCAGATGGCAAGCTACAAGATGCCCGATTCCATGAAGGCAAACTGGCTCGGCAAAATGCATCAGGTTGCGGGCGTATATGATGCGCAGGCGAATACCGTTTCCGTCTATGCGGACGGGCAGATGCTCGCGACCAAACAGCTCACCTCGACCGGCGGCACGAACACCTCGAAGTACAATCTCACAATCGGAAGCTGCCCGGATACCGGACGCGGTTCGCAGGCGAAATTCGCAACCTGCCGCCTTTACAGCAAGGCTCTGACCGCTTCGGAGCTGGCATCGCAGAACACCGCCTCCCCTGCCTATGCACCGACTGACAGCGCGGTTGCACTCTGGCTCGAATTCAGCAATCAACCGGAGAGCAGCACGGCGCTCGCAGGCGACATCAATCAGGACGGCAAGGTCGATCATACCGACTTTGTCATGATGCAGGAGCACCTGCTGACGATCAAATCTTTGACGGAAGCGCAGGCGCCCTTCGCCGATCTCAATGCAGACGGCACAATTACCGGCGTCGATCTGACGCTGCTCAAGCGCATTCTGCTTGCACGGTAACACAAAAATAACGCCGCACAGATCAAGAGTCTGTGCGGCGCCTCAGTCTGTCGGGGAACTTCATTTAGAATCATATTTGAAGTTTTGATCAAACTTTTTCAAAAGTTTGCGGGGTCAAGGGGCAGAGCCCCTTGACGCTCGTCGCAACGAGCGGAATTCTTCTGTTTGCATTCAAAAGCGCGAAAGATGGGGGCTTGGGGGAAGGAAAACAAGAGTTTTCCTTCCCCCATTTATCCATAACATATTCTTCTTTTTCAGCATCCATATTTTGAACAAAAGGACTTTATCGACAAGCTGACCGCCGCACAGATCAAGCGCCTGTGCGGCGGATTCCTTTATCGCGAAACCGGATACCCGATATTATTCACAACCCCGACGGAAATGTATTTTTCGACAACAGCGCGAAAATCGGTTCCGGGTTCCGCCTCCTCATTCCAGTCGCCTTCTACCATAAACCGCATTCCGCCGTTTTCCAGCGTTTCAGTCAGATTGTAATGATCCCGGTAGACCATCCCCGCAGAGACCGTTCTGTCCCGCAGGATGCCCTTGCACTCGGCAAGCGGGCAGCCCGGAAAATTGACGTTGATGATCTGTCCGGGCGGCGGCTGAATTGGCAGCAGCTCTGCGAGCAGCTCGTGCAGAAATGCATCCGCCGTTTCATGACAGTCCGTTGCATCCTCCGAGAACGCGATCGCAGGAATCTCCTGAAACGCCGCCTCAAATGCTGCGCCGGCAGTGCCGGAATACTGGATATCCGAAGCGACATTCAGTCCGCGGTTGATGCCGGAAAGCACAATATCAGGCTTGCGCGGCGTGATATTCAGACAGCCGACGCGCACACAGTCGCCGGGCTGTCCGCTGCAAGTAAACGCATGAACGCCGCTGACCGGAAATTCAAAGGGAAACACATCAATATGTGTGTGCAGCGTAATCGCATGGGATGCAGCACTGCGCTGACTGTCCGGTGCAACGACCCAGACCGCACCGAACCGTGATGCAGCCTCCGCCAAGCGAATCAGCCCGTCGGCTTCAATCCCGTCGTCATTGGTAATCAGAATCAGTTTTTCTTCCGGCTTCATTTGTATCCTCCGATTGATTGCATTCTACCTGTATTATACCCGATTTTACGGTACTTGTCAATCATGGCAACAGCACAAAGCCGCCTGAATGCACAAAGGCATCTCAGGCGGCTGTTTGATTCAGAATGCGGTGATATTGCAGAGCAGATAATCATACAGCATCTGCAAATCCGTCCGGTCAGTGTTCCCGTCGCGGCTGATATCGGCATTTGCCAGCGCCGACCCGGACAGTCTGCAAAGACCGGTGAGGTGATGCTTCAGTACTGTGAGATCCTCTGCATTGATTGTTCCGTCGCAGGTGACATCGCCGAGAAGCGTGACCGCCGGGCGCTGCCAGAAAGCAATTGCGGTATAATTGATGCAGTAAGAGGACTGACCGTTTTCGCCGAGCGTAATCTGCGAACCGGCTGCAAAGTCCTTTTTGTATACGACAAAGGTTACATCATTGCTGGTTTCCGCTGTCATGTCGGTTTTCTCAAATCCGCTCATCCATGCGGGCAGATTTTCAACGCGGCTGTCAAACAGCACATACAGTGTCAGATTTTCCGCAGCTTCACACTCTGCCAGCGTACCGGAGAGCGTCTTGCCGTCGCAGGGCGTCGCAATTGCCTCCCCGCCGGTCAGCGCATCCGGAAGCGAACGGAACACAAAATCCCGGTCGGTGTAGATCGTACTGCCTGTTCCTGTATCCATGCGAATCTCCCACGCATAGCCGGATTGCGCGGGAACCAGATTCCGAATCAGCATTCCGCTGATCGGTTCGACCGTGACCGCCGTGCCGCCGTTAAGATAGAACGGCATCCAGCTCCCGAGATAGGTCTGCGTATCCAGTCCGTTTGCAGAGGACTGCACCGTTCCGCTGACTCTGCCGGAGGTATTGACTGCCCTGCCGTTCACAGTCGTGCCGTACTCCTTGAACTTTGCGTTTTCCGGCGCATTGTTGCTCATTTTTGTCCAGCCGGCGGAATTGATGATGCTCTCATATTGCAGCTTCGTATTCACGAAGGCGACATTTGCCGATGCACCCCACGGTCTGCCGAAATAACCTGCATTGACCGTCATACCGGAAGCAGCAGTTACGCTGCAATTCGTGAACAGTGTTCTGCCGGCATCCTTGTTCGCGGTAATGTATCCGCCCGCGGCACTGCTGCTGTATCCCTTGAACCGCAGCTCACAGGTATCGAACACATAGGTGCCCGAGCCGAAGATATAATCGGTGTTGCCTTCGACCAGACAATCGCGGAAATAGCCGTAATCGGAGCCGAGGAACAGCGTATCCTGACTGCTCTGGAAGGTGCAGTTTTTGAATTCGCTGTAATTGCCCTCAATTGCAATGGCAGCGGCACGCTCGGTTGCTGCCTTGCTCTGCACATCCGCACCCTTGACACGGTTGAATGTGATGCTCTGGCTTCCCGAAACCGCAACGCCGTCCGCAATTTCCTCGTCGGTGACATAGCGGTTAAAGGAATTCTCGAAGGTGATATTCTCGGCGCGGAAATACTTTGCGCCGCTGCGCACCCGCACCGAGCAGCCCCAGCGCTGCGTCGGTTCATGCTTTTCTTTTTTGGACGCTGCCGAGGATGCATTATATACACCGCTGCTGTCCACGCTGTAATACTTGTACCCGATGCCGTAATACCATGTCAGCACAACCTGCCGCGACGGATCGTCATTCACAAAGGAAAGATACGGCGTGTTAAAGGTGATCTGTTCGCGGTAGGTGCCGGGCGCAATGTGAATTGTCACGCGGTCGTTTTCCGACTGCGGATTACGCGCCGCCGCCGCACTCACCGCCGCATTGACCGTACTGTAACTGTCGGCTTTACCTGCATATCCGACATACAGGTCGGTTCCTGCGGCATAAACCGGCATCGCCGGAAACGTACCTGCCGCACTGAACGCCAGACAGACAGCCGCCGCCATGCTCATCCATGCTTTCTGTTTCATAATTTCCCCCGTTTTCTGTATAATGCAGAGATGCATTCCGTTTTTGCGCCCCTGCCCATTTTATTTTAGCACAACAGGCTTACTTCTGCAATATCTTTTTATATCATCCCGATAACATTTTGTGCAATTTACTCTCTGCGCTTGCAATATTCTGCATCATCTGGTATAATATACACACCGGACTGATATCAGGAAAGAGGGAAACGCATATGAAAAAGAAAATCGGAATTGCTGTTGATATTCTCATGTACGGCATTCTGCTCGTGCAAATGCTGTATGTATTCCTCGGAAATACTGCACATGAAATTCTCGGCATCGCGTTTTTTGTTTGCCTTGTGTGCCATATTTTCATCAAGCGAAACTGGTTCAAATCGCTCCTGAAAAAAGGAAAAAAGCCGCTCCCGCGCCGCATTTTCAACTGGTCTGCGACGCTGCTGATGCTCTCCATTATTGCCCTGATGCTCAGCAGTCTGGATGTATCCCGGCTGCTGTTCCCGCAGATCCGGATTTTCGGCAGCGCAGCACTGCACCGGTATCTTGCAACTGCCGTACTGGCGATCTCAGTGCTGCACGGCGGCATGCGCGGCTATCTGCACGCAAAGAAAAAGAAGCGCGCCGCGATTCTCACAGCCCTCGGTACGGCTGCGGCAGTTGCCGTCGGGCTGTTCCTCGTGCCGTATCTCAACCGCCACTATAAAACCGTCCGCATTCACTATGCGGATGCAGTTGAGGGGGAGCAGATTGCATGGAACGGAAGCAAACCGCTCGTCGTGTACTTCACCCGCATCGGAAATACCGACTTTAAGCCGGATGTGGATGCGGTCTCCGGCGCCTCGCTGCTGCTTGCAGACGGCAAACTCATGGGCAATACGGAGCTGCTCGCCGATATGATTGAGAATGCAGTCGGCTGCGACACCGCCGCGATTACGCTGACCGGGCAGCACTACCCTTCGAGCTACGGCGACACGGTTTCGGTCGCGGGAAAGGAGCTGCGGAAAAATGCCCGCCCGGAGATCGAACCGATTGATATTTCGGGCTATGATTCCGTTATCCTGGTCTATCCGATCTGGTGGGGCACGGTGCCGATGCCGGTTGCGACATTCCTCGAAAGCTGCGATTTCACCGGCAAAAAGCTCTATCTGGTCGCGACGCAGGGCAGCAGCGGGTTTGTGAGCAGCACAAAGGATATCCGGAAGATGGCGCAGGGCGCAGAGGTCATCGAGCTGACCAGCATCTACTGCGACGATATCCCGACTGCACGCGAGGAGCTCTGCCGCAAGCTCGCGAAAATTGCACAATAACAGAGAAAACGCGCATCCTCCGGGGTGCGCGTCAGTCTGTCAGGATACTTCGTTAGTACTGTTTTTGAAGTTTCGCTCAAGCCTTTTCTAAGGCTTGCAGGGTCAAGGGGCAGCGGAGGATCTTCGCTGCCTTTGTGGTTTATGTGAATGCAATTCGCTATAAATTAGACACAATTTGGCATTGCAATGATAGACAGTCTATTGTAAAATGAATTTGTACCCTGACAGAATATAGATATATGCTGCAACAGACAGAAAGCAGCACCGCTTTTACAATTATTAAATTGGGGAGAGAAAAATGAAACAATCACTGAGAAAGACCCTCGCGGCAGCCATGACACTGCCGACAGCGTTAGCCGGTATTACGCTTCAGGCGGCAAACAGCCTGCCGGTCAGCGCTGCCATTACCGGCTCGACCGGCACACAGACGGTTGAATTCCTCGACCGCGGCATTTCTGCAATCAACACCGGCTCGGGAATGCTCGTGAGCTGGCGCTGGCTCGCCTCCGACAGCGATACCGCCGTCTTCAACCTCTACCGCGACAACAACCTGATTTACACCAGCGAATCCGGAAAAGGTACCTGTTATCTTGATCAGGGCGGCAGCGCTAGCTCGAAGTACCGTGTGGATTACGTCAGCGGCAGCCGCGTCATCACATCTGATTCCTGCTCGCTCATTTCCAATTCCAATTACTTTGATATCAAGCTCTCGCAGCCGGGCTCAGGCTATAAGCCGAATGACTGCTCGGTCGGCGACGTGGACGGCGACGGGCAGTATGAGATCTTCCTCAAATGGGATCCGTCCAATTCCAAGGACAATTCCCAGAGCGGCAAGACCGATCCGGTTTACATCGACTGCTATAAGCTCAACGGCACGCGGCTCTGGCGCATCAATCTCGGTGTGAATATCCGCGCAGGTGCGCATTATACGCAGTTTTATGTCGCAGATTTCGACCTCGACGGCAGAGCGGAAATGACCTGCAAGACCGCGGACGGCACAACCGACGGCACCGGCAAGGTCATCGGCGACGGCTCGAAGGATTACCGCGATTCCAGCGGATTTATCATCACAGGTCCCGAATATTATACACTGTTCGACGGCCTGACCGGCGCGGCGCTCGATACGGTCAACTATGAACCCGGCAGAGGCACCACGACTGCATGGGGCAAATCCAGCGACAAGACCAACCGTGTGGATCGCTTCTGGGGCACGGTCGCATACCTCGACGGCGTGCGTCCGAGCGTTGTCACAGGCCGCGGCTATTACGGCAGAATGACCGCAACTGCCTATACGGTCGAAAACAAGAAGCTCCGGAAACTCTGGATGTTTGATTCCGGAACGAGCAGCAGCTCTCCCGGATACGGCGACGGCAACCACAACTCCATGGCTGCCGATGTGGACGGAGACGGAAAACAGGAAATCTGCAACGGCGCGTCGATCATCGACGATAACGGCACAATGTTCTATTGTACCAATCAGGGGCACGGCGATGCGCTGCATCTCGGCGACCTTGATCCCTCGAACCCCGGTCTGGAGCTCTGGATCTGCCATGAGGAAAAAGCCTCTGGCTACGGCGTTTCCCTGATCGACTGCGATCAGAAAAAGATTCTGTATCACCAGAACGGCGCCGGCGATACCGGCAGATGCTGCGCGGACAATGTCTGGGCAGGCAATCCGGGCGCTGAGTGCTGGGGCAACAAAACCTCTGACGGCTCGACACCGGTTGTCAATACTGCCGGCACAACGCTCAATTGCCGCAGACCCGGCATCAACTTCCTCTCTTATTGGGACGGCGATCTTGAACGTGAGATTCTCGACGGCGGAAATGCCGATGACAATGCTCCGGCAACCATTTCCAAGTTGACCGGCGACGCGGGCAAAACGACGATCACCAATCTACTCGTCACGAATGGCTATTACACCTGCAATACCACAAAGGGCACGCCCTGCCTTTCCGCGGATATCTTCGGCGACTGGCGCGAGGAGCTGATCGTCCGTGCCGCAGACGGCAAGTCGATCCGCATTTTCGCAACGACTTATGATACCGATTACCGTATCACAACGCTGATGCATGACCCGCAGTACCGGACACAGGTCTCCGCACAGAATACCGCTTACAATCAGCCGCCGCATCCGAGCTTCTACCTTGGCTCCGATCAGCCGCTTCCGGCACGCCCGAATGTGGTCATCAACGGCGCCGCATCGACGAAAAAGGTCGGCGCAGCGGTCGATACCGCAGAGGTTTATCAGATTCGTAACCTGAACAGCAATCTGTATCTTTCCGCCGAGAGCGATGCGCTCCAGAACGGCACCAATGTCATCCAGACCGCAAAGGCAAATGCGACAAAATGGACCCTGAAAGATGCGGGCAGCGGGTACTATTATCTCTATGCCGATGACAGCCATCTGCTTGATATCGACTACGGCAAGCCCGATAACGGCACCAATATCGGACTTTGGGGTATTACGAATTCCGATGCGCAGATTTTCAAGTTTGTGGATAACGGCGACGGCTCATATCTCATTACAACCGCTGTTACGGATGATGCAAGCGGCATCGGCGTAACCGGCGGCTCGAAGGAGGACGGCGCCAATGTCATCGAGTGGGAGCTCGACGGCTCTGCAAATCAGTCGTGGATTCTGGAGCCGGTGATTGTGCCGATTAACGGCAATCTCGTGAAGAATCTGCTGGTTTACGACCGGGCACACAAGAGCGGCTGGTCGATTGACCCGGCGCTTGCAGCCGGTGATCTGGTGTTCGGAGACCGCGAGGTTGTATTCGTGTCAGTTCCGGATGCGCTCGCAGGTGCCGAAATGATTGTAACCGCGTGCGACAGCAAGAATGCTTCCGGCACGCTTGCAGAGTTTACTGCGGGCAGAGACATCACCGTTTCGGTTGTGCTCGATCAGCGTGTTCCGGATGTGCAGAATGCATTACCGGCATGGCTCAGCGGGTGGACAAAGACCGATCTGACGATGACAAATGACAAGGACGTCAGCTTCTATGTGTATCAGAAGGATTTTGCCGAAGGTGAGACCGTCACGCTTGGCGATAACGGCACGGCAACCAGTGTTGTGCACTACGTCGTGCTCGCGCAGGAGCGCGAAACGCAGCCTTCGACAAGCGAACCGGAATACAAGACCGTTTTTCTCGGCGATACCGATTGTAACGGTGAGGTCGATGTGCTGGATGCTGTGCTGCTGGCACGCGTCACGGCTGAGGATACCGAAACCGGTATCACCGATCAGGGCAAGCTCAATGCGGACTGCAACCGCGACGGCTCTGCAACACCCGTCGATCTTTCCGTGCTTCTGAAGTTCCTCGCGGGTCTCAATCACGATCTTGCGATTCAAATTCAACTCTGAATATGATACGCGGAACCGGTGCGGCAGAGATGCCATACCGGTTCCCTTTTGTCTATTTATCTGAAATCATGCGCTTTTTGCAGCATTTTTGGTGCCGAATCTCCGTTTTGTGAAAGAAATCCCGAAAAAAAAGCCGCAGGGACTTGAAAATTGCGTCGAAATATGCTATACTTATAAACGGGAAACTAGAAATATGGATGGAGGCAGCTTCATGCGGCATTATAATATTGCGGTTGACGGACCTTCCGGTGCAGGAAAAAGCACCCTCGCCCGCCGGCTTGCACGGGCACTCGGATGTCTGTATGTCGATACCGGTGCGCTTTACCGGACCATTGCCCTCTGGATGCTGCGCGAACACGCAGAGACAGAGGAGGAGATTATCGGGAAACTGCCCGGTCTGTCCGTAACAATGGACTATCTGGACGGCGAGCAGCACGTCTTTGCAAACGGCGAGGATGTGACATCGCTGATCCGTACCGCAGAGGTCTCGATGGCAGCGTCGCGCGTCTCTGCAATTCCGGAGGTGCGGGCGTTCCTGTTCCGCCTTCAGCAGTCGCTCGCGGAGACACACTCCGTCGTAATGGACGGGCGGGATATCGGAACTGTCGTGCTGCCGGATGCCGAGGTCAAAATCTATCTGACGGCTTCCGCCGAAAAGCGTGCGCTGCGCCGCTTTCTGGAGCTTGAGGAGAAGCGGCCCGGTGCCCAGCCCTATGAGGAGGTCCTGCGGGATGTGATCCGCAGGGATGAGCAGGACATGAACCGGACGGTCTCGCCGCTGCGGCAGGCAGAGGATGCGGTCCTTGTTGACACATCGGACGCCGATCTGGATGAATCCGAGCAGATGCTTTTGAATGTATGTAAGGAGAAGCTCGGTTTATGAACAAATTTTACAAATTTGCAATGTGCGTCATGCGGCTGCTGATGCCGCTTTGGTATAAAATCGAAACAGAGGGTATGGAGAATGTCCCGCAGGAAAGCGGTTATCTCTATATCAGTAATCACCGAAGCAATGCGGATCCGATCCTGATCGGAATCCAGAATAAGGAAACGCAGTTCTGCTTTCTCGCCAAGCAGGAGCTCTTCTCCGACGGACTGGTCGGCTGGCTGCTCCGGAAGCTCGGCGGCGTGGCGATTGACCGCGGCGCGGGAGATGTAACGGCACTCGAAGAAATCGCCTACCGTCTGCAAAACGGAGAGAACGCACTGGTCTTTCCGGAGGGCACCCGCTCAAAGGACGGTACACTCGGGCATTTCAAAACAGGCGCGGCGCTTCTCGCTGCACAGACCGGCGTGCCGGTCGTGCCGGTCGCAATCGTGTTTGACGGAAAACTGCATTTCCGAAGCAAAATCGTCGTTCGCTACGGCGCACCGTTTGACGTTCCGGAAACGGACGCGGGAGATCCTTCCCCCGCGGTGCTCAAGCAGATCCGACGCGAGATGACAGACCGCGTGACCGGACTCCTGACCATGAAGGAGCCGGAACCGCCGGCGCAGAAGGCTCTGCCGGACCGGCAGATGAAAACAGCAAACAAACCGGAGACAAGACAAAACGAAACATTTGAAGCGGAGGATTCAGAGAAGAAGATGAGCAAGCAGAATCAGAGACGCGGACAGCAGGGGAACAACCCGGATCCGCAGAAGAAAAGAAACAATCAGGCGGATGCATTCGACGAAGAAGTGAAGGAGACAGAAGCACTGTTTGCCGATGCGGATACCGATGTGAATGAGGAAGATGAATTCGACTTTATCTTCGACGATTTCGATGATGACGACGAGGATGATGCGGATGCAGATTTCGCTTCGGAGGACGAGGATGATACCGTGAGCGGCACGTTCGCGGAAGGCGATGATGCGTACTCTGAGGATTTCGGCGAGAACGGCGATTACCCGGAGGAAGAAGCCGGCGACGATACCTATGCCGAGGAGCCGGAAGCATATGAAGATGACGCGTACAGCGAGGAATCCTACGACGAAGAAACATACAGCGACGAGGAATCCTATGAGGAAGAGGAGTACGCTGAGGACGGCGAGCAGGAGGAGTACGGCGAGGAGGAGGATGACGAATCCGATTCGGTTGCACAGAAGCCTTCGCTCCTTTTCCGCATCACCAATCCGTTCCGCAAGCTGATCCACAGCCTCAGCGCAGAGCCGGAATATCCGGAGGACGAGGACGACGACTTCTACGCCGACGATGACGAGGCGCAGGAGCGCGCAGCCGATCCTTTCGAGGATGAGGATGCAGAACCCGAAGCGGAATTCTACGGCGAAGAATCCGGCGAGGAAGCATATACTGAGGAAGAGCCCGGGACGGAGGAATACGCTGAGGAAGAGCCGGATGCAGACGATTTCTTCAGCGAGGATGAACCGGAGACAGAGGATTATGCTGCCGATGAGCCGGAAGCCGATGACGGTATCGCAGAGGAACCTGAGCAGGAGCTCGCAAAAACCAAGCAGCGGAAGTTTGTCTGGAAGAATCCCGTGCAAGAGTCCGAGGAGCCTGTTTATGACGAAACAGACGATTATACGGACGATTTCGCAGACGATTCCTCGGAAGACTACGACAGCGAGAGCTATGATGACGACGAGATGCAGGATGAGGACGATTTCGGCGGCAAGGCAGCAGGCTTTGCCATGCGCAGTCCTTTCCGCCAAAAGAAACGCCGCGGGAACAATCAGTCTGACGAGCAGGAGGACGTCAATGAGCCGCCTGCCGATTATGATGACGATGAAATCGCTGAGGAAGGCGGCTTCGATTACGGAAAAATTGCGCTGATTCTGACCTTTGTGATTCTCGGTATATTCGCGATTGATTTCTGCCGCAGAGTTTGGGACAGATGGCACCGCGATAAGGATATGCTGAGCATTCAGAGCAGCGTTTCCTCCGAGCTGGAATCTGTGACCGACAGCATCCCGGATATTGCCGATCAGACCCAGACCACTACCCTTCCGCAGAATACCGAATCCACGACTACGTCCGCGACTGTGATCTTCACCTCGCCGGTCGATGAGACATCGGACAACGGCGGCGCGAATGTGGAGAACAGAGAGACATCGGTTCTGACGGTCAATAATGAAGAGCTGCACCGCGGCAGTGTTGTGCTGATTGACGCGGATCATAAGCAGACTTTCAATCCGTCGCTCGTAACCTTTGCCGATATGAAGGTTCCGCATCTCCGCTTCACCAGCACCTATCTCCAGTACGACAGCTCAATGTCGGAGGATCTGAAGCGCTGGATTGCTGATTTCTTCGCCGCAACCGGTCACGGAAATATCATGGTGTACTCCACCAATCAGCAGCCTCAGAAGGCGGTTTCTGCGGTCGTTCCTTACGGCATTGAGATTCCGGAGCGCTCGACCGGCCTGACTCTGGATCTTGCAATCCTCGACGAGGTAAAGAAGACCCATACACCGTATACTCCGGACGGAGATTATGCATGGCTGAGCGAGCACGCTGCCGAATACGGCTTCATTGTCCGTTATCCGGAGGGCAAGAACGATCAGACCGGACTGGAAGGCAAGACATGGCATTTCCGCTATGTCGGCATCCCGCACGCACTGTATATGAAGGAGAACGATCTCACGCTTGAGGAATATCTCGAGAAGATTTCCGTTCATACATGGGAAAAGGAGCACCTGACTGCAACCGCAGGCGGCGTGACTTATGAAATGTACTATGTTCCGGCATCCGAGACCGCTGCAACGACCGATATTCAGTATCCGGTCGGTGCAACACCGGTTGTCTCCGGCGACAACATCGAAGGCTTTGTTGTCTCCTGCGTGAAGCAGTAATCACAGCATAACACGTGAAATAGCCGCATATCGGTATCTCCGGTATGCGGCTTTCTTTATCCGAAAAGCAGAAAAATCGCATTGAGCGAGCAGCAGAGCAGGATGCCGATGGCGACCGGCAGGAGGAATGCGGCTGCAGTCCAGCGTTTGCTGCGCGTTTCCTTGTATATAGTCAGCAGCGTGGTTGCGCAGGGCGAATGAAACAGCGTAAACAGCAGAAAACAGGCGGCTGTTCGCTGTGTCCAGCCGTGGGAGAGCAGCAGGGTGTGCAGCGAACTGAGCGAGCCGAAGTCGGTCAGCGCGGTGCTGCCGAGGTATGCCGTGACCGCGACCGGAAGGACAATCTCATTCGCCGGCAGACCGAGTATGAACGCAAGCAGAATCACGCCGTCCAGACCGAGCAGTGATCCGGCGGGCGAAAGCCAATCGGACAGATGACCGATCACACTGACCCCGCCGATGCTGACATTCGCGCAAATCCAGATCAGCAGGCTGACCGGCGCGGCGGTCATGACGGCACGGCACAGCACAAAAACCGTCCGGTCGAGTACAGAACGAATCAGAATTCTGCGAATCTGCGGGCGGCGGTACGGGGGCAGCTCCAGCACGAATGACGAATTCTGCCCGCGCAGAACGGTTTTGCCGAGCAGCGCCGATGCACCGAAGGTCACACCGACGCTCAGCAGAATCAGCAGGGTCATGATACACGCGGCACGCAGAGAACCGGCGCGGCTTCCTCCGGCGAAGAATACCGTTATAATCGCCAGAAGCGTCGGAAATCTGCCGTTGCAAGGGACGAGCGCATTGGTCAGAATCGCGATCAGGCGCTCGCGGCGGCTCTCGATAATCCGGCATTCGGTCACGCCGACCGCATTGCAGCCAAAGCCCATTGTCATGGTCAGCGCCTGCTTGCCGCACGCTTTGCACCGTGCGCAGCAGCGGTCCATGTTGAACGCAAGCCGCGGCAGCAGCCCGATATCCTCAAAAATGGTGAACAGCGGGAAGAAAATCGCCATCGGCGGGAGCATGACCGAAATGACCCAGCCCGTTCCGCGCAAAACGCCGTCGATCAGCGCGCCGGAGAGCCATGCCGGAACCCCATTCTGCAAACAGAGCCGGTTCAGCCCGCCGCAGACTGCGGAAAACAGGGATGACAGCCACGCTGACGGATAGTTTGCAACGACCAGCGTAATCCAGAATGTGAGGGCAAGCAGGAGCAGCATCGCAGGAATCCGCAGTGCCTTTCCGGTCAGGAGGCGGTCTGCGGCTTCGGTTTTCGGATGCGGGTGCGGCGGAATAACAGTGCAGCTTTTTTGCAGTTCTGCTGCTTTTTCGAGAATTTCCGGCAGTGTCCTTTCCGGCTGTATGTGCGCATCGGCGGGCATTGCGGCTGCTTGCTCTGCGGCATTGAGCAGCGGCGGGAGCGTGCGTTTGTCGCGTGCGGTAATACCGACCACCGGAATGTGCAGTGCAGCCGAGAGCTTTTCCGTGTCGATGCGAATGCCCTTCTTTTGCGCTTCGTCCATGAGATTCATGCAGAGCACAACGCGGCTGTCGATTGCCAGAAGCTCCAGTGCAAGCCGCAGTCCGCGCTCCGGTGCCGTTGCATCGCAGACGCAGATCACGCAGTCATGCGGTGTCTGCCGAATGATCTCGCCGGCAGCTGCCTCCTCCGCAGTTCCGGACGATACAGAATAAGTACCCGGTGTGTCAATCAGCCGGATTCTGGTTTTATGGCAGACAAAACTGCCCTCTGCGCCGGTGACGGTCTTGCCGCACCAGTTGCCGGTGTGCTGCTTCATGCCGGTCAGGGCGTTGAAAACGGTGCTTTTGCCGACATTCGGATTACCCGCGAGCAGATAGGTCCGTTCGGAAGCGACGTCCGCGGAAGCGGTGCGCTTCAGCATGATCTGTTCACATTGTGATGCACGGAGCGCAAGCGTCACACCGCGAACTGTGAAGGCAACGGGCGTGCCGCCCGCGCCGCGCAGCCTGCAAGTGATATCTGTGCCCGGAATAATGCCGAGCTGTGCGAGCCGGATCCGCTCCGCATCATCCCCGCGGATTCCCGTTACGATTCCGCTTTCTCCGACAGGGAGCGCAGCCAGACTGATTTCATCTTCCAAAGAATCACCCCTTTGTGAGCCGTTTCATTTCAGCATATGAAGGGGCATGGAAAATGGTGCATCATAGGTTTTCCGGACGGATTTCGCGCCGCAGCCGGAGCAGACCGAGCAGGTTCGGCAGCGCCATGCAGCCGTTGCAGAGATCGCAGAAGCTCCAGAGCAGGGCGGGATCGCCGAGCGCACCGGCAAATGCGGCGATGATACAGAGCATCATGTAAATGCTGTCCGCGCTGCTGCCGAACAGAAACCGGAATGCGGTCAGCCCGCAGGGATACCAGCCGATGATGGTCGCAAAGGCGAACAGCATCATACTGAGCGCGAGAAATCCCGCCGCAGCCCTGCCGAGTCCGGAAGAAAATGCGGAAAGGAGCAGCGCAGACGGCGCAGTATCACGGAGCGAAAGCCCCGGCGCAGTCAGGATGACAAGCGCTGTCATCGTGCAGCAGATTACCGTATCCGCGAACACCTCCGCCGCTGCCCATTTCCACTGCGCACCGCTTTTCGCATCCATATGCAGCAGCCCGGAGCTGCCGAGTCCTGCTTCATTCGAGAAAATGCCGCGCTTGAGCCCCTCCGGCAGACTGCGGAGCAGAAGCGCTGCCGTAAAGCCGCCGCCTGCCGCCCGGAATCCGAATGCCTCCCGCAGAATGCGTGAAAATGCGGCGGGCAGGGCAGCGGCGTGCCTGCACAGATGCACTGTGCAGCCGAGCAGATAAAGCCCGCAGAGCAGCGGCATGAGCAGGTCTGCAAAGCGCCGGACACGGGAAATGCCGCCGAGCAGCAGGATTCCGAGCAGCGCGGCAGTGAGAATACCGGCGGCAGGCAGCGGCATACCGAGCGATGCCGCACTTTGCGCCAGCGTGCTGCTTTGCACCAGATTGCCCATGCCGAGCGATGCCAGCACGCAGCAGACCGCAAACACTGTGACAGGCAGTCTGCTGCGGAATCCGGTGCGGAGATATCCGAGTGCGCCGCCGATGACCGTGCCGTTCCGGTTTTCCGAGCGATAACGGTCGCTGAGCAGGTTCTCGGCGCAGACCAGCTCGGTGCCGAGCAGTGCAGATATCCACATCCAGAAGATTGCGCCCGGTCCGCCGGCTTTCAGCGCAAGGGCAGTGCCGGCAAGGTTGCCTGTGCCCATTGTCGCGGCGAGTGCGGAGGCGAAGATTCTGCGCTGTTCTGCATCGGGCTTCCGCAGCAAACTGCCGTAAGTATCCCGCAGAACTGTATGCAGCCCGCGGACAGGTCTGCCGCGCAGCCGGACAAGACACACAAGCGCCGTCAGAATCAGCAGAACAGGCAGGATGCGCCCCCAGAGTAATTGCGTCAGAATCTCCATGAAACCGCCTCCCTTTCGGCATTCTATGCGGCAGGCGATTTTTCCAGAACAGACAGGAAATAATATACAGTTTCATGCTGAGGATGTATGTCATGATTTGTCAGACGAAAACCCTTGCTTTTTTGCGATTTATATGGTATAATGTAAAATACTGCGGAGTGTACCTTGCGTGTGGTGCGGGCTCCGCAATGCGGCATTGCCGGATGCGTGTACGGCTGCCGTTTCTATTTCAGACGAAGGACGTTGGAATATGTCAGATTATCAGAAAATTTTGGTGGTCATCCCGTCACTCGACCCGGATGACAGGCTGCCCGAGGTGATTCGCGGCGTACAGGAGAAGGGCTTTACCGAGATTTTGCTCGTGGATGACGGCTCTGCGCCGGAAAACCAGCATTATTTTGAGGAAGGCGCCGCTATGGGATGCGAGGTGCTGCATCACGGCGTCAATAAAGGCAAGGGCAGAGCGCTGAAAACCGCTTTTGCATGGTTCCTCAAAAACCGCCCGGATCTGGACGGCTGTGTGACGATCGACGGCGACAATCAGCATCATCCGGAGGACATCGCAGCGTGCGTGGATGTGATGTACCGCCAGAAGAAGGATTCGCTTGTGCTCGGCGTGCGCGACTTCAATCAGGATAATGTACCGCCGAAGAGCCGCTTCGGAAATAAGTGTACCTCGTTTGTGTTCCGGGTGTTCTGCGGGCTTAAGGTAAGCGATACGCAGACGGGTCTGCGCGTATTCCCGCGTTCGATTATCAAGCAGATGCTTGATATTGCCGGTGAGCGCTTCGAGTATGAGACCAATATGCTGCTGAGCTGCAAGCAGGCAGGTATCCCGCTTGTCGAGCAGACAATCCGGACAATCTATATTGACTCGAATGCGACAACGCATTTTCACCCGATCAAGGATTCGCTGCGGGTATACGGCATTATCATCAAATTCTTCCTCAGCTCGCTCGCTTCGTGGATCATCGACATCGGACTGTTTACACTGTTTCTGTTCCTGTTTAACAAGGGTGCGTCGGCAGGCGGTATGCTCTCCCGCTTCAGCGGCGGAAAGCGCCGTGCAATCTCTGCCGGATTTGCGCGTGTGATCAGCTCAATCTTCAATTTCTCTGTCAACCGCAAGGCTGTGTTCCACAGCAAGGGTTCCCTTGCACTGACAATGGCAAGATACTATATCCTCTGGGCATTCCAGCTGCTTGCGTCGATCGGTCTGGTCGAGCTGTTCTCCCGCCTCATCAGCGAGAAGCAGGGTATCGTGACCGTAATCAAGCTGATTGTGGATCTGTTCCTGTATTTTGTCAGCTTCCGTGTGCAGCAGGCATGGGTGTTCCGCGAGAAACCGCAATCAGGAAAGGAGTCCTCTTAATATGGCACATAAACCGCTCCCGCTGGGTCTGCTGATTCCGCTTGATGCAGCTCTGGTAGCGGGTTCACTGCTGACATTTGCGTATTTTCATCATGTCAGAAAAACCGTCACAAAACCTGATGAGAATTTGCTGGAGTACATTGAACATCTGAACGAGGATCAGAGCTCAGCCGGCAATGTTACCGTGCCGGTTCAGGAGATCACGGATGTGACCACAAATACCGCTACGGCGATACAGCCGGGCGAGGAAACAACCGATGCGACGACCGGTACGGGCACAACCGATACGACCGGCACGACCGATACACAGCAAGGGAATGCGCCCGCCACATCGGATACACAGGGCGGACAGCCCGGTACCACCGGAAATAATCCTGTGAATACCGGCACGCAGCCGACGCAGACCGCACCGACCTCGAAGCAGACAACGCCCGGCACGGTTGTGACAACCCCGCAGTACGATCTCTCCGGCTTCGGCGCAAAGTGGCCGACGCTGTTCTCTCTCGGCAATGAGGTAGAGGTGACCGATACCTCATACCGCAGCCACAATATCTATATCAAAATCACCTCGCAGTCTTACGCAGGCAGCAACTGCCATATCGCGGACATTTACCTGCGCTCGACCGATGCTTTCAAATATGCCTTTGCACAGGACGGGAATCAGCCGAATCCCTATGCTGAGGGGCTGGTAACCGGCTTGCAGGAAAACATCATTACCATGTGCGAAAGAAAGAATGCGATTCTTGCGATTAACGGCGATTTTATGGGCGGCAGACAGTATGGCTATGTCATCCGCGACAGTTATCCGTGGCGGACAGAGCCGTGGGGCGATGTCGCCGCGCTCTATAAAGACGGTGTAGTCGAGACCTTCTCCAAGAACGAATTTGACGTATATGCTGCATTTAACCGCGGCATCAAGCATTCCTTTGCCTTCGGACCGGCACTTGTCCGGAACGGCGCCGTGCAGAGCGGCTTTACCGCTAAGCACCTGACCGGTAAGGAACCGCGCTCCGGCTTCGGATACTATGAGCCCGGACACTACTGCTTTGTTGCCGTTGACGGCAGAGACATGGGCGGTTCCGCCGGCATGACTGCGGAGGAATTTGCACAGTATTTCGGCACACTCGGCTGCAATCAGGCGTTCAATCTTGACGGCGGAAAAACCAGTCAGCTCGTCTTTATGGGCAATGTCGTGAATTATCCGGACGGCTATAACGGAAAGGCATCAAGCCTGCGCGGTATGTCGGATATTTACTATATCGGGGAGGCGAACTGATGAACGAAGACTCATTTGCACGCAGAGCGGGCGGTGCGTTTCTCTCGCTGTTTCCGCATCTGCTGATGGCTTTTTCGTGGATGATGCTGACATTTTACGTCATCAATATCCTGAATCCGGCGATGTTCTTCCTGACATCCAAAATCTCCCAGAAATTCGAGGTTCTGTATGCCGGCGTGACACTGATCTGTGCGGGAATCGTGTTCCTGCGCGGCAGCCTGTACCGGAAATATGATGCACTGCCCGCAAGATTCGGAAGCACAATACTGCGGCTGATGAAAAAGTCTCTGCGGATTCTTGCAATTGTAGCCGCTGTCGCCGTGATCGCATTTGTGATTCCGGCAATCCGGACGCTTTCCACCGACAACAGAGATTATATCGAAAACACTTATTTTACGACGATGGCGCTTGTATCGGGAATCGTGACGCTTGTTTTTTCGATCGTCAATATCACGGTGCAGCATCATCAGGTCAAGGCGGCATATCTCGCCGAACAAAAGACAGAATAAGAAATGCGCCTCGCAGTCCGGGTATGGCTGCGGGGCGTTTCAAATGAAATGATGGGGTGTTAGGAGAACACAATGTCGATCTGACAGTATTATTATAGCACCCCGGATGTGCAAAATTTGCCGAACTGTGAAAAGTCCGGCAAATTTTTTCATATTCGGTTTTACTGCAAGTTCAGCTTGTTCTTGATGATGTGAATCACAACGCCGAATTCGACTGCGGCGATGACGCCGTGAAGCAGCGAGAATATATACAGACGGGTATCTGCATCGGAACGGTTATCTTCCATAGTCGCAGTGAGCATGGTAATCACGAAAATATACGCGATAATGGCGCCGATTGCAAGCAGTGCGCCAATTGCCTTGCTTCCGCCGATCATGGAGGTTACGGAGGAAATCAGATAGCAGAACAGCAGCAGCGCAAGGAAACCTGTGAGCATCGACAGGAATGTCGGGAAGAGCAGCCCAAATTCGTTCAGCTCATCCATGACCTCGGTTATGGCTTTGCCCATGTACCTTTCCAATCCGGTTCCGGCAAGCAGAATCAGAATGCCGATATACACAATGATAAAGCTCAGGATGTAGTTGCACAGACCGACGATGACCTTCGCAAAAACATGCTGAGCCGGCGTGACAGGCAGCGTATTAGTCAGATAGCCTTCCTGGCTGAACATATTTTTCTTGAATCTGCGAACATTATGGGAAATGGTCAGCAGCGCGAGGACAAATGTGAACACATAATAGATTACGGCAAAAATAACGAGCAGGGTCGTCATTGCGGTACCGGGCTCCCGGCTGCCGCTTGCGATGCTGATAAGCAGCTTGAGGAGCAGCACAACACCACCGTAAATGATGTAAGTACGCGTGAAATCCTTTATCATGAAAATGAATTCATGCTTGATGAGTTTTCCTAGCATCCTGCAAACACCTCCTTGAAGATATCGTTGAGGGATTTGCCGAAGGTCTTGCGCAGTTCATTGGCATCTCCCTGAATGGCGAGCGTGCCGTACCGGATCATAATGACCTCATTGAGCGCCGGCTCGATATCGTTAATCAGGTGGGTGGAGATGATGACGCTGGAATCGGGGTTGTGTGCGCCGATGATGGTGTTGAGGATGTAGTCTCTCGCGACCGGGTCAACACCGGCAATCGGCTCATCGAGCAGATAGAGACTTGCGTTCCGGCTCATGACAAGGATGAGCTGTACTTTTTCCTGTGTACCCTTCGAGAGCGTTTTCATGACGGCCTCCGGATTGATACGGAGATTTGCGAGCATGGTCTCTGCGAGCGGGCGCCGGAAATCGACATAGAAATCGCTGAAATAATTGAGAATATCCTTAATTTTCATCCATTCCGGGATATAGGTGCGGTCGGGCAGGTAAGAGACCATCGCCTTTGTTTCCGCGCCGATCGGGACGCCGTTGACGGTAATCGTGCCGGTTGTCGGCGTCAGCAGACCGCAGATGAGCTTAATCAGAGTGGTCTTGCCGCTTCCGTTCGGGCCGAGCAGACCGATGATCTTTCCGTTACCGATGACAAGATTCATCGGGCAGATTGCCTGCACATTGCCGTAAACCTTGGAAATCTCAGAGCAGCGGACGATCTCGCGCTGTCCGGGCTGAAGGGTGCTGATTCGGAACTGCTGATAACGCGGGTCGGTTTCATAAGGGCTGGGTCCCGGTGCAAAGGGAATTCCGCCGGGCATAACCTGCGGATAACCGCCCTGCATCTGTGGCGGATACGGGTATCCGGGAGTGGGCTGCTGGTAGGGATTGCCCTGCGGATAGGGCTGCTGAGCGGGGTAACCGCCCTGCTGTTGATAGGGGTTGTACTGCTGCGTGAATTGCTGTACCGGCTGTTGCGTGAATTGCTGTTGAGGCTGCTGAGCAGGCTGCTGTGCGGCTTGCTGATTGGGGGCACTCTGCTGATACTGCTGCTGATAGGCTGCGCCTTCCGGAGACTGCTGCTGGTTGACAGAATAGCTGTTCGCAGTATTCCCGCTCTGCTGATTGTAAGCATTGAGCGGATCAGACGTTTCCGGATTATGTCCGTTTTCAGGATAGTTGTTCATGCTTCCTTCGAGTGCTGATGACTCTTCCTTTCGTCAGATTTTCTGCTCCGGATGTCTCACCGGTAAGCGGGCAGAACCGCATCATTATCATAACACAATTATCGAATTTTGTCAACTGATTTTTTCAGATACGACGCAAGATCATGGTATTTTTTGTATTGATGCACCGCTTTTTCTCCGTCAGCTGCCTTTTGTTTTTTCACTCGCTCCCATTGCGTTTTCTTCCATAATATGTTATAACCGGGCAGTGCCCGGCTCCAATTCGCTTCGCACCATAATAAGCGAAGCCGTACCGCTTCTCTCAGCCGAATATTATGGCACGCTTTCGCGTGCAGCATGCACAGAGCCCGGCGGGCAGTGCCCGGCTCCGTTTTATCTCCCTGACAGTTGCTCACCGTACTTTTTTCGCCTGCTCCCATTGCGTTTTTCTTATAATATGTTATAATATAGGCAACGGTTAGCACTGGCTAACATATTAAGGAGGTTATGGAACTATGGAATTAAAACTGGGCGATGTGCAGACAACCGCATTGATTCCGCTTGCCGTCAAGGCAAAAGAGACAATGAGGCACTCTGATTGCCGAGCAGAACTGCAAAGCGATGCAGAAGAGCGAAAAACATCATGATACAGTCAAAAACACAAATGCGCATTTCCTATCCGGTACTGGCTCGGCACAGGAAATCGCCGATCTGACAGAAGGGATCCAGCTAGTTGAAGAACACAGCTTCAATGAGGAAATGAAAAAATACAGCATCCGTGCAAAACTCTTTGCATTGCTGCTCCCGAAAATGAACGATCGCTGGGCGACATTCAGATGGTGAAATCGAATTGTATATTGCCGTCTACGATGCGCTTTTCCGTAATGGCAGCGCAGGAGACGTTCAGAAATTTGCACGCAAAAGCAGCGGGGATTTTTATCCACGCTGCTTTTGCGTCATACCGAATCGAACGGATGCATCACACATCCAAATGATAAATCCCCGCGAGTGCCTCAACGCCGACAATCTCCCTGACCGCCTCTGTATAAGCAGCAAGCTGCGCGGCATATTTCTCGGCAAGCTGCTTGCGCTCGGCATTGGTCTTATAGTCGATGATCCGCCATACATCGCCCGTGCGGTAAAGCAGGTCGATCACGCCGTGAACGATCCCGCTGCCGCGCTTCTGACAGAACGGCACTTCGCAGTACACTTCGTCTGCCTGCCGCAGTACCGCGAGCAGATCAGCCGGCACATCGCCCTCCTGCGGATAACCGCCGTGTGTCATCGCATCAAACACCTTTCTGAGCAATGGACGATACAAGTTTCCATCCGTATCAAAATCACGCAGAATCGCGGAAATCAGCGCATCCGCATCAGCGGGCACACCGCCCGATACAATGCACTCCATAAGCCTGTGTACGAGCGTGCCGGTCAGTGCAGCATTCCGGTCAATCGGTTCGCGCTCCGGCGCATCCTCCGCATCGTCCGCCGTAATCGGTTTCAGCTTCATCTGACTCGGCCGCAGAATTGAATAGGTTGCATCGCAAACGCTTGTATCATTTAACAGAGATTTCTCTTCGGCTTGCTTATATAAATCAAAGCCGTTCGGTACCGTTTCCGGAGCGGCGATCTCAACCGGATTATCTGCAATGCACGCATGAACAGAGCCGTCTGCGGTTCGCAAAAACGGGCGCCACGGATTGCCGCTGCACGGTTCTCCTTTCGTATTGCTGCTGTCGCCGATGATGAGAATGCTCTCGGCACGCGTTGCTGCAACATACAGCAGGCGCTCCTTTTCCGCAGTCATACACTGTGATTCGTCCAACCAATCAGACGAAAACTGATCGGTTTCCGCATAGGTGATTTTGCTGTGCGTTTCAGGATTGGTGTACTGCAATTTGAACACGCGGCATTCCGTTTTTTCCGGATCGTGAACCTGCCGCAGGTCCGGGTCAAAATCCTTTGCATTCGGCTCTGCCAGAATCACGATCGGCGCCTGCAAACCCTTGACTTTGTGCAGATTTGCAATGTGTACGCGGTTATCGTCCGGCGACAGACTGACGCAGCGCTCCTCGCCGGATGCCGTCAGCAACTTCCGCAAATATTCTGCGGCATCCGCAAGATTCAGAATCTCGCCGGCGCTTTCCTTTTCCCGCAGCAATTCGACCGCATAGCAATAATATTCAAGCGATGCGCTGCCCGTTTTTGCAAGCAGCTTCTCGCCTTCCGTGATCTTCTGGAGCAGCGCCGCGCTGTCTGTATTCCGTGCAAAGCTTGTGTATATTTTGATTCGTTCAATTGCATTCCGAATCGCCGGATACTGCATCAGCACTTCTTCATTATCACAGAAAATGCTGAGCTTTCCGCCGAGACTGCAATAATCGCGTATCATCTCATGCGAAATGCAGAACGCAGCCGAAATGAGCGCTCCGTAAACGGACATTGCGTCCGCCGGGGCAGAAACAGCCGCAATCAAATCAACAGCAGCATTCAGCGCGGGACATTCCGCGAGATTGATCTTGCCTTCCACATGAACCGGAATGCCGGCTGCCGTAAGCTGTTTTGCAATTGCCGCGATCTTTCCTTTCCGGTAAGTGATAATCATAATATCACGGAACTGCGGAGATTTTCCGTCTTTCAGCTTAATTGCTGGATTGCCGATCAGCCGCCGTATCACGGCAGCGATCTGTTCGCCTTCATCGACCAGTTTCCTGTCAAACAGAACCGGATAAGTATAAATGCCCGTTGTCACGGTATCCGTTTTTGCCGCATCAAACGGAATCGGATGATACCCGCTCTGCACATTTTCTATTTCTTCGAGCATATCCGGGAATACATCATTGAACATTGTTTGCAGTTTAACCGTTGAACGGAAATTTCTGCTCAGCGTCAGAACCTCTCCGGCGCCGTGTTCAAAAATGCTGCGCACACGCAGAAATGACGCAACATCCGCGCCGCGGAACCGGTAAATCGACTGCTTCGGGTCGCCGACAATGAACAGCGCACCGGAGCGCGGCACGCAGGCAGTCCAGTCCGGCTGCGGCTCCTGCGCGGCGAGATAGAACACAACCTCCGCCTGCAGCGGGTCGGTGTCCTGAAACTCATCGACCAGATAATAGCCGTGCCGCTTGGCAATATGCCGGATCAGTCTGCCGCCGTTTGCCGCATCATGCCGCAGCGTATTGCGCAGCAGGAGCAGCGCATCGTGAAATGTCATCGTGCCTTTTCTGCAAATCTCATCCGAGATCGCCGCAGATGCCGACACGAGAAAGTCCATTGTTGCCGCATACTGCACCTTTTTCAGCGCTGTGTAAGCATCCGATTCTGCAAGATTCAGGCAGTAATAATCGCGCTTTCCCTTTGCATTTTCATGCGCGTCAAAAATCTCCGGATACTCCGCGCCGATGCTGTCCGGCGTCATATTCTTCCCGAGCCGTAAACCCGTCAGCGCTTTCAGGCTGCTCAGAACCGGGCTGATTTTATGATTCCAGTGTTCCCGCAGAATCTCCCTGTGTTTCGGCACAGATTCATAAATCTGCTGCACCGTTTTCAGATCCGATACATATTCCGGATGCTCACACAAATAATCCAGCGTGCGGACAAGCCGGTTCTTCCAGTTCGTAAACCGCGTATTTACGTCCATATCATCCGGTGCACGGAATACAAAATCCGCTTCTCTCCGTGCTGTGAATGTACCGATCAGCCGCGCAAATGCTTCATCGGGTTTCTCCTGCACCGCGCAGAATTGTTCATATTTTGTGAGCAATTCCTGACCGTATCCGCCGTGCTTGATTCGCACATATTCCGCAAGATACGCAGTCTGCGCATCGCTCTCCGCGCAGACAACCGTTTCCGACGGAATCCCCGCATCCACCGGATGCTCATGCAGGAGCATATTGGAAAACGAGTCGATCGTGCCCATGAAGCAAAGGTCAATATTCCGCAGCGCTTCGGCATAGCGCGTCCTGCGCGTTTCATCGGATTCTTCGCGGCTGTATTGCATCAGCTTAGCCTGGAAGCGGCTGTAAAATTCCTTCGCCGCGGCTTTCGTGAAGGTAATTGCGCAGATTTTGCTGACGTCAATCCCCGCACCGACCATTGCCGTCATCCGGTCAACGAGTGAGGTCGTTTTGCCGGATCCCGCCGCCGCCTCCACAAAGAAATTGCGCTCAATTTCCTGTTTGATGCGTTCACGCGCAAGGGTATCCTGTTCGAGAATCGTCATGCTTGTGCGCCTCCCTCCTCACAGATCTGCCTATACGGGCAGTATTTGCAGTTATCTTTGGATGCATTTGCAGGATATGTATTTGTCCGGATTGCTTCTTCAATTTCTGCGAGTTTTCCTTCGATCAGCTCAGCACGATCCGGCGTGAATTCACAGGGAATCACCTGATTGCGCCGCAAATACCAGTATTCTCCGCCGGTGACTGTTTTGCCTTCCTTTTGCAGCATATCAGCATACAGCATCACCTGAATACATGAAAATGCGTCATTTTCGTTGTGCTTTACAGTCCTTCCGGTTTTATAGTCAATGATACGGTATGTGCCGTCCGGCAGTTCCGCAATCGAATCCGGTCTGCCGTGAACCGTAATCCCGCAGTCATACTGCATTTCAATGCTCTGCTCCGATTCCGTGATCCGGAGGTTCACGGCGCGGTTGTACCCGTTGCGGACTGTGTTCATGAATTCGGCTTTCACCTTGTCTGCATCGGAATCATTCATCGGCGGACGCTCCGTCAGATATCGCGCAAAAATCTGCTCCGCGTTCTGCATAAACGCCTCCTCATCAGGGTACTGTCCAACCAGTATTTCCATTGCTTTGTGAACCAGAATTCCAAACATTTTCGGACTAATCACATCGAATACATTATCCGTTTCCGCTTCCGAAATCTGCATTACATTTTCAAAACAATACTTCTTCGGGCACTGAACAAATTGTTCGATCCTGCTGGGAGACAGTACCGGAACTGTTCCGGCGGCGGATTGCGATTCCGCGCAGTTCTGCTGCATTTCCGCAACTGTTTCTCCGCGCAGATATGCTTTTCCGATCTCCGTAATGCCGGAAAGAATCTGCGCAAAATAACCCGTATGCTGAATCATTTTTTCAAATTCATTTTCATCCGTACCGCCGGTCTGTTTGAACAGTTCATACAGCACCGATGATGCATTGTTCGCTTTCAGCTCCGCCGTATCATAGCCGCAGTAACACAGCTCCGTGCGCACATCCAGCGCCGCGGCGGTTTTCAGCAGATCAAACAGCGACTGCTGCGCCTGTGCAACCAGATTGCGGGAGGTCGGGGCATTTTCACCGAATTGAGCGAGCTCATCATCGAGCAGCAGATAATTTTCAGTCGGCTCACCGGGGAAGATTTCAGCAGACAATCCCATAACAAAGAGATTCGGGCGCAGCGCTGCCGGCGCTCCGGAAATGTTCGTAATATGAAGCGCACCCTCACGGCTGTTTTCCGCGCAGATACGCGCTTGCAGTAAGTCATTGAGCAGCTTGTCCGCGGGCTCTCCGGTCATTGCCGTGAACCGTTCAAGCGTGTCGCAAATCTTGTTTTTCGCGGCAGAATCCAGTCTGCCGAGATCGTTTTTGCGAATCTTCGCATACCGCCGGATCAGCGCTGCACAGTCCATGCCGAACTGAACAAATATATCATGAAGCTGCGCAACAAGTGCTTCATCCCGATTGTCCGATGATTTGTAATTCTCAATGCGCGCAGTATTGACCGCTGTGTCCGTACCGAGCCGCATCGCTCCCGCTGTTTCGATCAGCAAATTCAGATGCGTGATCCCGAAATCCCCGCAGAATTGCTTTATATCAAACGCCGGACTTGTCAGCAGCGTGCGCAGCGCGTCGATGCCGCAGTGACCGGATGTTTTCCAGTTCCGGTAATCGCGCAGAACAGCAGCCGGATTGGTCAGCGTAACGGGCAGACCACAGCCGAATGTCGCCGGAATCGAAAAGCGGCTTGTCAGCTCAAAAAGCAGCGGCGCATAGATTCCGGCATCCGAAACTGCAACCGTGCACTGATCGAGCGGCAGTCTCTCACGGTAAATCGTTCCGATCACATTTTCCGCTTCATTCGCAGCACCGTAAGCCTCTGTAATCTGCGGCATTGTGAGCGTTTTTTCTGCTTTCTGCAGCAATTCACAGAGCGATACAGCTGCATTGTATCCGTCTGAAATCTGCGAAATCAATGCCTGCTCCAGCGGTGAGAGCGGATACTCCCGCAGCACCATGCACGCCGCAGTCAGCGGCTTCGCATGGCTGACAGCATTCCGCAGAATGCCGACAGAATCCACCAAATTCTGCTGATGCAAGGCATTCATGTACCGGTCATAAACGTCGAGCAATGCGGCATTTTTCTCAGTAAATGCGCTGCTATTCAGTTTATCTGCAATCGTTTCGCGTTCATTGTCTGTGATCTGCAAACGGAGCATCCGCAGTGTATTTGCAAGATTCTGCGCATCATGATACGATGCATTCTGAAAATACGGAATCTCCGGCAGAAAACGCCAGATCAGCGCTGCTTCCGTGTCATTTGTAACGGGCGTTTGCGTGAGCGGAATACCGGAGCGCATCAGCGCAAACTGCGCAAGCTCTTCCGGCTGCATAATGCGCAGTCCAAGCGTGGAGACACCGTTTCGTGCAAGTGTCCGGAGCAGTTCTGTACCGTTCGGCGCGATCAGGATTCGTTCCTGCATGATTTTCGACTTCCTTTCTTATCATCATTAGAAACCATACACAGTATAACACAAATCCGATGGAATGTCTATACTTTTTAGTAGTTTTTATTATTTGCAATCATGATATCGAAACAGATGTGCATTATTCTGAACATCCCATCTGCTATTCTGAAATCAGAAAACCGCACAGATCACACCGCTCTGTGCCGGGGACTTTGAACGTACACGGAACACTCAGATTGCAGAGTAACCGACTTCTGAAAGGAGCATTCTCTATGAATTTCAAGGATTATATGGATTCAATCAAAGACGTACCGATTTCCGACAAATTGCAGTATCATCTTGCTGTCATTTGGCTGCATCCGGGCAGGCTGCCGATCGGTGTTGTGTCGCTCGGCGATGAGACCATGCCGGTCATCAAACTTCCTGCACGCGCCGTCAATCCGCACGGCCATGATGAAAAGCATATTGTTCCGGTGATTGCGGTCGGCAAAAATGTATTCCGCGGAAAGGATTTCATCACAGATATTATTCTGCCTTCCTCCGTCAGCGAGATTGCGCCCGGCGCTTTTGCTTATCGGCACGGCTCTGAGGGTATTTTACCGGGGTTCGGCGCAGTTATGATGCTGGGTGGGCGGCAATTTGATGAAAATGAGTATTGTTTTTTCGGGGGCGGTGTGGTACAATAAAGAAGTAAGAGCAAGCACACGGCTTGCTCGTGTAAATCGGAATTTAGAAGCAGATTGTTTTTGTCATCTTCTCTTTAACCGGTGTCCTATCGTTTATTTTCGCTGGGCGCGGGGCGCGAATGCGAGGGGAAAGAC
>Ga0310691_10000886_pt1 | contig 50671 bp, 44 predicted proteins | sample 176DNAGHGlowgp2_FD_203887 | JGI IMG/M metagenome (GOLD analysis project Ga0310691, IMG submission 203887) | Sheep rumen microbial communities from Palmerston North, Manawatu-Wanganui, New Zealand - 1766 DNA GHGlow gp2 (v2) (version 2) | ecosystem: Host-associated > Mammals > Digestive system >... | reverse complement strand
TCAGCAGGTAGAAGACGAAGATCAGCTGGTTGGCGATGGCCACGCCGGAGATCGCGTTCGTGCCCAGATCGCCGATCATGAGGTTGTCGAGAAGGTTCACGAAGTTGGAGATGCCGTTCTGGACCATCATGGGGATGGCGATCAGAAGGAGCTTCTTATATATCTGTTTGTCTTCTTTGTTCAGTAGTTTACCAGTCATTTTGTTATCTGCTCTTTATATATACATATCATGTCTAAGCCAGTTTGAGCATTGTATCAAATCTTCTTCGTTTCCACAATAGACGAGCAGGCTAATTTCGCTTCCCGGCGGTTAGGGTGAGCAGATCGCATCGAGGATCCTGGTTATCTGGCTTTCGAAGTAGGCGGAGGTCGGAGGAAAGGCCTCGGTCTCGTATGTAAACAGGAAGTCATAGCCGGGAAGCAGACCATGACTGGTGTAAAGCCGGAAGGAGAAAATGGTTTTCTCGATGTAGTCGCCTTTGTCGATGAGTCCGCAGTGCTCGATTATGAAGCCGAAACCCAGTTCAGCAATAAAGCATACGAAATCCGGATGGATGTCCGCTCCGTCAAATTGGAGCAACGGCTCGTATTTATAGGGAACGTCGATGCTGTCGAGAAATTCGGCAATTTCACGCTCGGACTTCGACCTGAAGACAATGCCGTTATATGGATTCGGACGATTGATTGCCTTGGGGTTCGAGCAGGGGATCAGGCTGTCGAAGAGTTCTTTCGTAATGAATGGCTTTCGCTTGCCTCGGATCTTGCGGAGATCTAGGATCGGGCATGGCATGACGAAGGTCGCATCCCAGATTCTCTGATACTTGGCGAGCTTGGCTTTCGCCATCTGGCGCAACAAATAGATGCGTTCGAGCTCCTGCCCTGTGGGCGTAGTGCTTTTGAACACATGTCGCTGATTGGTTGACCTGTCACGGTACTGATAAACGGTGCGTGTTGAACTCCCTGCTGTTCGTTCAAACATAGTAATTTCATCGGTATTCTGCAGAATACTCTTCATATAATTTATCTTAACGGCAAGGAGGTGAAAGGAATACATCATAAAGATCACCTCGTCTGTTTTGATAAATGTTGTACGTACATAATAATACGGATCGAGGGTTTTGTCATGAACTTTTTTCGGTGTCGCAGAATCGTCGCCGAAATGTCAAAAACTGCGACGTTTTTGCGACGGAGAGGGATGTAGGTGGCCGGATGGGGTGCGCGTCGCAGAATCGTCGCCGAAATGTCAAAAACTGCGACGTTTTTGCGACGGAGAGGGATGTAAGTGGCCGGATGGGGGTGCGCGTCGCAGAATCGTCGCTGAAATGTCAAAAAATGCGACGTTTTTGCGACGGGGAGGCATGAAGGTCACCAATGGAGGCATAACGGCGGCAGGGGGAGGCATACTGCAGCCGGAGGCGCCGCAATTTAAGAAATAATTAAGAGTCATATAAGAGATAATTCAAGCATTTCGGCCGCGGTAGAGGTACTATTATATTGTAGGGTGGCAATCCCGAAGTAGCGGAAACCACTGCCACAGCGCCGTTACAAGTGCTTTTGAATAAAAAAAGAAAAAATATGCAATATTGTATTGACACACAATATTATACGCCGTATAATATAGCCAACGATACAATATGGAAGGAGAAATAGTATATGGTTTTCCAATTAGGTTCAACTTTATTGGATGCTTGCGTACTGGCGGTCCTGACCAAAGGTGATGCGTACGGGTATACACTTACGCAGCAGGTCAAGACGGTACTGGATATTTCTGAGTCGACACTGTATCCGGTCCTGCGCAGACTCCAGAAAGATTTCGCACTTGAAACTTACGACGAGCCCTATCAGGGCCGCAACCGAAGATATTACAGGATCACGGATCGAGGGCGGGAGCTCTACAGTTACTACTTAGAGGAATGGAACAAGTACAAGGATTCAGTTGATTCATTATTAGGAGGGGATACAAAATGAACAAGGAATTATATTTGCAGGAGTTGAGAAAAGGCCTGAAGATCCTGCCGCAGTTCGATCGTGACGAGGCGGTCGAGTTCTACGAAGAGTACTTCGACGAAGCCGGCGTGGAGAATGAGCAGAATGTGATCGCGGAATTAGGTGAGCCGAAGATCCTTGCGAAGAAGATCCTGGTCGATGTCGTGGATAGAAAATATGAAGAGAGCCTGGCGGCTTCTTCTTCGGAAAATGCACTGGTCACGGTGCCTTCGCAGCCGATCGCGGGTGACAGCACGAATGCCGCTGTTGTGGCCGCACCGGTAGTCAGTGCAGAGCAGGCGGGTGCGCAGTATACGGCCGATGGCGCGCAGTACGCGGCGAATGGTGCGCAGGGCGCAGCGGTCCCGCAGTATCAGCCTCAGCCGCAGGCGCAGCAGCAGAAGACCTCCTCGCTGAAGGCACTCTGGATCGTGTTGGCTGCGATCTTCGCATTGCCGCTCTCTCCGGTGATCTTCGCCCTCCTGATCGTGGCGTGCACACTGATCTTCGTACTGTTCGTTGTATTGATCACATTCGTTATCGTAGGCGTCTCGTTCTTAGTAAGCGGTTTTGTCACGGCAATATGCGGATTCGTCGCATTCTTCCTGAATCCGATCGCCGCCATGGTGATCCTTGGTTCCGGACTGGTTCTCTTCGGCTTGGGCGTATTCTTCACCATCGGTTCGATCGCTCTTATGAGAGTGTGTGCGAACGGCCTGGCGAAGGGCTTCGGAAGGATCGTTCATAAGAAGAACAGAAAGAATAAGGCCGCGCAGGCAATGGCATAAGAGAAAAGATAGAAGAGAAGATTCGGCACAAGGTAAGCGGATCAGATAAGAGATAAGGAGAAACACAAAATGAAAACATTTACGAAAGTTGCATTGATCATCGGAGGAGTAGCACTGTCGGCCGGCATCGCACTGACCACGATCGGTGCAATTGCAAATAAAGGCAAGCCGATCTATATGTACTATGATCATGGATTCCACATCGATAACGAAGGAAAGGTCTTCGAGCAGGAGAAGATGGTTGTGGACGATTTCAGAAGTGTGACGATCGATGTTCCTGCATCAGAAATCCATTTCATCGAGAGCGATGAATATGCCGTCGAGTACAAGCTCAATGCCATAGAAGTCGAGTGTGAATCGAAAAACGGCACGTTGACTGTCGATACGGACACGAAGAAATTCCATATCAATTTCGGTCTCAACTGGTCGAGTGAGGACTACTTCGTGAACGTATACTATCCGAAGGGTGCGGACTTTGATCTCATCACGCTGGATGTTTCCGCCGGTGATGTCAATATCGACAAGGGCTTCGACTGCAACAAGCTCAGCCTGGATATCTCGGCCGGTGACGTGACGATCTCGAACGTAAACGGTGCACTCGATGTGAATATGTCCGCCGGCGATTTTACCGCAACAGACTGCACATTCGGAAACAGCATCTTCGACATGTCGGCCGGTGACGTAGAACTCCATAACTGCACCGTCGACGGTGGTAAGGTCGATATGTCCGCCGGTTCCTTCACGGCTAAAGAACTGACCCTGACGAAGAGCTTCTCGATGGATATGTCCGCAGGATCCGTGACCATCAAGTTCGTAGACGGGCAGGAGATCGGCTATGACTTCGATATGTCGGCCGGCACAGCCAAGATCAACGGAGAGAAGAAGGGCGATGAGTACGAGGAGAAGAAAGGATATGATGTTATCCTGAGCGTCGATGCTTCCGCCGGATCCGTAGACATCACGAATAACTAAGAAGACCCCTCTTCATAAAGAAACAGAAGAGCGCTGCAAAGAAAGAAAAAACAGCAGCGTTGGCGGTAGCTTTGCCTAAAAACGGAGAAAAGAAGGGCAGCTTCACCGCCTGGTGAAAAAGAAAAAATAACAGGTGAAAAAGATATGGGAGTCATTTTTAAACACACATTAAAGAATATGTTCTCGAAGCCGTTCCGGACGATCATGCTGATGCTGTGCATCGTGATCTGTTCCTTCGCCGGCATGATGACATTCGACATGAGCAACTCGATCCGAAATGTCCTCAAGTCCGCTTTCCTTACGATGTTCGGAGACAGCAACGTCATGGTCACCGCCCCGATGGGCCTGAGCGACGGCGATTTTGAAGGATTGCCGGAGCATGAGAAGGTATTGATCTCGAACGGCAGCACAACATTTAACGTTCCAGGGAATACCACGTACAAGTATTTCAACGAGAAGAGCATCCTGATCTACTGTGCCGACCCGGAAGAAGCATCGAAACTGAACCTTCTTGCTTCGGATGTGGAACTTACGGAGAACGAAGTCGCGATTCCGAAGGCGCTTTCTGAGGAGCTGAACCTTCAGATCGGTGACACCATCGAGTTCTACGACGAAGATGAGGTGGCAAGGGAGTATCAGGTCAAGTCGATCCTTCCTTACAAGGGTATCCTGTCCTCGAAGTTTAATGTTCTGATGTCCTACGAAGGGTACAGCAGAATGCTCGGCGACGAAGAACTCGTCCTGGGCGGTGCTTTCGTAAAAGTACTGGATGAGAGCAGGACAAAGGAATTCTGCGAGAAGATGGAAGAGCAGACGCAGGGCGCTGAGCTCGAAGATCTGATCAACGGTGAGATGATCACCTCCCAGATCAATTCGATCACGAGCCTCTTCGCGATTCTCTTTATGATCTGTCTGATGCTGGTCATCTTCGTTACGATCTCGCTGTCGGAGCGCATCATGGTCGAGAGAATGGGCACGGTCGGAACCCTAAGAAGTCTTGGCGTCTCGCCGAATACCACCGCGAAGATCGTTCTCTTCGAGAATGCACTCTACGGTCTGATCGGCGGCCTGATCGGTAGTTCCCTCTACGTCGCGACCCGAGACCCGATCTTCAACAATATGTTCTCGCTGAACTCCGGATCGGATATAAAGCTCGAGATGAACCTTGGCAGTATTTCCGTTGTGACCTTCATCGCAGTGGTCATCGGTGCCATCGTGATCGAGTGTCTCTGCCCGATCAAAGAACTTATTAAGGCTACCAGAACTTCGATCCGTGACCTGATCTTCGACAATAAAGATGCAGATTATAAGTATCTTAAGAGATCCCTCATCGCATCGGTCGTCATGACCGTTCCGGCCATCGTAGGCCTGGTACTGGTCCTCACGAAGACCGTCAATAATCTCGGACTGATCTTCGGAACGATCATCCTTCTCGTAGCAGGACTCTTCCTGGGATTCCCGTTCATCCTTCGTGCGGTCTCGATCCTTCTTGAGAAACTCTTCACCAAGGCCAACTGCCCGATCGCTGCATTCTCCTGTGTGCAGGCCAGAACGAAGAAAGCTTCCGTCGGTATCTGCAGACTCTGCACCATGGCCGTCACGATCGGTCTTACACTCTTCGTCCTGTCATCGTCCTACCTCGCCATTCTTGACCACAGAACGGCCGACGCCGATGTCGTGATCGACGGCCTTTCCGAACAGAGGGAAATGTACAGCTACATAGAGGATCTTGACGGAGTGACAGATGTTGAATACTTCTACTTCAACTGGGGCGTGAACTTCGTACTCGGAGAAGAGAACGTAAAGGAATTCGAAACTGCGAACAGCAAGCGCATGAAGGAGCTTTACCACAGCGCCGTACTGGTCGGTACACCGGGAAGCTACGAGCTCTTCCAGTCGATCTCCGGTCTTCCGGAAACGATTGCAGACGATGAGATCTATATGGATAAAGATGTCGCCAACGGCCTCGGCTATAAGGTCGGCGACGAGATCCCGATGATCATCGCGCCGAATCATCCGGATGCTCTTTCCCGGACACTGAAACTTGCAGGCTACTGCGATACCATCAAGTTCGCAACCGGAACGCCGGTCTACGTAATCAGCCTCAATAACTACACATCGGTCTTCCGTGATTATCCTTCCCGCGCATTTGTCCGATGCGAGGATCCGCAGAAGACGATCGAGACCATTAAGGAACGCTCGGCCTGCACGATGGAATCCTGCTATACGATGGATGAGTATGCAGAAGAACTGAAGAACGAAGGCGCCGGCATCAGCACCGTACTGTATATGCTGATCATCATGGGCGTGCTGCTGACATTCATCGCCGTAGTCAGTAACCAGATCATCGGCTTCTCCGGAAGAAGAAGAGAGTGTGCCGTTCTGACATCCACCGCGATGAGCCGTGGGAAACTTAAGAAGGCATTCTTCACAGAGAACCTGGTCTCAAGCCTTCTGGCAGTCGTCGTATCCATCCCGTTCGCGGCCCTGACCACCGTTCTGTTTCAGAGAGCGCTGGAGATGCTGGAGATGAATTTCGGACTGGCAGTGGATATCCCATCCACCATGATGTTTATCGGAGGCATGTTCGTCCTCTTCCTGGGCACCGTTCTGATGCCGATCCGTAACATCCGGAAGATGAAGATTGCCGAGCAGCTGAAGTACGAATAATTTTGCCCCGCGTCATGCGGGAAGACATGAATAAATAACAGCCCCGCCATTCAGGCGGGAAGGAAAGGCCCGCGGAGGCGGGAGAAAGAGGAAAGAAAATGATTACTATGAGAGATGAAAATGAAACCATGATCGCAGTGAAGAACGTCAATAAAGTATTCGGCAAGAAGGGCGGCGCCATGACACAGGTTCTAAACGGCGCGGAGCTTGAAGTCAAGAGGGGAGAGTTCGTCTCCCTGATGGGCGCCAGCGGATCCGGAAAGTCCACACTTCTTTATCTGATCGGCGGACTCGACCGCGACTTCTCCGGCGATATCCAGATCTGCGGACAGAGCATCCGTAAGATGAGCGAGAGAAAGCTCAGCAAGATCCGCCTCGGTAAGATCGGATTCATCTTCCAGTTCTATAACCTGGTGCAGAACCTGAATGTCGAGGATAATATCCTTCTGCCGTCCCTGGTAGCCGGTAAGTCCCGCGCTTCTTTACAGAAAGAACTGGACGACATCCTGGAGATCACGGGTCTTACAGATAAGAGAAAGCAGATGCCCGCTAAGCTCAGCGGCGGCCAGCAGCAGCGCGTGGCCATCGCCAGATCCATCATCTCGAATCCGGAGATCATCCTCGCGGATGAAGCTACCGGTAACCTGGACAGTAAGTCCGGTGCGGAGATCATGGAACTGTTCCGCCGCATTAACCAGGAGAAAGGCATCACGATCCTTCAGGTCACCCACTCTGCGAAGTGCGCGACATACGGCACACGCACGGTTGTTCTGGAAAACGGCAAGACCGTCGATACCGATGCGCTTCGGGTCGAGTCCGAAAGACCGGCATCACGGATCCCGATGCAGTTTGCTTTCGCTTCACAGAGAAGCTGAGTCGAAACACAGCATACCCCTCTCATGCGGCCTCCTTTATGTACCCTCCTAAATCAGCAGAAAGACCGCCGCAGATATATAAACATGAGGCACTCGCGACGCAGCGGGTCTCCCCCCTCCGGCCCGCTGCGGCAGCGCCTGCTCTCATTACTACTTACGAGTTGTTTGCGCCACCCCTCTTAAACCTCTTAAATCCCTAAGGCGCAAGTGACTGATATAAGAAAACTTCCCAGGATGTCTCGTGATCTCACCTAACACGAAAGGATCCGGGGAAGTTCTTCTTTTATACGAAACGAGGGTGCAGTACCTGAAACGTGAAGCCGCTACGTGTCGCTGATGGTGGCGGGATCCGGGTTCGGAAGATGTACCTTACGGACATAGACGTAGTAGCCTAACAGTACGAAGAAAGTAAGTGCCCAGGACACCGGATAGGAGATCAGAAGGATCTTGTAGGCGCTTAAGGGCGTGGCGTTCTCCTGAAAGTGATCAAAGACGGTGAAGACCCACAGCAGACGCAGTCCGCAGCTTCCGATGACCGTGGCGATCATGGGGAAGACGGAGCGCTTGATGCCGCGGAGCATGCCCGAGCCGCAGTCCATGATGCCACAGAGGAAGTCCGGTATAACGACGACCATCATACGGGCCAGACCGAAGGTGACGCCGACAGGGGAGTCGGGGAGATACAGACGCAGGAGCGGCTCGCCGAGAAGGTAAGACAGCACGCCCAGAGAAAGACCGATAAAAGTGATGCTCAGAAGGGATGCGCGGTAGATCGCGTTCAGACGGTCGTACCGCTTCGCGCCGTAGTTCTGGCCGGCGAAAGTCATACAGCCCTGAGTGAAGGAGTTCATGCCGGCGTAGATAAAAGAATCGATGTTCATACAGGCGGAGTTGCCGGCCGTGCAGGCTGTCCCGAAGGAGTTGACCGAGGACTGGATGATGACGTTCGAGAAAGAAAAGAGCGTGTTCTGTAATCCCACCGGAAGACCGAGCTTCAGGATCCGTCGGAGCGGTGCCTTATGGATACGCAGCTCGAACGGGAAGATCCGGCATTCTCCATTCAGATGGCAGAGCGCTGTACTCATGAGTATGGCGGACAGGATCTGGGAGGCGACAGTGGCGATGGCTACACCGGCCACACCGAGGCCAAAGCCGGCGACGAGGATGAGGTTCAGTACCACATTCAGAAGGCCGGAGATCGTCAGATAGGTAAGAGGCCGGCGGGTGTCGCCTGTGGCCACGATGATCGCACGCCCGAAGGTGTAGATCATGAAGGCCGGGCTTCCCAGGAAATAGATGCGCAGATAGAGGGTCGCCTGATCGATGGATTCCGCTGTCGTACCCATCCATTCGAGAAACGTACGCGCGAAGATCACGCCGATAAGACCGGTGATCACGCCGAAGATGATCCCCAGAGAGAAGATCGTATGAGTCAGATCGTGGATCCTGTCCTTCTGGTTGGCGCCTAATGTCGAGGCGAGGACGACTGTCGCACCCAGTGAAACGCCGATGAAAAGGTTGATGATCAGGTTGATAAGCGGCGCACAGGAACCGACCGCCGCGACGGCCGAATCCCCGACGAACTGTCCGACGACAACGATGTCCGCAGCGTTGAAGAGAAGCTGCAGGACCTGAGTCAGCACGATCGGCACGCTGTAAAGGATCAGCGGAACCAGGACTTTGCCATGGATCATATCGATATTATGATTGTTACTTCCTATCTTGGCCATAGCAGGCATTCTACCATGAAGTAGGGACTTTCGCGCAGGTCAACTCTTTGTGCAGAAAAGAGAAAAGACGTATGAGAAGGGTAATGAATACAGTAAGAAGCACTGCCGGGGAAGGACCCTGACAGTGCTTGATTGCTTCTTTCGGTATGGATAAATATCAGTGCATGATGATCTGCTTGCTGCCGCAGTACGGGCAGTATGTCTCGGTTCGGCTGTCATTGATCTGAAGATCCGCGCCGCAGCCGGTGCACTTGAGGTTGATCACACGAGCGGTACCGGCGAACTGGGCGTTCATGTTGCCGCCCGGGAAGCCCTGCTTACCGTAGATGTAGTTCTGGAAGACCGTCATGGCTTTCCGCTCATTCTCCGTCACGCCGTCGGTCAGCTCCGCGATACGCTGCGCATCGGCAAGCAGAAGATTCAGCGTATTGACATCCAGACGGTTAAGATACTTCTCGACGTTCATGAAATTCATCGAACGGTCATTGACGATGGACTGCAGTTCGTTTCTGAAGTTGCTCGATGCGTTCGGATTATTCATCAGGCTCGAGCACATATAGTCGAGGTCCATCTGCTCTTCAGGAGAGATGCGGCCGTCGGACTTCGCGATATAGTAACACAGCGCGATCCTCGCGAGCGCGATATTCGCCACATTGGCGGTATTGCTGTTCGGAGTGGTAATGGCCTGACCGGGCATATAGTTTCCGGCAGGGGCCGCCGTACGGGACTGGTTTCCGGAAAGAAGCTCGGAGACGAGCGCCGCTCCGGCGCCGAAAGCTGCGGCACGACCGAGTCCGCCAACTAATCCTCCGGTCAGGTCACGGGTAACAGAACGCATTAACATTTTGCCAAGCATAGGTCTCTCCTTACGATGTGTTTCTTTACGATGTGTTTTCTATATTATAAAACATCCTGCGTGCGGGAAGAAGTGATTCCTGTCATAAATATTCTGTCCTAATAGTAACGTGTGCGCGAATTATCTGATATGATAGTGATGTAGAATTGGCTTCTGTGATGGGGGCGGGAATCTCCGAAGTGGGAGGATCCCGGAGACGGAAGAAGGAAAATGAGGAAAGTGTGTTATGGCAAACGAGATGAATCTTTCGGAACCCTCGGAAATCCAGGTTCCGGAAAAGAAGAAAAAGAAACATCGCAGATTCCCCCTGAAAGTGTCACTGTTTATCGCAATCGTGCTGCCGGTGATCCTGATTCCGTCCATCTTGCTTGGATCAAAGTGGATGAAGAACAGGATCGTATCGGAGATCGATGAGAAGCTTCAGATCCGGAGAACGAAATGCATCACTTTCGTTAATTGGAAGAATCTGATGATGGAAGCGAAGACAGAGGAAGTGGAAATGAATCTCGAAGATTATGAAGAACCGGAAGAAACGCCGGAATTCATTATCTATCCTGGTAGCATGACCGACTCCTATATGAGCAGTGAAGAGAATTCCCGTGATTTCCCGCACTTTAGTATGGACGAGCTGCGTTATATCGATTCGTCCCAGATCAACCGTATCGCAGGAGGGATCATTACCGATCCGGACGGGGATAGAACATATATGCTCGGCGATTTACCGATCATCGAGTACGGAGGACTTACATATAAGCTGAGTCAGGGGTATGACAGCGAGAAGAAGGAAATCGTGGATATCTGCCTCGGCCTGAATCAAGAAAGCGAGGCGAATGCATCTCTTGCCGAGGCGGGCACGGAAATTGCACAAGGAATTCTGGCCAAGCAGGATGAGAACCCATGGCAGAGTTATAGTGAGATCGGCTGGTGTGACGACTATAGGTACATCGGTTTCACCGTTGTGGAAAAAAGCACCTGGCTCACGCCAACTCTGTCCTTTCCGAATGAGATTTTTTCTTATTCGGAAGATCCAGTGACCGGAGATGTGTCGATTGAACCGTACGGAAACGGGACATACAGCATTTCTTTTGATCCCGCGGATATCCAGGCTACAGGTCCTTTCCTGTCAGAAGAAACGTATCTGACTACAAGCGATTCCGGTTTTCTGTTCCAATCCCAAAGCCGGACGCCCATGATACTCTTCGTAGATGCTGCCCCACATCTAAAGACCTTAAAGAATCAGGTCAGGCGCGTATCCGTTTATGCTGCGGTTGCCTATGTCCTGATCCTTGCGGGCGCCGTGGCGATCGAACTTCGTAAATCGAAAATTCCGGAATGGGAAGAAGACGGATCTGACGGTCATAAAGAAGAGGATGACCACATCCCGGATCAGGTGGCGAAAGTGCTCCTTTCTAAGATAACGGACGTGGAACAGTCGATGGGGCCGAACGGCTATCTTGACCAGCTGCGTGATGAGATCGATTCCCGCCGTGCGTCACGTGAGAAACCGGAGGACGATTCATGAAGAAGAGATCCCGTCATGCCTATGGACTGTCTTTACTTCTGATCGGAGCCGTACTGCTTCTGATCACTGCTTCTGCCGTCGCAGTAAAGGCCATCGGAGATAAGAAGTCTCTTGAAAATGCACTGGACGAGAAGCTTCATCGCCGCGTCCGGAAGTATATCGAGATCATCGATTACTACGAAACCCGCGGGAATGTGACCTACAGTCAGGATTACAGTCTGGAAGACGAGATGGTTTACACAACAGAATGGAACTACATTCGAACGGAGGCTATCGATTCAGCCAATCGGTTTCATGCACAGATGGGCGAGGCGAAGTTCAGTATACATGCTGAGACAAGGTATGTGCCATCCTGCACGCTCCGGAAAGAAGGACAGGGTGATAATGCAACGTATACGCTTGAAGAGGACTATGAGAACCTGAGGCCGATCTCGACGACCGTGATAACGGATGAAGATGGGGATCAGATCATTCTCTGGGATAGTAAATTGGTGATATCGCCAGTCGGGTATTTCTATATCGGCGAACGGTATGGATCAGAGACTTCGAAAAAATATACTTATGATTCTTTCGGTGGATATAATGACCTGAGCCTTACGGATGACACAGATCTTTCTAATACAGCGGATGCACTGATGGCGGAGGGAAATCGCATCGGATGGCATGGAGAGTACCGCTACTGTTCCTGGTCCAGGGATTTTGTATCTATGGGCTTTAGTTCTTATGAATCCGGATGGAATCTTCCTTTCGAGGAGGATGGGAATGAGAAATCGACGGAAGAAACGGGCGTCGCGGAATTCGCTCGTACATATATTCTCTTCGAGAATGGATCCGCTAAGCTTCAGGCATGGCGTGTGTCGGTCCGGAATCTTTCGATGATCATGGGCGGGGTATGGATCCTGGCGATGGTAATTCTGGCTTTTGCTCTTCGTCCGCTGATTGCTGTACCGGCAGAGGAGAACGAATCTGACGGGACAGGAGAAGGTGCTTCCGTTGATGGCCGCGTGGAGAACGGGGATCGTGGCTTGGGTGATGCCGGTCGTGCGAAGAATCCGTCCGGAGGAGCGAAGCCGCCGCAGATTTCAGACGAACTGGCGCGGGAACTGATTTCCTATATCGATCAGAGCGCGGCTTCGATGGGCCCGAACGGCTATCTCGAGCAGATGCGCGATGCGATCGAGGCGCATGTGAAAGAACCGGAAGAGAAGTAATCCCCGGCGGTGAGGCACATCCCTTACGAGACCTGTATCTTTACGCTCAGTTGTCAGACGTGGCTTTCTTCTTTCCGACGAGGAAACGGCGCGCGAACTTCGCCGCCACTTTATATGGCATGGGCTGAAGTGCCCGGGAGGCCTCCTTCAGTTTCTGCCGGATCGGGATATTCTGCGGACAGTGCTGCTCACACTTCCCGCACTCCACACAGCGCGCGGCATCGGCCGGCTGAAGACGCAGCGCGATCGTCTGGAAGTATTCCTTCCTTCCGGAGCCTTTGCTCTCCGAATACATATGGTTATAGCAGGAGAAAACGCCCGGAATATCCACGCCTCGAGGGCAGGGAAGACAGTATTTACAGCCGGTGCAGCCGACCTTCGTATTCTCGTTGATGTATGTGCGGATCCTGTCGATCATGGCGTTTTCGTCTTCGCCCCAGGCACCGGCTTTGACATCTGATGCGATGCGGGCATTCTCCTCGAGCATCTCGATGGAATTCATGCCCGAGAGCACACAGGTGACCTCCTTCTGGTTCCACAGCCAACGGAATGCCCACTCGGCCGGGCTCCAGCCATGGGAGTCCGAAGCGATCTGTTTCTTGGCTTTCTCGGGAAGAAGATCGACGAGCTTGCCGCCACGAAGCGGTTCCATGATGAACACCGGCACGCCCTTGGCGTAAGCGGCGCAGATCCCTTCACGACCGGCCTGCGAATGCTCATCCATATAGTTGTACTGCACGAGACTGAGCTCCCAGCCGTACGCATCCAGAAGTTTCAGGTACATCTCCGTATTCCCGTGGAAGGAGAAACCCACATGCAGAAACTTGCCCTGCGATTTCTTCTCCGCGATCCATTCGCGTACACCGAGCGCTTCCAGCCGCTCCCACTGCGCAACATCCGTCATGTGATGGAAAAGATAATAGTCGAGGTGATCGGTGCGAAGTCGCTTAAGCTCCTCGTCCAGATACTTATCGAGATCCTCGCGCTTCTTCACGAGATACTGCGGAAGTTTCGTCGTCAGCGTGATCTTGTCGCGCAGACCGTGCTTCTCCATGACACGCCCGATGGTATCTTCACTGCCGGGATAAATATATGCCGTATCCCAATATGTCACACCCAGCTCAATCGCACGGAGGAGCTGCGCTTCCGCCTTCTCGAAGTCGATGCTCCTGCCCTTCGTGGCAAACCGCATGCACCCGAAGCCTAAGATAGGGAATCCGTTCCGTGTCTGCATAAATCATCCCCCCATATGCGATGTCTTTTCTTCATTCTAACAAATCGTATTCTTCGACAAAAGCACTGTTCCTTCGGTTCTGTTCTTTCTTTCCGGGTCGTGCGGCCGGTCACTTCTCCTTAAGAAATGCGCGGATCTCCTGAAGTTTCTTCTCGGTTTCCTGCCGACCGATCTGATAGATCCGTTCGAGCTCTTCGGGGTCCTTCTCGGTACGCCCGATCCCCAGATCCTGCGGCGGCCGGATCACGATGGACTCGCCACGCGATTGCCGTGCATCGATCTCATCCATCTGCCGGTTGTACATCGCATAGCGCTCCTTCATGGCTTTTGCGACCGCCGGGTATTTCCGAAGTCCCAGATCGAACAGAAATCCACCGTGCCCCTTGTTCTTCCTGTACCCCTTCGGCTGTGTGAGCACGATGACGTTTCTTCTATATCCGAGACTTTCCATATAGGCATAGGGAACAGAATCGGAGATGCCGCCATCGAGAAGTTCGTAGCCGTCTACCTTGACGACGTGGGACAGAAGCGGCATCGATGCAGATGCCCGCATCCACAGAAGATCCGTATCTTTCCCGTCGGTACACAGGTGATAGACGGCCTTGCCGGTAAGTACATCCGTGGCGCCGACATAGAACGCCAGAGGATTCTCGGCGAATGTCTTCGTGTCGAAGATATCCAGCTCGAAGGGGAGCGTCTCATAGCAGAACTTGGCGCCGAAGTAGTCGCCGGTCTTAAGAAGAGAACGGAAACTTGCATACCTGGGATCTCTGCTGAAAGTCTTGTTATATCGTATGGGACGTCCGATCTGCCGGGATTTGAAATTGCAGCCGAAGACCGCCCCGGCAGAGATCCCTGCCGCCCCGTCGAAATCGATGTGGTTCTCCATGAGTACGTCGATGACGCCGCAGGTGAACATCCCACGCATGGCGCCGCCTTCCATGATCAGTGCTGAACGGTTAGACTCCATACGCGACGACTCCTCCTACTGCGGTTCTTCCGAATATTTACATACGATTCATTATAGTATATCTTAAATACCTGTAAAGATACGGAAGGCACGGAAGTGCCGATGCTTCATTGTTGGGGAACAGGGAAGTGCATATCTTCACATGCCGGGACAAAGATGAGAGGGAATGAAATGGGCAGAAAGAACGACGCGAAGACAGAAGAACGTAAGATCCATGTTGAGCAGGAACTGGCGGCATTAAGTGCGATCAGCGATGAGGCACTGTATGAGAAACTTCAGACTTCGGAAGAAGGCTTAAACCAGGTCGAGGCCAGTGACCGGCTCGAAGAGTATGGAAGAAACATCATCGACGCAGGAAACGAGAACAGCCTAATTAAGAGAGTTCGCGAGGCCATTATCAATCCGTTTAATATCGTACTGCTCGTAGTGGCGGGTGTGACACTTGTTACCGATGTCATCATCGCCGATGAACCAAGCTGGCTGACGTTCCTGATGCTTATTTTCGTTGTCGTGATCTCGGCGGTCATCTCCTTCGTGCAGGCCCAGAAATCCAATTCCGCGGCCACGAAACTTCAGAAGATGATCAGTAATAAGATCGATGTCATCCGTAACGATAACGTGATGGAGATCGATATGGAAGAAGTGGTGCCCGGCGATATCGTGAAGCTTGCCTCCGGAGACATGCTCCCGGGCGATGTCCGCTTCATCGAGACAAAAGACCTCTTTATCGATCAGTCCCAGCTGACGGGCGAGAGCAATCCCGTAGAGAAATTCGCGGGCCCGGATCCGACGGGATCGGAGATCTCGGAACTGAATAATCTCGGTTTCATGGGCAGTAATATTGTTTCCGGCTCGGCGAAAGCCGTGATCCTCACAACGGGAAACTCTACTTATTTCGGATGTATGGCCAAGAGCCTCAACACCTATAACGATAAGAGCAGCTTCGAGACGAATATCAACTCGATAAGTAAGCTTCTGATCTCCTTCATGATCGTCATGGTACCGATCATTTTTGTCGCCAATTTCCTGACGAAGGGCAACTGGCTCGAATCCCTGATGTTCGGTATTACGATCGCTGTCGGCCTGATGCCGGAGATGCTTCCGGTCATTATGACCTCTTCGCTTGCCAAGGGTGCGGTCAACATGTCGAAGAAAGAAACCATCGTCAAGCGTCTCGGCGCGATCCAGACCTTCGGTGAGATGGATGTGTTCTGCACGGATAAGACCGGTACGCTGACACAGGACGAGATTATTCTCGAGAAATACATGGACGTGCACGGAAATGAAGATAAACGCGTCCTCCGTCACGCTTTCATGAATAGTTTCTTCCAGACGGGACTTAAGAACCTCATGGATGTGGCGATCATCAACCGCGGCGAGAAAGAGGAACTGTCCGAACTGAAGGAAGCGTATGTGAGAGAAGACGAGATCCCATTCGATTTCTCGCGCCGCCGCATGAGTGTCGTGCTCCGCGATAAGAAAGGGAAGCGGCAGCTGATCACGAAGGGCGCCGTTGAGGAGATCCTGTCGATCTGCAGCTTCATCGAGTACGAGGGCGAGGTCCGTCCGATCACCGAAGAACTGAAAGAAAATGCCAAGAAGATCGCGGATGCGAATAACCTTCTTGGCATTCGTGTCATTGCCGTAGCCCAGAAGAACGAGATCCACGACGTGTCTACCTTCGGTGTGGGCGATGAATCCGATATGGTCCTGATCGGTTTTGTCGGTTTCCTGGATCCGCCGAAGCCTTCGGCCGGCCCGGCGATCGCTGCCCTGAAGAAGAACGGCGTAAAGACCGTCGTTCTGACCGGTGACTCCGAGGGCGTTGCCATCAACATCTGCGGGCGTCTCGGCATCCCGACCGAGTACACCCTGACCGGCGCGAAGGTCGAGGCCATGAACGATGACGAGCTGAAAGAAACTGTCGAGAAATGCCATATCTTCAGTAAGCTCTCTCCATACCAGAAACAGCGCGTGGTCCGTGCGCTTCAGAGTAACGGGCACACTGTCGGATATATGGGTGACGGCATTAATGACAGCCTTCCGCTCAAGCAGGCGGACGTCGGCATCTCAGTAGATAACGCCGTCGATATCGCGAAGGAGGTCGCCGACATCATTCTCCTCGAGAAGGATCTGAATGTCCTTGATGAGGGCGTGATCGAAGGACGCCGCACTTTTGCCAATATGAGTAAATACCTGAAGATGTCGGTCAGCGGTAACTTCGGTAATATGTTCTCGGTCCTGATCGCCAGCATATTCCTGCCGTTCCTGCCGCTCCTTCCGATCCATATCCTGGTGCAGAATATCCTCAATGACTTCGCCCAGCTGGGTATGCCCTTCGACCATGTGGAGAAGGAGAGCATCCTTCTTCCGAAGAAATGGAATATCGACGGGATCAAGAAGTTTATGTTCATCTTCGGCCTTCTAAGTACCGTGCTGGACGTTTTGTGCTTCCTGGTGATGTGGTATATCCTCGGATTCAACTCCGTGGAGAAGGCAGGACTCTTCCAGTGCGGCTGGTTCATGTTCGGCATCATCTCGCAGACCATCGTGATCCACACGATCCGTACGCCGAAGCTTCCGTTCATCCAGGACCGTGCCTCGGTGCAGCTGACGATCTCGACGCTGGCCGTCGTCCTGGCCACACTTCTTATCGGCTTTACCGGGATCTCTACACTCTTCGACCTTCCGGTCATGATCCCGTCCTTCGGCATCTGGCTGATCCTCCTGATGGTGGCATATATGCTTCTGGCCCAGATCCTGAAATCCGTCTATATCCGGATCAGTAAAGAATGGGTTTGATACGCATCAGTAAAGAATGGGTATAACCCGGCCGGTATTCCGTCTGCCCCTTCAGAATAGAGGCAGATAAAGGGTTTCATTCCCATATTATGGCAGAAACACTTCATGCTATAATAATCATGGATGTTTGAGGTCTTGTGGAAGTACAAGGAAACTATGTGCTTCTGAGAAATAGGAGACAGACTCTCAAAGGAGTAGAAGGAGGGGCAAGATGGCAAATAATTTCTGCAGAAACTGCGGGACACCTTTGGCCATGATCGACGGGAAGTACAAGTGCCCGAACTGCGGCACCGAGTATGCTGTCGACTGGGGACAGGAAGATGTGGCCCGCGCGGAGAAAGAAACCGAGCAGGAGAGAAACCAGGCACAGCTTGACAGGGACCTGACATTATCCCAGACACGCGCCCAGATCGCCCGGCAGCAGCAGTACAATGAGATGCAGCGCCAAAGAAGAAAAGGCTATCAGATCTTCGAGAATATGTTCATGCGGGCCGGAATCGCTATCGTCGGATTGTTCATTATCTATATTCTCTTATTTGTGGGGCTTCGCTTTTTTTCCAAGAGTTTCGGCAAGAACTCGAATCTCCTGGGAGGCACGAAATCGAATACCACCCAGCAGCTACAGGTCAGAAGCGGGGTCATCGAAGGGAAAGAGATCCTGAAAGATGAAGAATTTCTGGAAACGGCCTACGATGCGAATCTCTATGCGGTGAAATACCTGGTGAAGCAGGAGGCGAAACTGAGAGATCCGGAAAGAATACTGACATACACGGGACATGCCCGGTACGAAGAAGCTTTCCTGGTGTACCGCTTCAGCAGAACCGAACTTGTGATGGTCTTCGCACTGGACTTTTCCTCTGAAGACGGAAATGAAGAGAAGACACTCTATGTCCCGGTCACGATCATTGTGGCCGCTGTGGACACTGACGGTAAGATCTATTCCGATTACGAACCGGACGTGTACTACGGGTATGCCGGTCTTCACGGCGGTTTCGAAGATATGGATACACTTATGTCCGAGTGTCTGTCCTATGGTGACGACGTGAAGAGTGAGCCTTTCACCATGCCGGAGAAAATCCTTTCCGGCGCGAAGCAGGAATAAAGGGGAGGAGGGAATCACATGAAACTTACGAATTTAAACTGTCCACAGTGTAATGGCCTTCTGAACCAGGAAAGGGATATGTTCTTCTGCACCAGCTGCGGTTCGGCCTTCGCCGTCGATTATGACGAAAACGATGTGAAATACACCCAGCTCATCACCGAAGCGGAAAGAACGAAGATGATGCTTCAGAAGGATGTGAACGTCATGCAGACCGACTACGTCCTTCGTGAGCAGATGGCAAGAAACGAGCAGCAGCGGGAGATCTCCCGGCAGAGGAAGAAAGCCGTCAAGCAGGGCGCGGCCGGTATAGGCATGTATATTGTCGCACTGGTCATCTCCATTGTCCCGTTGGTTCTCACCTCCGTATATCTGGTACGGACGATCAGCCGAAGCAGCAGGAAACTGGATGAGCAGAGGGAACAGGAACGGACGGCACTGGTCGAGACGGTTACGGAAGATATGCATTTCCTGGAGAATGCCGTCGCCGGAGGACAGAGACTCGTCGATCTGCGCCGCCAGGAGCCGATATCCGACGGCCGGTATGACGAAGACCGTACCGCGATCTACAGAAACGATGCGACGATCGATAGTGTTTATCTTATCCGGACCAGCGGATACAATTCCACGGGACTTCTTCTGGTCTACCGTTTCAGTTACGAGTACGAGGATACAGGCGAGATCCTTGAACTTTATGACTGCGTTGAACTTACCGATCTCAAGAGAGATGATTACGGATATATGGTGGAGGAGTATTTCCCCAAGGAAGGCGTCCATGGAGATATGTACTTTACGGCCTATTTCGATAAGGACCAGCTGATCCGGGAAATGTTCTCGGCAGCGAAGAGCTCTTTCAAACCGGAGGAGATCGAGATCCCGGATACGTGGAAGGAGGGAAGAACATGAAACTGAAAGTCATGAACTGTAGAAACTGTAATGCCCCTCTGCACCTGGAAGGTGAGAAACTGGTCTGTGCTTTCTGCGGCGGTACCTTCGACATCGAGAAAGATGAAAGTGATGTCGAGTACGAGAAGACCGTCAATGCCGAAGCCTATATCCTTCAGTCCCTTACGGAAACGACCACCCGTATGCAGGAATATTACAGGAAGCAGGAAGAAGAGAAACTCCGGAAAGAGGAAAGACAGCTTCAGGCGGAGAAAGAGAGAAGTCAGGCGATTCGCAAGAGGCAGATCCTCGGCTGGATCAAGACATTCATCATCATAGCCGTCATAGGCTTAGGTATTACCATTTTAGCGGATTACCTGAAAAAGAGTTCGGAAGAGAGAAGGACCGGACAGAAGACCGTGCAGGCAGAGAAAGCTGCGGCAGCCACGTCTTTCCGTGTGACCGGTTCGGAGCTTGCTTCGGATGAGGAGGCGAAGGAGCAGATCTATGCGCTGATTCGTGATTTCGAAGAGGAAGAATACACAGATTCGGTGTTCGAGTCTGAAGAGGATAACTGGAAGTATAAAGGCGATCCGGAAGTTGTCCGTTCGGTACTGATCACGACGGATAAGGATAATATTCTTTTCGCGATCGTGAAGGTGACCCTCTCTACCGATGACGGCCGGGAAAAAGAACTGTTCCACTGCCTTACGTTCTCGGACTTGAAGGTAGACCGGAAAGGGAATGTGGAATTGACCTCGAATCGGGTGGAGACCCGGGACGCCTCGGATTATGATGCGTTCTGGCGTGCAGGATTCGATCCCGAGCTTCTCTACGAAGAGGTGATCGACAGCGAGAGTATGTCCGAAGGTGTCAATGGATTCCCGCTGCGCTTCTACGACTGTATTTAAGGACGCAGGTGGCTTGCTCCGCAAGAGGCGGCAGGGGAAATATACATTCCGCTACAAGTGGAAGGAAATGTACACCCCGTTACTGCGGACGGAAGCCGTAAGCGCTTCGGCTGTTCTCAAGAATATTCAGGATATTGGCCGCTTCGCCCTTGGTGAGGCGGCCATAGTCTACCCCCTCGATGATGGCAGGATCGATCTTCTTCTTGATCATCTCGATCTGTTTCGGTGAGGCAGGTTCGTGCTTCCAGATCGTACGCTCCACATCCCAAAGCGACGCGAAACTCTTATAGATCGGCTGGGTGTCGAGGTTCTTCCTGACGACCTGGAAGGCCAGCTGGGGATCTATGGGATCGCTCTGCTTGAAGAAGCGCTTCCCGCCGACGTTCTGCTCGATGATGATCCTTGTTTTCCCGGTCAGGTCTATGGCCTTGACGGTGATCTTGATGGCTACATAGACCGTGGGCTTTCCTTTATCCATCGGATTATACGAGGATAGTTTTCCGTCCGGATTCTTGATGAGCTTTCCGGACATGAAGAGTACGAAGTCGCCGGAAGGCATCTTCGTATAATTGACACCCAGAGTCTTGATACCGGTCTCTTCTTCGAAGAGGCGGATCTCTCTGGCACTGACTTTCCACGCGAAATGCCTCGTGATCGAAGGCTCGATATCGGTGAGCATGATGCCCTCGTCTTCTTTGATTCCGAGATTTCTGTATTTCGTCTCATCGAGCTCGATGCCGAACAGCGACGGGGCGGTACAGATGTCGAGCTTGCCGGAGACGCCGACGCAGTCCAGAAGCGTCAGGTGGGGTTTGCCGTCATATAGACGCAGGCCTCTTCCGACCATCTGCATATACAGGCTCGGATTATGGGTCGGGCGTGCGATGATGATGGTCTCGATCAGAGGCATATCCGTGCCTTCCGTAAACACCATGCAGTTCACGATGCAGGGGATCTTCCTGTCCGTGAAATCCTTGATGATCTGCTCACGGTTCGGCGTCTCTGCCGAGACCACGACGGCCCCCTCGATGAGATCGGCGATGTTGTGGGCGTGCTGGACCGTGGTGGCGAAGATCAGGGTCTGGCCGACGTGGTACTGATAGTAGGCCTTCGCGACGGCTTCGTTCTGCTCCGTGATATCGACCGCAGCGGCGAGCTGGGAAAGATTAAAGTCATCTTTCTGCCTTTTTACAGAGGAGATATCGTAGCCGATGTCGATACGAAGGCATCGGATATCGGTCAGGAAGTGGTTCTTGATGCCCCACCTGATATCCCGCTCGAAGACGATGTCGGAATAGATCTCGCCGAGCCCCTGCTTGTCGCCACGGTTCGGTGTGGCGGTGAAGCCGAAATGGAGACGCGGGTGGAAGTAGTCGTAGATCTTCTTATAGGTCGGCGCGACCGCATGGTGTGCCTCATCGGTGATGATGACATCGAAGTCGTCAGGGGAGAACCGGTGGAGACGGCGGACCAGGGACTGGACACTGGCACAGACGACTTCCTCGCCGTTCGAACGGCGCTTCGCCTGTTCGAAACCGACCGGCACGCTAAAGTATTTGACGGGCTGGTTGACCAGTTCTTCCCGGTGTGAAAGGATCAGGACACGTCCCCGGCTCTTGATAAAAGGCATGACGACCGTTTTCCCAAGTCCCGTGGCCATGGCCACCAGATGAGAGCCTGCGCGCAGAGAATTCAGCGTGTGTACACACTCCTGCTGATACGGTCTTAACTTGTCGTAGGGGATCAGACCCTCGTGCGAGATCATGGATGCTTCCTCTTCGTGGTACAATAGTGGGTGTCAGAAAATATGCAGGAACCGGAGCTCTACTGAGCAGCGCCGGAAAAATGCTTCTTTATCATTATAGAACAAAAATTCGAGAATTTCGAGGCTTTCGAACCGGTGGCCGAGAAATGGCACCTCGATCTTGAGAAATGGAAGGATATATCACGATCTGCCTCTATACGGGCGATCTGGTCGTGCCTTCGGAAGGTTTGCCTGCGCCGGGCGGGGAAACCAGGGAGAAATATACGGACAGTTAAGGAGAAAAAGATACGATGCACCGGACACAGAGAGCGATCAGAAGAGCGGAGCATCTGGGCGGCCCCGATGCGCTGAACTGCATCGCAGAAATAAACGAAGCGGCACTGGAAGAGGCGGCGTATCAGAGCCGAAAACCATCGGAAGGCTCCGGTATGCCCGGAGAGCTGCTTCTTCGCGGTGTGCCGATCCTCGTGAAGGATAACATCGATGTCAAGGGCCTTCACACGACGGCGGGAAGTCTTGCACTATCGGATAATCTGGCCCTGTCGGACGCCCCGGTGATCCGGAATCTCCGCCGCCATGGTGCGGTGATCCTCGGTAAGACGAATATGACCGAGTTTGCCCACTATGTGTCACCCGACATGCCCGGAGGCTATAGCTCCCGAGGCGGGCAGGTGCGTCACGCCATCTCGGAACTGGCGGAGCCGGGCGGATCGTCAACGGGATCGGCGGTGGCGGTCAGTGCCGGTATCGTCTCGATGGCTGTCGGAACGGATACATCATTCTCCATTACGGCCTGTGCCATGATGAATGGCATCTGCGCCATTAAACCGCCGGTGGGGGTGCTTCCTACCGACGGGATCATACCTGTCTCACGGACATTGGATTCGGCTGGCCCCATGGCGGACACGTTCCTCGATGCACTCCGCATGTACCGCGCCATGCGGGATGAAGCTTTTCCCGATGTGCGGGCCATATCCCCCGGAAAACTCCGCCTTTCGGTCAATCGGGCCAATTCCGGTAAGGTGGAACCGGGACAGCAGGACTTCCTTAGAAGAACCATCGCGACGCTCAGAAAAGCCGGGGCAACATTCACGGAACTCTGTCAGGAGAAGGAACCGTACCTGAAGACGGTGATGAAATGGGAATTCGGTCCGATGCTCGAGAAGTATCTCCGTTCTTCTACAGCGAAGCGAAAGACGCTTGCCGAGATCGTCTCGTACTACGAGGAGAACCCCGATACCATGATGAAATACGGACACGGATATCTCCGGGCAGCACTGGAAGAGACGCCCGGAGGATTACTGGGTGAGGAGTACCTGGAGGCGCTTCGATACCGGAAGAACCGGATACAAGAGGTGAAGACGGAGATCTCGGACGTGGATGCGGTGATCATGACCGGTCCCACGAATGTGATGCATTTCTGCGGACTTCCGTCTGTCACGGTGGCGGCCAGTGAGAAGGACGAGCATGGAGTAAGACGGGCCCTGATCCTGTATGGCACCGATGAGAGAAGGCTTTATGCGGCGGCACTGGGGATCGAGAGGGTGCTTCTTTCCGGGTTTCTTCTGTGACCGGTCGTTTCTATGTACCTGTCGTTCTTACGAGATCGCGTCCGGCCAGTAGCCTACCGCCTCACCGGTTTCTGCATCCAGCAGCAGCGTATAGGCTTTGGTAGGATCTTTGGATTCGTGACGGTAGACATAGACCAGAGGAACCATCTCTCTTTCTTTGCCGGAGAAGAAGTAGCACATCTCCTTATAGATGTATGATTTCGTATTGGAGGAGCTCTGGTTATAGGCTTCCAGAGCCTCGTCGGGCGTGATGATGTTGGTATCGTGTTTGAAGTTACAGGAAAGGATCTCCATACGTCCCTCTACAAGTGTCCCATCATAGAAGCAGACGACGTCGAAGGTGGCGTTCTCCACGCGGACATCGTTACAGTATACACAGAACCGATACCATTGATAGGCATACGGGTCATCTTCCGGTGTGGACGTGAGAAGACGGAAATCCAGGATATCGTTCTGAAGGGTCACGCTGTCCTGTAAGTACTCCAGTGCCTCATCCGCACTGAGTATGACGTCCGTGCTTCTGCGGATCTCCCGATATCTCTCGCCGCTCTCGGAAATGGAGTGACCATTATTGAGAGTGGTGTCGATAGAAGTAGTCGGAGAAGGATCCGACTGAGAAGAGAAATCGTCGTCACTGTCACTTGATGTCGGAAGCTGGATCCCGTCAGTATCCCGATCCGGTTCTTTCGGATCGGAGGCATCCTCGTCCGGGTCTTCTGTGGTCGCCGAAGAGCGGCTCTTGCTGATACGTTTTTTCTTCGTGGTTTCTTCCGTATCCCGGCAGCCTGAAAACAGGAAAGAGCCGGAGAGTACGGCAAGAGAGAGAATGAATACCGAAGAAGTCTTGTGTCTTTTCATATATGCCTCCAGAAGCTTTTGCTGTCTATAAGACGAAGAAAACTTCGGATCTGTTGCAGGATAGAAGAAGCCTGTGCAGAAATAGTGCCTCGCGCGGAGAAAGGGACGGAAGGATTTGCCAGTTGTATTCTTCTTGGGGTACTGGCTTCTGATGGTGGCTTTGCTTGCGGGTGGAGCCGTTATTGTCTTCGCTTCTGGTCCCTGCGCTCGACAAGCCGTCGATCCTCCTGTCCATCGAATACTCGGAGAAAGATGAAAGCATGATTCTTACGACGACGTACAACGGCGACAAGTATGACTTCATGACAGAAGGGAACGATCTGTCCGTGAAACTGGTGAGAAATGCACTGTCCGATGTTTCGTACTCCTGGTCCGATGAGGGGGAGCGGAAGAACAAAATGGTCATGCACATCAAGGCGGAGTAATCAGGCCGTAACTTCGTTTCTCTTCTTTCTCTCGACGAGGGAAAGGAACAGTTTCCTGATCCCGAATCGCCAGCACAGGATCATGCCGAGGACGGCGCCGAGGGCTCCCTGCGCGATCTCGTAGGGGAGCTTCATCATCGCATATTCAAAAGTACTGTACACGAAGATCTTGCCAAGGGTATACCCGACGACCATGATCACGGCACCGACGGAAACACCGATACCGGAAGCGATCTTCGGATGGTCTTTCATGGTCTTATGGGAAATGAGGGAAATGACGATGGCCTGAAGCCCGTGTGTCACGAGAGACACGAACATCGGAAGCGGGTAGAAGATAAGGTCGCCGAAGAAGGAACCGAGCCCACCGACGAGAAATGCCTCGAACGGATTCAGAAGGATCGCAGCCAGGCAGATGATGACGTCACAGAGGTACAGGTGTCCTCCCGGTACGGGGATGCCGAACGAGGCCATGGCGATCGTTAGGGCCATGAAGACGGCGGTGATGGTGATGCGGATGGTGGGTGTGTATATCTCTTTTTTCATAGTCGTGTTTCTCCTTTACTTCTTATGCCGCCCATAGTATCATTGAACTGACCATATAGAAATGACCAAATTCGAAGAATGTTATATGACCAGATTTTTTTCGGAAGAAGGAGTAAAAGAAGATGAACTATACGATCGATAAGCATTCAGCCAATCCGGCATACATCCAGCTTTATCACTATTTCGTCAGAGATATTGCCGCGGGTATTTACCCTCACGGCACCAAGCTGCCCAGTAAGCGTGTGATCGCCGATGAGACCGGTGTCAGTGTCATCACGGTCGAGCACACACTGACCCTTCTTTCAGAAGAAGGGTACGTTCACTGCCGCGAAAGGAGCGGGGTATTCGTGACCTACAGAGGCGAGGATTTCCTCGGACAGGAATCCGGAAAGGCGGATCCGATCGTACTCGATCAGGACGAGAGCCCACGCGATTTCGGCGAGTTTCCATTCTCGGTTCTTTCGAAAACCATGCGTAAGGTCCTGCTCGATCATGGGGAGAATATTCTTATTAAATCTCCGAACCACGGCTGTGCAGAGCTTCGGAACGAGATCTGTCTGTATCTTGCCCGAAGCCGTGGTATTAGCGTCGAGCCGTCCCAGGTCATCGTAGGCTCCGGTTCCGAGTATCTCTACGGCCTGATCGCGCAGCTTCTGATCGGACTTGACGGAAGGGATGCCTTCGGAGGAGGTCCGACAGGGAAGAACGGCGAAGCGGAGGACACGAAGATGCTGTTTGCCATCGAAGATCCGTCTTATAAGAAGATCCGTCTGGTCTATGAGGCCATGGGGATCCGATGCGATCTTCTTCCGATGACACCGGATGGTATTTCCTCACCGGCGCTTCGGAAGACGAAGGCGAAAGTTCTTCACGTGACGCCGTTTCACAGTTTCCCATCCGGCGTAACGGTCGATATCTCGAAGAAACTTGAGTACCTTCTCTGGGCGAAGAAACGGGGAGGGATCCTTATCGAGGATAACTACGATTCCGAACTGACTGTATCGAAGAAGGCGGAGGAGCCGATCTTCTCGATGGATCCTGAAGTGAATGTGATCTACCTGAATACATTCTCAAGAACCCTGGCGCCGTCGATGCGTATCGGCTACATGATCCTGCCGAAGAAACTCGTACAGCCGTTCCAGGAGAAACTCGGGTTTTATTCCTGTACCGTTCCGATCTTCGAACAGTACGTCCTTGCCGAGCTCCTTCGAAGCGGAGACTTCGAGCGGCACATCAACCGCGTGAGGAGAAGAAGAAGAAAGTAGTCGGGACAGTGTGCGGAAGGACAGTAAGCGGCCGATCTTTTTTCTTCTGCTTCGCGCATAAAAAGAAGGACTGCCTTACGACAGTCCTTCTAAAAGAATCTTCAATCAACTAACGATTACAAACCGAGAGCCTTAATAGCATCCTTGGCACCATCTTCGTTATCACCGGAGATGGAAGTGGACATAACGATCATATCCTCAGCGTAAACAACGATGACACACTGACCGTCACCGGTAGCTGTGAGCTTGCTGGAGCTTGTGCTCAGCTTCTCGATCTCGCCGGACTTCTTTGCTTCCTCAGCACCCTCTTTGAAATCCTCGAAAGCCTTCTTCGCATCATCCTTGTTACCATACAGAGAGTAGGTAACCATGACGCTCATGTCTTCATTGTAACCAAGCAGTGTCTTGGTGATTTGCTCATCGGAAGACGGAGTCTCCGTAACGGTGAAGTTCTCCTTCTCGAGCTTAGCCTGGAAGTCCTCCGCAGAGATCTTCTTCTCCTTGCTGCCACCGCAAGCGGCGAGAGACAGAGCCATAGCACTTACAACAACAGCTGCAACAATTCTCTTCACAATTTTCATAACATTTCTCCTCGTTACTTCTAAAGTTTCTTTTCTTGAAGAATGAATTCTTCATTCGCTGATATATTATCGTTAATTAATACACCTTGTCAAATTATTCAGAGAAATTCTATTTTTTTGACGGAAAAACTCTGATTTTTGCTATTGACTTAGTGTATTCTCAAATAGGAGAATGTGTGTATAGTTGAATCAGTTAGACAATACGGCAACCGCTCGGATGCGGTTGTGTGGAATACCATCAGGAGGCAAGACATGAGAGTACTGATCATTAACGGAAGCCCGAGAGTAAACGGAAACACATCCCTGGCGCTGGAGGAGATGGTGAAGATATTCGAAGCAGAGGGTGTCGAGGTAGAGAATGTTCAGATCGGAAATAAGGACGTTCGGGGATGCGTCGCCTGCGGGTCCTGCGGCAAGACCGGGAAGTGTGTCTTCGATGACGTGGTAAATGAACTGTCCCCGAAATTCGAAGCGGCGGATGGGCTGGTACTGGCGTCCCCCGTCTACTATGCTTCGGCGAATGCGACGCTCATTGCCTGCCTCGATCGGCTTTTCTACAGCACGCATTTCGACAAGACCATGAAGGTCGGTGCCAGTGTGGTCGTGGCCAGGAGAGGCGGACTTTCCGCAACCTATGACATGCTGAACAAATACTTCGGCATCAGTGGTATGCCGATCGCCGGCAGCCAGTACTGGAACAGTGTGCACGGAAGAGAAAAGGGAGAAGCCGGAAAGGATCTCGAGGGGCTTCAGACCATGCGTACCCTTGCCCGCAATATGGTGTTCCTCATGCGCGGTATCGCACTGGCGAAGGAAAAATACGGCCTTCCGGAGAAAGAACCCTGGCAGGGAACGCATTTCATCCGATAATTCATCTTAGCAGTAAAGAAGGAACTGAAGAATGAGATCGCTTAAGAAAATGGCGGCACTGCTTCTTAGCGTGACGATGGTGTTTGGCATGTGCGCCTGTCATAAAAGTTCGAAGGGAGAGATCCTGGAAGCGGCGAATAGTATCGCCGGTTTCGTCGTGGCAAGGGATTATAAGAAACTTCTGAAGCATGCTTCCGGTGGCGATGACGATCTTTCTGAGAAGATGATTCTTGATCCGACCGGAGATGAAATCCAGAAGAAGGCAAGAACATATATCGCCGATACGCTTTCGTACACCATAGATGAGAATACCTACGAAGGAAAGTCGAATGGTGAACGGGGCAGTGTGGATATCGTGTTTACTTACGTCGATTATGAGAAACTGTTCTCGGACGATGTGGTCTACGCCGATCTGAAAGAATTTTCCTCCGCAGTGAAGAAATGTAAATCGAGAATAGAAGAGACGGTCACACTGAGTTTCGAGAAGAAAGAAGATAAGATCGTATGCACGAACATCAATAAACTGGAAGTGCTTTTCTCGTACTTTGATGTGGAGTTCCCTCTCGCCAAGTCAAGGATGTCCTATCTGGGATTCGGAACCTTCAGCGGAACCGAATATGATCCGTCCACCGGCGTGTATACCAACACTGGTGATATCAATCTTCGGGTCGAAGTCTTGGGCGACGGGCAGAAACTCACGTGGCTATATTACTATGAGATCACATGTGAAGACCGGGTCCTCTATACGACCGATGTGCTGAAAGAAGAACAGCCTGAATATCTCGAGGCAGATTTTGCCATCACGGGAGATGTGCTGTCGGAAGGAACATACACGGTCAGCTTCTATCTGGAGGACGGGTCCCTTCTCGGAGCCTGGTCGGTTTCCGTGAAAGAGAAGAAAGCGCCGACTCCTACTCCTTCACCGACACCTACCCCGGCCGGTGCCGTTGATCCCGATGAGATCACATTCTATTGCCCGAATACAAACGATACCGTGATCCCGGGGATGAAGGTCAAGGTGTCCCTGCCGATGACGATGACGTTCCGGGATGAGACCTATGACAGCATACGAGATACTATGGAACGAGGAAATCCGATGAACCTCATCCTCTATGCCGATGATTCGATCTATGCTCTTTCGAGTTTCTCCCTTTACTATCTTCCGGAGATGCACATGATGTCGAAAGAAGCGAAAGCGGCCTTCGATAAATTGACGGATGCCATCAGAAACGGGATCGAAGAACGGGGATTCGACTATAAAGAAGAGCAGACGACTGTCACGGTCGGTCAGGACAACTTCCCGGTGTGTGTCATCATGGAAATGGACGGCGACGAGATAAGAAATTACTGGGGCGTCATGATGATCGGAAATGAAGAGGTATGCTATATTGCAACTCTCGATGCGGATAAAGAAGAGAAGATGCGGGATCTTCTTTCCGGTTTCTCGGAAAGTGATGAGTAATCCTATTCCTCCCATGCGCTTCCGCATGAACGGCAGGAGACTTTCTGTGTTGCCGGGTTGAAGATGAGTGATGCACCGCAATTCTTACATAAAGCAGACATATGTGATCCTTTCTGATCTGAACTTAAGTTTCCGATCCCAAAAGTGCTATACAGTATCCCATTAATATAATAGCATAGCTCTTGACCGATGTTTCATTGACAAGACGAGGTGGATGAAAATACAATGTTTTTCAGATGGCAAATGAATGGAAGAGGTTAGGGTCATGAGTGGATTTTAGATTGGCTGTTCGGGAAGGGAAGTAAAGAGGTGAAGCCGGATCCGACGTCTTCCCATACGCGTTCGGAGACGTCTTCCCATACGATTACGAAAGCCTCTTTCCGCATGCAATTGTCTTCATACTATACAGACCGTTTCGATGAACTCATCCGGGCGGCTTCTTCCGGAGACAGGCATGCACTCCCGAGTGTGTATCTGTATTTGGCATCCGATTCAGATGAAGTTGTAAGGGAAGCCTCCCGTACCATCTCGTCCTGTGTCAGGGATCTGACGTATGCAGGGTTTAAGGAACTGGATGAACAATTCCGTGACCGAACCTCTCTTTCTTATTCTGTGGACTGGAGCAAGGCCGATCCGCAGCTCTTAAGACCTGTGATCGGAAACGATGAAGAGTATTTCTGGATCTTGCGTATTGGTACCTTTCATCCGAGCGGGTATTACCGTGCGGCATGTATCCGTGCGCTGAAAGAAGATCCGGAGTCTCTTAGGTTTCTCATATTGCGGCTCAATGACTGGGCGGCTCCCGTACGCGAAGAGGCGCAGCGTGCCATCTACGATATCTCGCGATTGTCCCTTCACGATCTGATCACATCTCTTCCGTATTATGAGAAGATCGTATGCGGCTTCCGAAGAAATGCAAGCTATGCGAGAAAGCTTCATGAAGATCTGGTTTCCGAGATCAGAAAGAAAGCCGGAAGGATCGTCTGGGAGAAGATCCGGGAATACGATCTTCCCGAGAGGCGGGCGCTCTATACGCTGTTTCTCGAGAATCGGTCTTTAGAGAAAGAAGAGATCCGGGATATCCTTCATCATGAGAAGAACAGTCTGTGCCAGATGAAGATCCTGACGGTGTTCCTTGATCACTACGATCTTTCTGTTTCCGAACTGGATGCGTTCATGACCTATAAGTCCCGTCTTGTTAAGCGTAAAGCCCTGGAAAAGAAATACGATATTCTGAAGGAACCATGGGAGGGGATCGAGGAGTATCTGCTTTCTCCGTCGTACGGTTTACGTGAGACGATCCGGTATATTCTTCGTAAGCATACCACATTCGATATCCGGTCTTTCTATATCGATCATCTGGATACGAAAGACCGGAAAGTTTCGATCCTCGGCATAGGTGAAAACGGGACGAAAGAGGATGTGGAACTTCTTAAGAAGTACCTTACTTATGAGGAAGCAGGAACGGTAAGAGCCGCGATCCACGCCATCGCCAGTCTGAACCGCAACGGCTCGGAAATGATGCTGTGGCAGTATCTTTCGGATGAACGTCCATCCGTTCGTCGGCAGGCCTATGAAGAGATCCTGGAAAGTTCCATGCAATTTGGTGCGGGTAAAATCTGGGATCTTCTTGAGAAGACAGATGATCCTGTTTCCCGGAAACGAATTGTTGTACTTCTTGTCCGTGAAGCGTATTGGGATCAGCTTCCGTATCTTCTTAAGCTGTATAACGAGAAGGAGGAAGAGATCCGTCTGATCGTTCGAACGGCGATTCACAGATGGCGGAATTCCATTACGGGAATAAATGAAAAACAGGCAGAAAACATCAGGAGTGTTCTTTCGGATCCATCGTACGGACTTCCGGAAAAACTAATCACAAAAATCGAGTTTGATATCCGAAGTTCACTTCGATAAATGATAATAACGTCGATGTATTTTTCGTAAGAACGTTGACGGATTTTTCAACATATAGTTATAATTGAATTAACTTAACCAAACTGCTTTTGCTAAAAGAATTTTTGGAGGATTAGTTATATGGCAGATGAGAAAAAAGTTGATGTTGTAAAGGCTGAGGCACCGAAGGCTGCTGCACCGAAGGCAGCTGCGAAGAAAGCTCCGGCAAAGAAGGCGGCTGCCAAGAAGGCACCGGCGAAGAAAGCGGCTCCGAAGGCTGCTGCGAAGAAGGCTCCGGCAAAGAAGGCTGCTGCTCCGAAGGCTGCTGCGAAAGCTGCTGCTGCACCGGCCGCTCCGAAGGCTGCTGCGAAGAAGGCTCCGGCTAAGAAAGCTGCGGCGCCGAAGGCTGCTGCGAAGAAGGCTCCTGCTAAGAAAGCTCCGGCTAAGAAGGCAGCTGCGAAGAAGGCTCCTGCGAAGAAAGTCGTTAAGAAACTCGGCAAGGTTATCTTCGAGTTTGAAGGCCAGCAGATCTCTTACAAGGACATCGAGAAGAAGGCAAAGAAACTCGGCGGCGATGTATATGTTGTTGCAGCTGAGAAGAAGATCTTCGATGCAGACGGAAAGGCTGTTGATCTCTTCTGATCAAGAATCACTTCTAACGAAAATAACGACCGCGGAAGGAATCTTCTGCGGTCGCTTTTTATTTCTGATTCATCGATGGTCGGAAACTATAGTTCTTTTACCACGGTTGAGGCGCGGTTCTGTATGTTCGCAAGGACATCTTCCGCACTTCGGTCGCCGGCGAAATATCCTGCCGCTTCCTCGCAAATGATGTCGAATATCGCCGGATCTCCGCTGGTGGAGATCGATGCATGGGTAACCAGAATGCGGGTCAGGTCAATGTCTTCCTGCAAGACCGGGCAGGCCCCAAACATCTTGGCCATGCCGGGCGTGCTCTTAAAATCCTCCCGGTATTCATTCCGTTCTTTCATGATATCCGCACTCTCTTTGTCAAATGCACTGATCCGGATCGGCATGCCGAATGGATAAAGAGATCTCGGGACATCATATTCCATAAAGGCCTTGATGAAATCCCATGCCACGCCTTTGCTGTCGCTTGAGGAAACGATACCCATAGATACCTGCGGTTTGACGGCCATGCCCATCTTCTCCATCGCGGGGTAGCCAAGGAAACTGACATTCTCCGGACAGTTGAAATTATAATAACTGCTCGTATAGATCGAATCATAAGTGACGGTCCATGCAGCCAGCATACCTTCCTGGATCTTCTCCAGCGTGTGGTCGCCGTCTCCGGAGATCCAGCCTTCGCCTGGTATCTCGACATTGTCCATGTGATACCAGCCTTCGTCGGAAGGGAGTTCCTTCATGCCGTATTGTTTGACGGTTCGGAGTATCTCTTTCATCGTGTCGTTATTAAAATCAACAGTTCTGTTCTTATAATCGACGAACTGGGTAAGGGAAGTAGAGAGTATGATTTTCAGTAGATCGTTATACAGATATCCTTCCAGGAAACTGACTTCCTGCGGGACATTTTCGGAGGCGGTGAAGAATTCATCATATGTCCATCCGTCGGTGTTGGGAATATAGGCACTGTTTACACAGAGTCCTTCGAGAGAGAAGCGGGCCGGCAGGTGATACAGTGCACCATCTGTTTCACATGCGCGAAGGATATTGTCGAAGTAGTCGCTTCTGCTAATGCCTCGTTCTCCATCGATATACTGGTTCATATCTTCCATGATCGCATCCGAACGGAAGGCAATGGAATCGAACATGTTGACCAGAATATCCGGACCGGATCCGGAAAGAGTATCCAGATAGATCGACTGCTCGATCGCCGTGTGGCTTTCTTTCTCGCTCATGCCTGCCGTATAGTCTACGATGATGACGCGTGAACTGTTCTTCGGATCGCTGGAGTAAAGACCGGCGAAAGAAACCAGTTCAGAGCAGTCGGAAATATTCTCTCCTGCGATCACCAGCATTTTCTTACCGGCATGGGGATTCGTCTCGGCCCGTGTCAGATGAATCAGATACGGGAAATCGATCTCGAAGCTTCTGTGTCCCACGGCAAGGATCTCGTTCTCGTTGAGCGGTGTGCACTGGATGTTCTTCATCAGTGAACGGTCCACGTCGGTATCGTTCCAGTTGAAGACTTCATCGATCGTGTTCTTCTCGATATCGTATCTGAAGAATCCACTGTAGGAACTTGCGAAGAGCCCGTCTTTCGTGACGAATGTCGTACCATAGGAGAGTAGAGAAGTGATATCGGTTCCTTTTCCTAATACGCCGGTTTCCAGATCGACCTCCTTGAGAAGGAGAGAGCGTCCTTCATCCTGATCTCTTTTCTCGGAAGCAATATAGTTCTTCCCGTTCTTCTGTACGATATTTCCAAGTATGGAACGGTCCCCGTCGGAGATCATCCTCTCAAGTTTGCCGTCGGAATTTACGAGATACACCGTCCCTGCTGAAGAATAGGAATACAGGCCGTTATCCAGAATCTCCAGGGAGGCCTGCCAGCTGTATTCCAAAGAGAGATCTTCATCCAGCTTGATGGTATCAAGAAGATTTCCGTTGTGATCGTAGATATCGATCAGTAGCAGAATGTCAGATACGTGTTCGATTTGTTCCAGCTGTTCCTCATACGAAGCATACGGATCCACTTCGATCTCGTCAACGAGAAAGGTCTCAAAGAGGATGTGGATGTTACCGTCCTTGTCCAGTGCCACGCCGAGGAGATTCGAATTCGGCCGATCGAATTCGCGGATCAGTACGCCTTCTTTATTAAAGAGCGCAGTGGATTCTACGAAATACTCTTCTATGTCGAATTCTTCGCCGGTGATCGATGCAGAGTCGACCATCTTCTGAAGATCGTCCGGTAATTCATAACTCTGATTGTAACTGACGATCGCATACTCTCCCGTATAAATGCAGTTGGAGACGGATTGTGTCTGAAGTTTCTTCTTCGGCTGGGAAGGGATCATGACCTTGTCTACATCCGCCACGAAATAGGGATCGGTGGCCTCGATCACCCGCCCGGCGGAGTAGAGGTCTTTCTTCTCTTTCTTGGATTTCCTGCATGCCGTAAGAGACATGATAAAGGAGAGACTCAGCAGGATCGAAATCCTGCGCTTCCACTTTGCGTGTACGTTTGCCATATCGTAACACTCCCTTTCTGTAGTGATGCATCCTAGCGGGAGGTCAATCCATCGTTGTGTAGCTTTTTGTACTTCTGAGCGTCTATGTCTTCTTGTGTCTTACTGATAAGAACGATGCACCGGAAACGATTTCATCAAGGTCATTGTAGCATGGTGCGATATTTGCACCAACAGTTTTTCTTTCAAGTGACGAAAATGTTATAATAGCATTTGGGGAAAGAAATGTTATGTAGCCTTTGGTGTCCGCGTGAGGTCCTATCTCCTGCGGCGTCCGAGAGAGGAAAGCAGGAGGTGTCATATGCTTTCGATACCTAATCATGATGGCTGGGCGAGATTTCAGCTGCGCGGCACGAGAGAGTATTCTCTCAGCTGTACAGAAGAGTTACCATTTGAATGGATTAGGCAGACCATACACGGTCTTTCCAGTAAGAATCCGTTCTGTGTGACAGCAGAAACGGAACCGGGGAAACTGATCTGTGTCGTCGGATGGAACTGTCATGTTCTGCGGGAAGAAGACCGGGAATCCGTCAGGGCCGGTAAGATCAAACATGAATATTCCGATGTGAATATGCTCATGTTCGGGCGGATGCTCTACGATGATATCAGTTTCGACCTGGATGACTGGGTAAGACCCGGTAAAGGTCCGGATGCGGGAGACCGTGCGGAACGGAAGGTGGAACTGGAGAAGCTTCTTGCTGAACTGAAGAGGCTTCTGGACGGGAAGAACGGATAAAGGTGAAATAGGGAAACAGGATCCGTTATAAGGATCCTTATGGGGAAGAATATGGGTAAGACGAAGAGATTTCACATCGATGAACGGTATGTTACCGTGAATCTGACGATGAGCATCATACTCTATGCGATGGTCGTTCCCTTCTGTATCTACTTAAGTGTGGATAATTTTATCCATGGTAAAACGCTTGTGGCCGGGTATGCGCTGTTCTGTGCGACCATGACCGCGATCGCGACCATATGCTTCGCTGTATGTAAATTCGGGAAGAAAAGAAGACGGTGGCTGATGCATCTGGCGATCAATATCCAGTGTTTCGTGTACTGGATCACATTTACCTTCTTCCTTTATACAGGCGGCACGGGCGGTTCGAGTATCTTCCTGTTCTTCCTGGCCGTACCGGTCGTATTCTATTTCTTTAATCTGTCTTATGGCCTTTACTTCAACATGGTCTTCTTCGTGATCATGGTGGTCTATATGAATACCCCTCTTCACAATTCTGGATACCGTTTCCCGGATGTGTACTATTCTCGTCTTCCCATGATGTATCTGGTGAACGTGATCCTGTGCGGCATGGCCCAGTATGAAACGGTGAAGGCGAAGATCAAGCAGGACGATGCGCTGGAAGCGGCAAGACGTGCGAGTGAAGCGAAGACCGACTTCCTGGCGAATACGAGTCATGAGATCCGCACACCGATCAATGCGGTTCTCGGCATGAACGAGATGATCCTTCGCGAATCTGCGAAAGCGGAGAAAATGAAGGGGGCTTCTGCGGAAACCTATCAGGAGGCGTTCGACCGGATCCGGCACTATGCCGGGAATGTCGACAGTGCCGGGAATAATCTTCTTGCGATCATTAACGATATCCTGGATTTTACGAAGATCGAAGAAGGAAAGCTGGATATCGTAGAGGTAGAGTATCAGCTCAGTTCCGTCATTAACGATGTCAGTAACATGATCTACTTCAAGGCGAAAGAGAAGAATCTGCAGTTCATCACGAATGTGGACGAGGACCTTCCCGATCATCTCTTCGGCGATGTGGTGCGTGTGCGTCAGGTGCTGACGAATCTTCTGAATAATGCGGTGAAGTACACGGATACCGGAAGCGTCACGCTTACGATTTCGGGCGAGAAGCAGAAGAATAACGAGGACGGAAAACCGGTCATGAAACTGATTGCTTCTGTCCAGGATACGGGTATCGGTATCAGTGAAGAAAATATCGGCAAGCTCTTCGGTAAGTTCGAGAGATTGGATCTCGAGCGGAACAGTACCAAGGAGGGAACCGGTCTGGGCCTTGCGATCACGAAGATGCTTCTTACGATGATGGATGGCGACGTGAAGGTAGAGAGTACCTATGGCAGCGGTTCCACCTTTACGGTCTATATTCCGCAGGTCGTGCTCTCTGATGAGAAGGTGGGGAATTTTAAAGAGAAGTTCGATAAGAGTATCGGTTCGAGGAAAAACTACCACGAGAGTTTCCGTGCCCCGGATGCGAAGGTCCTGATCGTGGATGACACGAAGATGAATCTGATCGTGGCGACGGAATTTCTGAAAGAAACGAGGATCCAGATCGATACGGCCGGCAGCGGAAAAGAAGCCATCGATCTTGCACTTAAGAATACGTACGATGTGATCCTGATGGATCAGCGTATGCCCGAGATGGATGGTGAGGAGACGCTGCGTGTCCTGAAGAGCCACACGGACGGCCCGAATATCGGCACTCCTGTGATCTGTCTTACCGCCGATGCGGTCGTCGGAGCCAGAGAGCGTTATCTTTCGAAGGGCTTTAATGACTATCTGACCAAGCCGATCGACAGTACATATCTGGAACGGATGCTCAGAAAATATATCCCGGCGGAGAAGATCGAGATCGTGACGGAGGAAGAAAGTTCCGGCGGGAAGGAGAAAGAGGAAACGCCGTTCGCTCCGCTTCAGGAATGCGGGATCAACGTGGGAAGCGGACTTAGAAACTGCGCCGGCGATGAGGCGTTCTACCGCTCGATCCTCCTCGAATACAGTCGATCCGCCGAAGAAAAGAAACCGAAGATGCGGGCTTTCCTCGAGCAGGGGGATCTACCGAATTACGGGATCCTGGTGCACTCTGTGAAGAGTACCTCTGCGACGATCGGTGCCGAGGCTGCGTCGAAACTGGCGCAGGAGCTGGAATCGGCCGCCGGAAGAAACGACGAAGAATACATAAAGAAAAATCACAGTGCTTTTGAAGCGGAATACGATAAGGTGCTTCTGGCGTTGGAGAAGGTGCTCCCGAAGGAGAGCACCGCCGATGCGGACTTCGATGAGAACGGAGTCATGGAATTCACGCCGGACGACGAATAGGGAAGCGTTTTTTTTCAAAATCTTTTCGAGAAGAGAGGTTGACACCATGATTGATCTCATGCTAATATGATTGTGCACAAGTAAATCTTGCGCAATTAAATGGAAAGGTAAGTGTGGTCATGAAGAATCAGAACGATGGGATCCGCTACGATGCTCTGAAGCTGGGAAATCAGGTTTGTTTTCCTCTCTATGCCTGTTCGAAAGAACTGGTCCGCCAGTATGGTCCGTATCTGAAAGAATTGAATCTTACCTATACGCAGTATATCGTCATGATGGTCATGTGGGAGAAGGAGACGGTGTCTTCTCGGGAGCTTGCGGAGTGCCTGCATCTGGATTACGGGACGCTGACGCCGGTGCTGAAGCGGCTCGATCAGGCAGGATATATTAGCCGTGAGAGAAGTGCCGAGGATGAGCGCCTTCTTACTCTGACGGTCACGAGAGAGGGAAAGAAGCTTCGGGAGAAAGCCGTATCGATACCGCCCTGTATCGCCGAGTGTATGGGGCTTTCAGCAGAGGAGTTTAGAACACTTTATGTTCTGACTTATAAGGCTCTCCGTAACATGGAGTCGAAAGATAACTAAGAAGCAACCGATAGAAGCGGACCGGCGAAAGAGAAATGAAGATTCCGGTCCAAGAAGGAGGAAAGATTATGGCAAGTGTTTACGATTTTACTGTACTGGACCAGAAGGGTAATGAGGTCAGCCTTAAGGAATATGAGGGCAAGGTCCTCCTGATCGTCAATACGGCAACAGGCTGCGGATTTACCCCGCACTATGAGCCGCTGGAAGCGATGTATAAAGACCTGAAGGAGAAGGGTCTCGAGATCCTCGACTTCCCTTGCAACCAGTTCGCCAATCAGGCTCCCGGAGACGACAACGAGATCCATGAGTTCTGCACACTGAAGTTCGGCACCGATTTCCCGCAGTTTAAGAAGATCGATGTAAATGGTGAGACCGCTGATCCTCTGTTCGCATATCTTGCCACCGAGAAACCCTTCGAGGGTTTCGGCAAAGGCCTTAAGGTTGCCATGCTGAAGAAGTTCTCTGATATGAATAACAAGGCGTTCGGCGATAAGGCTTATATCAGATGGAATTTCACCAAGTTCCTCATCGACAGAAGCGGGAAGGTCACCGCCCGTTTCGAGCCGACCGTGGAGATGGATGAAGTGAGGAAGGCCGTCGAGGCGGAACTGGCGAAGTAAAGAAGGATAATGACATGGCGGAGGGATTTGACATCCAGGAATATATGACCGAAGGGGTCGAGAGAGTGGTTTCCGATGCGCTCCGTGCGACACTGTCGGATCCTGTTGAGAGCGCGTGGATGCTGAAGTTCGCATCCGCTTCGAAGAAGGCGTCCGGTAAGCGTGCGCGTGCCGAGAAGAAAGGCGAGCATATCCCGCCTTTCCTGATCGCGAGCATTACGTCGTCCTGTAATCTGCACTGCGCCGGCTGCTATTCTCGCTGTAACCATGCCACGACAGACGAAGCACCTGTCAGCCAGCTTACTTCTGAGGAGTGGAAGAATATCTTCGTTGAAGCGGATCAGCTCGGTGTCAGTTTCATCCTTCTGGCCGGCGGGGAACCGCTTCTTCGTAGAGATGTGATCGAAGAAGCCGGAAAAATCAGAAATATCTTGTTCCCCATATTCACGAATGGGATTTTCCTCCAGGGCAGTTATCTCGATCTTCTTCAGAAGAACAGAAATCTCGTACCGGTCTTAAGTATCGAAGGAGATAAAGAAGTAACGGACAGCCGCCGTGGGAGGGGCGTCTACGACAAGCTGATAACCGCGATGGATGAACTTTACAGCAGACATCTTATCTTCGGCGTATCGGTTACCGTCACGAAAGAGAACATCCAGGAAGTGACTTCTCCTGATTTCATCAATAGTCTTCACGAGAAGGGCTGTAAACTGGTGCTCTTCGTGGAGTTCGTACCGGTCACGGAAGAAAGCAGTGAACTGGCGCCGGGGGATGCGGAGCGGGATTTTCTTAAGGAGTTTATCGATCACGCACGAAGAGCCTATGCCGACATGGTTTTCGTTTCTTTTCCCGGAGATGAGAAGAGCTCGGGAGGCTGTATCGCTGCAGGAAGAGGATTCTTCCATATTAACTCCCACGGAGGAGCAGAACCCTGTCCGTTCTCTCCCTACTCGGATGTGAATGTGCGGGATACATCTCTTCGGGAAGCCATGCGGTCGAAATTGTTCGCGGCTTTGACCGAAGGGGACTACCTCAAGGATGACCATAAAGGCGGCTGTGTTCTCTATGAGAAAAGGGCAGAAGTGGAGAAGCTCCTTAACGGCTGATTTACGAGACCTTGGTGAAACCGCTTGAGAGCCAGTCCCCGAAACTCTGGGTATCGTTCAATAACGCATCGACGGTATTAAAGGTCAGATCTTTCTCCGCATTTATGAACGTGATCGGGGGATAACTCTCCATGACTTCCTTGGCCGTTTTCCCGATGCCGCCGCCGGCATTCGTGATCGCAAGCTTGATCTCGGTCTCTCCATCTGCGGGATTGCCGGCTGCATCATACTTATAGATCTTCGGCAGATGGTTAAAGACATTCTGCACGCGGGAGATCGTGTCTTCATCCTCGATGCTGAAGAAATAGGGGTTGATCCCGTTCTCCATGACTTCGATCACGCGGGACATATTGTAGGGAAGCATGCTGTGACAGCTTACTAATGTCTCGGCAAGTTCGGTAAGGTACGTTGTGTTCCCGTAATAGTCGGTCGCCTGGGATACAGAAAGTCCACCGTAGTTTGTCGGAACGGTATACTTGTCCTGCGTGTTGAAATAGGCATACGCGACCAATGTGGCGTCCGGGAAAGCCTTATAGTAGAAACCGGATGCTTCTTTATCCTTAAATGTGACATAGTAGGGCGTGGCGCCGTAACCGTCCGGGAGGATGAAATGTTTATCACCGTTCCCTTCGCCGACGGAATAGACATATTTCCCCAGCTTGACCTCTTTCACACCACTTCGAAAAGCATCGTCCGAGATCTCTTCGACCCGCGCGCCCCAGATGGTATCGGGAATGGTCACGGAGCTTCCTGACTTCGAGCAGGAATTGATGACGATATGGGCAGGAGTGAAGTCTTTCTTCAGATAATATGTGTAGGAATAGCCATGGATCGGGTCGAACTTGACGTGCCAGGCTTTCGCCGAGAAACTGTATCCTGCGATGCAGGTAAAGAAGAGGATCAGAAGAACGGCGATGGCGCCGACAACTATGGAGGCGATCTTGATGCGGTACTCGATCATGCGGCGGTAGGCAGTTTTCTTCTTTTTCTTGGAAGGGGAAGAAGGTTTCTCTTCTTTCCGGTCTTTGATCTCCTCGATATTCTCTTTCTCCAGGTTTTCGTTCGTTTCCTTTATGTCTGACATAGATCATGTTCCTCTTTTACGATCTTCCGGATTCGGATCGGACTTGTCTGTCCTTCGAATCACCCGCACATTATAACACATAACCGTAAGCGTGATTTGTAGTAGAATATGACTATATGACGAGAAGACTGGATGAGGAGGAACGGACAATGGAGAAAAGAACGATCCGCGTAACCGGGAAGGGTAAGATCAGTGTGAAGCCGGACACGACGAGGCTGACGATTACGCTGAATGGTATAAGTAAGGAATATGCAGATACATTGAGCCGGTCATCCCGGGATACGGAGGCGCTGAAGGATCTGATGTCTGCTTTCGGTTTCGAAAGGTCTGATCTGAAGACTTTGCGCTTCGATGTGAATACGGAGTATGAGACATACAAGTATAAGGGCGAGTATAAGCAGCGTTTCGCAGGATACAGATACAATCATGTTCTGAAACTTCAATTCGATTCGGATAACGACAGGCTCGGCATGATCGTGTATTCTCTGGCTCACTGTGATCTGAATCCGGATTTCCAGATCAGTTATACGGTGAAAGATCCGGAAACGGCGAAGAATACTCTTCTGGGTAAGGCGGTCGAGGACGCGAAAGCGAAGGCACAGGTTCTGGCGAAGGCTTCGGGGGTGACGCTTAAGGAGATCCTCCGTATCGACTATTCTTGGGGAGAGCAGGATCTGGAAGTGCGGCCGGCCCAGGGGCTGATGATGGCCAAGTCCATGGCGGACGGGACACTCGGACGGTATAATCTGGATATCGAGCCGGATGATATCGTCGTCACCGATACCGTAACCGTGGTCTGGGAGATCGGCTGATAACTTATTTATTCATTTATGAAAGGATAACTGGTATATGGTCACTGTCTTACTGACAGACGGGGAGTTTACAGGTATGATCCGATCTCTTCGGGAGAGAGAAGATGTGTGATCCGGAAGTAACGGGTGGACTTTGTTTTCCCGGTTATGCTGTGGTGGTTCTACTCTCATCCAGGTATTTGATCTTGGCACGAAGACGCATGAAGTCCTCTCGGAAAACTTTCCAGATATCTTCGTGATAGGTGGAGTCGTCTTTCTTCGGGCCATGTTCGCCGCCTCTTTTAAGAATCTCGGGAATCGCATCAAATGACTCAAATATAGGCTTGTCCGACTCGGAGGCACTCGCCTCAGCTTCCTTGATGCACTTGTCCAGATCTTTCACACGGAAAGGCGGCATGCGGACAGGGAAATCCATCGCTTCGACAGATGTCCATAGACCGGTTGCCAGGATCTTTCCGAGAAGGGCATCGTAGTTTCCCGGATGCATCATGAGATAGTGGGAGAAGCGGATCTCCGCTTCTTCGAATTCTTGATTCGCGAGTGCATCCTGTCCTCTTTTCAGGACATCTCCGATGAAGAAGGACGTGCCGTATGCGACGCCACAGTATTTGCAAGTATAAAGATGTCTCTCACGATCCAGCGACAGTGTTGCGCTGCACTTACTGCAGTGGATCTCTTTCTCCTCGCCGGAGAAGAAGTCTTCCGCATCCTGCAGCCGCGTATCCTTCGGGCGGATGATACCGGATGTGGTGCCGGGACGAAGTTCAGCCAGCTTCAGATACTGCTCGTGAAACTCCCTGCTAAGGTTTTCCATCTCTTCCTTTTTCTTATCATATTCGTTGTGCTTGTTTGCCGTGGCTTCGAGAAGTTTTCCTTTCTTTTTGCCGTATATTTTCGATATGATGAGTGAATTCGCGATCGCGATGGCGATGATGATCCCCATGATAATGCCCCAGTAAATCAAGCCTTTCACAGCACCAAGCCCTATGATCAGCGTGATCATAAGGAAGATTGCGATGGCTATCAATCCGATTATCATGTTTGTATCATGGTCGTCGAGACTTGAGGACAGAAAAAAACCTGCCAAGGAGCCGATTAAGCAAAGAATGTCCACGAATATGGTCGACATAGTTTCTTCTTTCGCTTTCGTACCGTCGAGATCATCGATCACAAAGTTACTCTCTTTGCGGATCCTCGAGAGTTCTTTCTCCATATCCGTGTAGCGGTATGCTTTCGAAAGAAGCGTGTCGAGGGAAGAGAAGAACGGTTCGAATTCCGGAATATGGCAGCCTTCCAACGTGTGGATCGCCGCCTTCGCATTCTTGAGGTTGCATCTGGATGTCGTTAAGATGTCGGAGAATTCCTTGGTGGAACGAACTTCGGCGGCACAGCATACCCGTCCGAGAAGGGCATCAAAGTTATGCGGGTCACCTTCATTTACGGTACGGAACTTGTCTCGCGCTGCCGAGAATTCCTTACGGCGTAAGTTAGCGAATGCCTGCTGAAGCAATTCGTTGCGATGGAAAGAAGAGGCATTAAAACTTGTTCCGCAGAAAGGACAAGTCAGATCGGCTCGGTCGGCTTCAACATTGAGAACGCTTCCACAATTCGAACAAGTATAACTCTTACAATTCCACATAATCCTACTCCCTAAAACTGATCCCCATGATTGCATTATAATGGAAATAGCGGGAAATAAACAGAACCGTTCGTGCGAATTAGGAGGCGGAAAACTGACGGTATAATTGCTTCTTCCGTTATTCGTGTATAATGAAATTGTGAAAAGAAAAAGCGAAAGGATGCGTATACGTAAACCGACGTATAAGCAGTACAGAATGATCGAGCTCACCGCGGATATGCCGCGTCTCGTGTATGTGCCTTCCGGGTTCGGTCATGCGTTTCTTGCGCTAAAGGAGAACACGATGCAGGCCTTTGCGATAATATGTTCTTTGAAAAATGCCTAATATACACTCCACTATGAATGAACATCAGAAGAAAAACCTAAAACGCTATGAAGAACTGGCGGCGCGGGCCAGAAATGCCGGCATATATACCTATTCGACATTTCATTCCCGTGAGACGGCGAGCCTTGCTTCTGAAGTGGCATCGGAAAAAGAGGTCATGCTCTGGGGCGGGATGGATAGAAGCGAACGGGTCGTGGCGCGTTTTGGAGATCCGGAGGAGATCGGCTATAACGAGGATTTTCCCATCTGCATTCTCTGTGTAAGGCCGAGGCAGGCGAAGTATTCGGATTCGCTGACCCATCGCGATTTTCTCGGGGCGATCCTGAATCTCGGGATCGAACGGGACATGCTCGGCGATATCCTGGTGCATGAGAACTCGGCTTATTTCTTCGTGATGGATAAGGTTTCGGATGTGATAAGGTCTGATCTTGATCGGGTGAAGCATACGGCAGTGAGCTGCAGTGTGGTGGAGGAGGTGCCGGAGGACTGCCTTCCCAAGCTTTCTGAGGAACACATCACGGTTTCTTCGCCAAGGCTGGATGCGATCCTGGCGAAGGTGTATCACCTGTCGAGAGAAGATGCGAAAGCCTTGTTCGACGATGAGAAAGTTACGCTGAACGGGAGGATCTGCAGAAATCCCGAGATCATACTAAAAGAGAAGGCTACTGTATCTGTGAGGGGATATGGTAAGATGGAATATCATGGTGAAGAATACACCACGAAGAAAGGGAGAACAGGACTGACCATCTGGCGGTATGTTTGATCGGAAGAGATAGGCGGGAGAGAGAATGAGACGTTTGTTTGAAATCGATCTTAAGGATTATGAAGGCTGTACCAGGGTTTTCCGTCGGCCTTCGGTCCGTGCGGTCATCTTTAGAGGAAACAGGATCGCCATGGTTTATGCCACCAATGAGAAATACTATAAATTTCCCGGAGGCGGCATGCATGATGATGAAGATAAGAAGGAGACCCTTCTTCGTGAGGTGAAAGAAGAGGTCGGTCTGGACGTTATTCCGGAAAGTATAGAAGAATTCGGAAGCGTTCTTCGAAGACAGAGAAGTGACCGAGATCCGGATACGGTCTTCGAGCAGGAGAATTTCTATTACACATGCCAGACCCGGGCATTACAGGGCCGGCAGCATCTGGATGATTATGAAGCAGAGGCCGGCTTCGAGCTTCGCTTGGTGGATATCGATGAAGCCATCCGGGTCAACAAAGAGTACCGGAGCAAGTGCTTCTTCAACGAGGTCATGATCGATCGGGAAAGACGTGTGCTGGAAATGATCCGATCGGAACGGTACGATGTGGTGGCGCTGGGAGAATTGCTGATCGATTTTACGGAAGCGGGCAGAAGCGCGGACGGCATGAAGCTTTTCGAGCAGAATCCTGGAGGGGCGCCGGCCAATCTTCTGACTGTTGTGAGCCATTTCGGATATAAGACAGCATTTATAGGGAAAGTCGGCGAGGACATGCACGGACGTTTCCTCATCGAAACGCTGGAAAAAGAAGGGATCGATACCCGATCGGTGATCAGGGATCCGGAACAGTTTACGACACTGGCTTTTGTCGGACTTGATAGAAACGGGGAGAGAACTTTCTCGTTTGCCAGAAAGCCTGGCGCGGACACGATGATTCGAAACGAAGAACTCGATCGGACGCGGCTTGCCAATTGTAAGGTGTTCCACTTCGGTTCTCTTTCATTGACCGATGAACCGGCCAGGAGCGCAACGTGGGAAGCGGTGAGAATCGCTAAAGGCTGTGGGGCAACAGTTTCTTATGATCCGAATTACCGTGCGTCATTGTGGCCGGATGAAGAAACTGCGGCCGAAGTGATGCGCTCGGCGGTTCCTCTTGCAGATGTGCTGAAAGTATCGGAAGAAGAGAGCATTCTCCTGACAGGCTGCACGGATCTTGAAGAGGCGGCAGACCGGTTACTGGCTATGGGACCGAAATTTCTAGCCATCACGCTCGGAAGCGAGGGTGTCCTGATCGCAGGAAAAGACAGAAAAGAGCGCGTGGAAGCGTTCCGGGTGGAAAGTGTCGACACGACCGGCGCGGGGGATTCTTTCTGGGGCGGGTTCATAAGCCGGTGGCTGTCTTATGGAGCAGATATAGAAGAGATGAACTGGGAAGACCTGAAAAGATGTGCACGGACAGGCAATGCGGTAGCCGCTTTGTGCGTGCAGAAACGGGGCGGGATCCCTTCTGTTCCTTCTAGAGAAGAAGTGGAGAAACTACTTAGCGATACGTGATCTTATTGTGAGGGTATTCCGAAAGAATAAGGAAAGAACGAGGAATGATTATGAGACTGGCTGCTTTTCAATTTGCCGTATGTGGTTGCCTGGAGCAGAACCTTGAAGTGATCAAGAGGGCTATAGAACAGGCTTCTAAGAATAATGTGGATCTGCTTGTGTTTCCTGAATGTGCATTGACAGGCTATCCTCCTCGCGATATGGAAAAGTCCGAAGATGTTGATGTGGACGCGGTCAAGGCCGCAATAGAAGAGATCCAAGCTATGACTGACGACCTGGGTATTCACATCATTCTGGGTACGATCGACCGATCACAGACGGAATACTATAACCGCGCATATCTGCTTACGCCCCATGAACCTATACACTGGTACGATAAGCGTGCTCTGTATGGATGGGATGAAGATAACTTCACGGCCGGAAGCGAAAATGGTGTATATGAAATAGATGGAATCAAGATCGGAATAAGGATCTGCTTCGAAGTGCGTTTCCCGGAGTATTTCAGAGAATTGTATGTGGAAGACACAGATCTGGACATCGTGCTGTTTTACGATGTTGCGGACAACGAGGATGAGAGCCGGTACCAGATGATCCGAGGGCATCTTATTACCCGAGCCGTCGAAAATGTCACGCCGGTATTATCTGTAAATACGATACATCCATACCAGACGGCACCGACATGTTTCTTGAATGCATCCGGAGCCGTTTGTCAGGAACTCCCCAAGAACAGCGAGGGGATGCTGATATACGATTTCGAGAAACAGGAATTAAACTTTGGTGAGCTTGGTCGTAAACGGTATTCCGATCTGTTATTGAACCGGAAGGCGTAAGGAGAGTCAATATGGAAAAGCTATATTTCGAGGTGCCGGGCATCGGCAGGAAGCAGGATGCCATCGAGTTCATTCAGGAGTTTTATGCGCATCAGTCGGACATTAACGGAACCGGCGCGCTGGACAGCTATGTTGATGACTACGAGGGCTGGCTGGAGAAACTGGAGAGGGATTACGTGCAGGTGTCGAGCGAGGAGCGGGTGCCTGCTCGGACATACTTTCTGGTCCGTGAGTCGGACAAGCGCATCGTGGGCATGATCAACATCCGTCTGGCGCTCAACAAGAGGCTGAGTAAGTACGGCGGCCATATGGGCTACTGCATCCGCCCGACGGAGCGCGGCAAGGGGTACAACAACATAAACCTCTACCTGGGCCTGAAGGTCTGCGCGGCGCACGGGATCGAGAATGTATTTATGGACGCGGACCTTGATAATCCGGCATCCTGGAAGACGATGGAGGCATTTGGCGGCGTCCGCATCCGCGAGTATTTCGACGATGTGGATGCGCACTGCATGGTGGTCGACTACAACATAGATGTTCGAGAAGCATTGGCCGATCACCCGGAGTACGAGGAACGGATCGTTCCGCAGGAATAAGACCAGGAATAAGGCGAAGGAGAATACGATGATAAAAGCACTGTTTGTTGATTTTTACGGGACGCTCGTTCATGAAGACGGGGAGATCATAAGTGAGATCACCAAGATCATTCATGACACCGGAAACGGGGCGGCGTCTTCCGAGATCGATTCTTTCTGGTGGAAGGACTTTCAGAGTATGTTTGTTTCTTCCTTTGGCGAACGTTTTAAACTGCAGCGGGATATCGAACGGGAAGCTCTTGCCCACACGATTAAGAACTTCGGGTCTACGGCAGATGCATCCACTTTATGCGACCGTCTTTTTGCCCAGTGGAGCCGGCCGGAGATCTTTGAAGATACGAAAGCGTTTTTCGATAGATCCCCGCTCCCGATCTACATCGTCTCCAATATCGATAACATAGATATCCGTAGTGCCATCGAGTACCACGGGCTCAAGCCGGCCGGCGTGTTTACATCGGAAGATGCCAGGTCCTATAAACCGCGAAAAGAACTGTTCGAGCTGGCGCTTTCTAAGACCGGACTTGATCCGGATGAAGTGATCCATATCGGAGATTCGGTAAGCAGCGATGTCAAAGGGGCATCGGCACTGGGGATCAGGACTTTGTGGCTGAACCGCTTCGGTAAGGAGGTCCCTTCCGGGGTGACCTCGATTTCCACTCTTCTGGAGGTATTTATGAATTTGGATATTACTATTCGAAAAGCATCGCTGGACGATCTTCCGGCGCTTCGTGATCTTTATCTGGCGCTGGAGGAAGACGGCGTGAGATACCAGCCGGAACACTTTGTGATCGGGGAGAGAACAGACGAATTCTTCCAGTCGATCTTTGACAGCGATACCCAGGATATCCTGGTAGCAGATATCGGCGGCGAAGCAGTCGGATTTGTCCACGTGATGATCCTTCAGCAGAAAAAAGTCTCCTGCCTAAAGCCGCAGAGCGTGGTCTATATGCAGGATCTTTGCGTCCGCGAAGATCTTCGTAGCAAAGGCATCGGCACCATTCTGGTCAAAGAGGCGAAGAAGTACGGGAAAGAGAAAGGCGTGGATTTCATACGCACCCAGGTATTCCCCGGAAATGTGGATGGCATGCGCTTTTATGAGAGAAACGGCTTCTGCGAGATGATGAAGACCATCGAGTGCCAGTCGCTGGACTAAACGCTTAGCGGTGCTGGACCCCCTAGTAATCTGTGCTAACTCCCTATCAAGACTGAACTCCCCCCCTTAGTGATTACAGTTTGAATGTAATCAGCAAAATCTTTTGTTGACAAAAACTAACGATCGTTAGTATAATCTCTAACGAATGAAAGCAAATGTGAGGTCGATGAGAATGAGCAGAAAAGAAGAGATCATCTACGCGACGCTGGAACTTGCCTCTGCAAACGGCATGAAAGGTGTGTCTATGTCGCAGATCGCAGAGAAGGTGGGGATCAAGGCGCCTTCTATCTATAACCACTTCAAGTCGAAGGACGAGATCATCCAGGAGATGTACCGTTTTCTTCGCGAGCAGGCGCTGAAAAACAGCAGGACGGCTCCTCTGGATTATGCCGCGATGTTTGAGAAGAAGAGCCTTCCGGAGATCCTTATGGGTTCTCTTTCTGCTTATATGGGGATCGTGTCCGATAAAGATATGCTCCGGTTCTTCCGGGTCCTGTATTCCGAACGATCCACAAATCCTGTGGCCGCGAAGATCATGGTGGAAGAGACAGAGCGGATGCTTGCCCAGTCGAGGGATCTGTTCTACGCCTTGGCGGTGCACGGGAAGATCAGAAATGAGAATGTGGATATGGCCTCGATGACATATTCGCTCACCATTCACTCACTGATCGATTACCGGATGGATCAGATCACATCCGGAGAAGAAAAAAGATTTGGCGACGGGAAAAGCACTGTCCCCAAGAATATCACAGAGTTTGTGAAATGGTTTAGTCTTCAGCTGGCAGTACCGGAAAAACTGGCAGTACCGGAAAAACTGGCAGTACCGGAAAAATGAGAAAAGATGGGGATAAGAAACACATGGAAAATAAGATGGCTATGAGTTTAGATACGAATGTAGTTTCGAATGTAGATACGAATATAGACACGCATATAGACACGAATATAGATACGAATATAGATACGAATGCAAAAAAGAAACTGATCCACTGGATCGGGCTTCTGGGTATAGTGGCATTTCTGTCCTATCTTGCTGCCTTGATCTTTTCTCCGCTGGACTTCCCGGGATATAACTGGATGGAGCAGGCGGCCAGTGACCTGTCTGCGGATTCCGCGCCATCTCGGCATCTCTGGGATCAGCTGTCTGCACTATATGACGCCGGAAGTGTCGTTTGCGCCACATGTATCGCCATATACGTGTCGGAGATGAAGATCTCCACGAAGCTGTTCCGCCTCGGCATTTACCTTTTCACGATCATGAACTGGGTCTCGAAGGTGGGATACCAGATGTTTGCCCTTTCCGATTCGGGAAAAGATATTGCCGGATTTCAGGAAGCCATGCATATGGTTGTCACAGCGATTGTTGTTCTTCTTTCCATCGTATCTCTGATCATGCTGATCGTATCGGGATGCCGTCACAAAGAAGTACGGGGCCCCGGGATCTGGGCCGCGGTCGCACTAGCCATGATGTTTATGGGACCTATCGGGATGGGTGCTTTTCCCAAAGAATATTTCGGCATATTCGAAAGATTCAGTACTGTCGCAGCAGTCGGATATAATGCCGTACTGGGTGTTTATCTGTTCCGGGGATTCGGGATCACGAAAGAAGAGGAGTCGAAGTAGATCTCTGTTTGAAAGGGAAAGAGAGTCCCGGAGGAGAGCCTGATCATCTGCAGCATCTGTTACAATTCA
>Ga0310691_10000885_pt1 | contig 50713 bp, 52 predicted proteins | sample 176DNAGHGlowgp2_FD_203887 | JGI IMG/M metagenome (GOLD analysis project Ga0310691, IMG submission 203887) | Sheep rumen microbial communities from Palmerston North, Manawatu-Wanganui, New Zealand - 1766 DNA GHGlow gp2 (v2) (version 2) | ecosystem: Host-associated > Mammals > Digestive system >... | reverse complement strand
ATGACATAATAGGTGAAGACAGGGACGGCGAGGCCCTGATCTCCGGATTGGAACATAACGGGAGAATTATTACCGATTCTGCGTTATAATAGCGTTTATGAATAAAGAAGGGAGGAGGAAGATCTCATGAACAGACGTATCACATGGATAATCATGTCGGTTATCATGTTCCTGTCTGCAGGCGTACTCATATTCTACTTCCTGTGGGCTAACGGCTATATCGATCCGCCGGATACTTCTCCGACGACGAGCTATGCTGACTTCACATACCCTTCCTTCGACCCTACGAAGAAGGTTGAGCCTGCAGGAACGACGGACCCGCAGGAGACCGTATTTACCGAGCAGTCGGCCGAGAGTTCCGACGTTCTGGTCGATTTCGAACTCCTGAAGTCCATAAACCCTGATGTTATCGGGTGGCTTCACATGTCTGCGCCCTTCCTGAGCCAGCCGATCATGATGAGTCCGACTAATGATAACTACTATCTGTCACATAATATGGTCAAGGAATATGACAAATCAGGTTCCCTGTACGCTGAACACAAGTACAACAAGCCCGATTTTGAGGACATGTGTACCATAATATATGGCCACAGGCGCTCCGACGGCTCCATGTTCGGCAACCTTCAGACGGCTCTGAAGAAGGTGGATCTGTCATCTAATCCACAATATATTGAAATCTATTTGCCAGATAAGATCAAAATTTATCAAATATGTGCAACAATACCCCGTGACAAGAAACATATCTTGTACTATAATGATTTTGATAAGAAGTCTGTGTACAGTTCTTTCATTAATCAGGTATACCGTTCGAGCGGTTCGGCAGTAGACCTGGTTAAGGACATCAAGCCGAAGTACGGTGAGAAGTTGCTGATACTCTCGACATGTCTTAGAACGGACCGGTCCAGACGCTTTTTGGTTATTGCAAAAGAAATTGAGTCCAAACCGTACAACACGGATGTGACCCAGTAATAAGGAGGATTAACTAAGATGAAAAAGACATTTGCGGCTTTGCCCACAATGGCAGTAGTTGTCTCAATGTTCGCAGCTTCCGTATTCGCTGCAAGCCCTACGGCAGGAACAAAGCCTATCAGCGTTAAGGGTGGCGGATACTCAGTAGATGATATTGTCATTATCGAGGATGAGGACCTTGAGGGCGTAGACGGTGAGAAGGCTACGGATCTCGGCTTCTCCGCTAAGGAGCTTCAGAAGGAAGTTGACAAGATCGACAGTTCCATCGATGCTAAGGATCTCGAAGTATTCTACACATTCGGTGCTTACCTGAAGAGTGATTACACAGGTTCTGGTCACGAAGCAACAGTAGATCTCGGTGATGACGTTACTATCAGAGTTAGCTGTGATTCTGAATCTACAGATGCAGTTCTCGTATTCCACTATGTTGATGACGAGTGGGAGATCGTAGGTAAGGCAGACAGCACATCTTCTGTTAAGTTCACAGTTGATTCCCTCTCACCTTTTGCAGTAGCTAAGGCTTCAGCTGAGTCTTCTGCACAGACAGGTGATTATGCAGGAACATACATCATCATGGTTGCAGCAGCTCTCGTAGCAGCAGGTGCAGTATTTGCTATCCGCGCTAAGAAGGCTACAAGGTAATATCAGATAATGAGTTATTACAGCGGCGGCTTCGTTTGAAGCTGCCGTTTTTTATGGGAAAATGGCAAGACGTAAGAAGTTATCGAAGAAGAACATAATACAGATCCTGGCAATGGTACTGACCGTAGCAGTCTTTGCTGCCGCAGTTATTGCAGTAGTGAAGATAGTTACGGGCAAGAGAACTCCGGAGACTGAGGCTACGACCTACATTCACCCGGGCAGCGTACTGACACATAACGGGAAGGACTATGTCTTAAGGAAAAATGTTGAGACATTCCTCGTCATGGGTATCGACGACTATGGGACCATGGGTGAGACCGGAAGATATGTCAACCAGTCACAGGCCGACGTACTCTTCCTCTTCGTTGTTGATAATGCGAACAAGACATATCAGACTCTGCAGATCAACCGTGATACCATGACGATGGTCAAGACCTTGAGCCCTGACGGCAGGGATGCCGGCATGTCAGACATGCAGCTGGCATTAGCTCACGCATACGGCAGGGACGACTCTGCCAGATGCCTTAATACGGTCGATGCCGTATCAGGCCTCCTCTTCGATATCGATATCGATCACTACGTATCACTTACGATGGATGCCATCCCGATAATCAACGAGAAAGTAGGGGGCGTCACTGTCACGATCCCTGAAGACATGACGGCGGCAGATCCTTCATTCGTCAAGGGCGCGACCATAACTCTTCACGGTGACCAGGCCGAGAAGTTCGTCAGATCCAGGGAGATCCTGCCTAACGATACTAATATCTTCCGTATGGAGCGTCAGAAGATGTTCCTTGACGACTGGCGCGCCAAGGTTGAAGAGAAGATGAACGCCAGCACGTCATTCGCTCTTGATATGTTCTTATCACTGTCAGAATACATAGTATCTGACATGACGATCAACAAGATGGCTGATTTTGCTTCTATCCTCGCAGAATATGAGGATAAGGGCTTCGTCACTACGGAAGGCGAATACTCCGAAGGTGTCGTATTCAAGGAATATAACGTTGATATGGACGATCTGGAAGATAAGATAATAAGTATGCTCTACGAAGAGGCAAAGCAGTAATGTGGTACGTCATCTGGACCTCTTCTTCCCATGAAGACCTTTGCATCAAGCTGCTTGAAGAGCACTTTGACGGCCTGTACAGCAGGGCATTTGTTCCCAAGCGTGCCATAAGCCGCAAGCGTGGCGGCATCTGGGTTACCGAGAAGACGGCACTCTTCCCGGGATATCTGTTCGTTGACGTGGAAGAAGAGGATATCGAGACCCTTGCAACAGGCCTTCGCAACATAAGCGGATTCAATATCCTGCTGACAACAGACGGCAAGTTCCTGCCCCTGACAGAGGAAGAGAGCATCTTTGCTGAGCAGCTATTCGCATCAGAGGGCACATTCGACATATCAACGGGCATAATAGAATGCGACAAGATCACTGTGACAGGAGGCCCCCTGATCGGTCTGGAAGGTTTTATAACGAAGATAGACAGACATAAGCGCAAAGCATACTTAGAGCTCGACATGTTCGGTGTCAAGACCAAGACGACGGTGAGCCTGGAGATCGTAGAGAAAAGGTAACTGTCGGCTCACTGCATAATGTCAGAATATTTGTTGTGTAAAAGGATAAAAACACGATAGATAATCACATTTCTTTGAACAAAAATCCGATAATGATATCAAATATTTATTTCTCTCTATTTATATTATTATAATATGCTAAAATAATTATGGCTTACCATGCGTAGGTCATGTTTTTTGCGGCCAAATGCTCGTCGCCCGGCGCGCGGCAGGAAGGGGCGTGAATGTCAACAGAATGGTGCGGAATTACAAGTTCCGTACGGCGGTAGCAAACAGAAATTATGGAGAAGAAAGAACATTCGAACAGACGTGATAAGAAGTGGATCAGGAATGCCATGTTGGTCATGGTGGCAGATATCGCTGTCATCTGGTTCGTGTTCTTCATCGTTCTTCTGGGCAGACTGGACTTCCAGTTCTCCAGGATCGGTGATACTTACATCTACGGATATCTGGCACTTATGCCGCTGTGGAGTCTGTTTGCGTGTGTTATATTCTACATATTCAAGCTCTACCACAGTATCTGGAGCTTCGTAAGCCTTGATGAAGCCGTCCAGGTCCTGAAGGCATATCTCGTACTGGCACCCTGCATAGTCTTATCTTCAGTCCTGCTTCATATAAGGATGCCGCTCTCGTTCTATCTCGGAGGAATATTCGGATGTGCGGTATGCCATATCGGGATCAGGTTCTCATACAGACTTGCAAGAAGACTTCATAATCTTGGTTCGAAGAACACAGGTGATAACGACTCGCATACCGAGAATGTCATGATAATCGGCGGCGGTGATGCCGGATCAGTTCTTATCAAAGAACTGAAGAACTCCAACAGGACTAACCAGGTGCCTGTATGTGTTATCGATGATAATCCTGCAAAGCTGGGCAGGTCGCTTTATGGCGTACCGATCGTTGGCGATAAGCATGATATCATCACCAAGGCAGCAGAATATGATATCAAGACGATAATCTTTGCTATTCCGTCAGCATCCGGGGCAGTCAGGAAAGAATACCTTAACATCGCCAAGGAGACGGGCTGCAAGCTCAGAACTCTGCCCGGAATATATCAGATGGCACAAGGCGAGGTGAGCATATCAGCGGTAAAGGAAGTTGAGCTCACTGACCTGCTGGGCAGAGAGCCTATTAAGATCGATAACGATGCGGTATTTGACATGATCACCGGTAAGACGATCCTGGTTACGGGCGGAGGCGGATCGATAGGATCAGAGCTTTGCCGGCAGATCGCATCACATAACCCGAAGCAGCTGATCATTTTCGATATCTATGAGAATAATGCGTATGAGATCCAGCAGGATCTCCTGCGAAAGTATAAGGACAAGGGTCTTGATCTTGTAACTCTCATCGGTTCTGTCCGTAATACGCACAGGATCACGTCTGTTATGCAGGACTATAAGCCTGATATCGTCTTCCATGCGGCAGCACATAAACATGTACCCCTGATGGAAGTCAGCCCTAACGAAGCTATCAAGAACAACGTAATGGGTACATACAAGACAGCCAAGGCAGCAGCAGCGGCCGGTGTTAAGAAGTTTGTCCTGATCTCAACAGACAAAGCCGTTAATCCCACCAATATCATGGGTGCAACGAAGCGTATCTGTGAGATGATCATCCAGATGATGGATCGCCAGACTCCCGGCACTTCATTCGTCGCAGTAAGATTCGGTAACGTGCTTGGGTCAAACGGCTCTGTAATCCCTCTCTTCAAGAAGCAGATCGCTGAAGGCGGACCTGTTACGGTCACACACAAGGATATAATCAGATACTTCATGACGATCCCTGAAGCAGTCTCTCTCGTTCTTCAGGCAAGCTACTATGCCAAGGGCGGCGAGATCTTCGTTCTGGATATGGGTGATCCGGTCAAGATCGACGATATGGCACGAAACCTCATCAAGCTCTCAGGCCTAAGACCTGATGTGGATATCAAGATCGAGTACACGGGATTAAGACCGGGTGAGAAGCTCTATGAGGAGAAACTCATGGAAGAAGAGGGAATGCAGACAACAGATAATAAGCTGATCTTCATCGGCAAGCCTATCGAAATGGATGATGAGGCATTCAAGGAGAAGCTGGCTAAGCTTGATGATGACAGCAAGGAAGATGATGAGAATATAAGGCAGTATGTCATGGATATAGTGCCTACATATAAACCGGGAGAGAATTGAGATGGAACTTAAGGAATACATCAAGTTGGTAATCACTAATTTGTACTTCAAATTGAAGGGACAGTAACATGATCGATATAGCAACAGACCCAAGATTTGCGGGAATAAAACCATTCGAGAAGAAGATATGGCTTGCTTCTCCCACCATGCACGGAGAAGAACAGAAGTGGATCAACGATGCCTTCGATAAGAACTGGATCACAACAGCAGGTGAGAATATCAATGTGATCGAGAAGCAGATCGCAGAGAAGATTGGAAGACAGCAGACTGTAGCATTAAGTGCAGGGACGGCTGCTTTACATCTTGCTATAAAGCTGGCAGGTGAGAATATCTACGGAATGCCCAGAGTAGGTCACGGAACACTTGAAGGTAAGAAAGTATTCTGTTCTGACATGACCTTCGATGCAACGCTTAATCCGGTTGCCTATGAGGGCGGAGAAGCAGTATTTATTGATACTGAATACGATACATGGAACATGGATCCAGTAGCTCTTGAGAAGGCTTTTGAGATCTATCCTGATGTCAAGATCATTGTTGTTGCTCATCTCTATGGTACTCCCGGGAAGTGTGATGAGATAAGAACGATCGCTGATGCTCACGGTGCATTGATAATCGAAGATGCAGCAGAGAGTTTTGGTGCAACATATAACGGGATCCAGACAGGATGCTTTGGTGATTACAGCATCATATCGTTCAACGGAAATAAGATAATCACCGGAAGCTCCGGTGGCATGCTTCTTTGTGATAGCGAAGAAGATGCTCATAAAGCTCGCAAGTGGTCAACACAGAGCAGAGAAGACGCTCCCTGGTATCAGCATGAGGAACTGGGATATAACTACAGAATGAGTAATATCATAGCAGGTGTAGTAAGAGGTCAGATCCCTCATCTGGAAGAACATATTGCACAGAAGAAGGAAATCTACGGAAGATATAAGGAAGGATTGAAGGATCTGCCGATCAAGATGAATCCCTATCTCAACAACTGTGAACCTAATTACTGGCTCTCCTGTATGATTATTGATAAGGATGCAATGTGTGAGACAGTAAGAGGTGAGAAGACAGCGGTCTATAAGACTGAAACAGGCAAGAGTTGTCCTACAGAGATACTTGAAGCATTAAGTGCGATTAACACTGAGGGACGTCCTGTTTGGAAGCCGATGCATATGCAGCCAATCTATAGGATGAATCCTTTTATCACCGCTATTGGTAATGGCAGAGCAAGAAGCAATGCATATATTAAAGAGAACGGTATGGTCGATGTTGGTGCTGATATCTTCGAGAGAGGTCTTTGCTTACCGTCTGATAATAAGATGACTGCAAAAGAGCAGGATGTGATAATTGATGTTATCAGGAGATGCTTTAATTAATGCATAAGAAAGGCTTCTACGAGCGTTTCATTAAGCGACCTCAGGATTTTATGTGTGCGTTATTGGCAATTATCGTACTTAGTCCTGTATTAGCAGTAACTGCTATTCTGGTTAGAGTAAAGCTTGGTTCTCCGGTGTTATTCAAGCAGGATAGGCCCGGTAAGAATGGGAAGATATTTATGCTTTGTAAGTTCAGGACTATGCTTCCGCCTAAGGATGGAGTAATCGATCCTTCCAAAGATGCGGAGAGGTTAACACCATTTGGCAGGAAACTGAGATCGACTTCGCTCGATGAACTTCCGGAACTTTTTAATATTCTCAAAGGAGATATGGCTGTTGTTGGTCCCAGACCTCTCTTGGTCCAGTATTTGGAGAGATACAATGATCATCAGGCCAGAAGACATGAGGTGCGTCCTGGATTTACAGGATATGCACAGGTTAATGGACGTAATGCGATCTCTTGGGAAGAGAAATTTGATCTTGATGTTGAATATGTAGATCATGTAACTTTCTTAGGAGATTGGAAGATTATTTTTAAGACGATTGGTGTTGTATTTCATCGTGATGGAATTAATTCGGATTCCAGTGCTACGATGGAAGAATTTATGGGGAACAAATGAGCGAGATAAGAATACTGTTTACAGGTGTGGGCAGAAGGGTTGAGTTGCTTCAGGCGTTCAGACAGGCTGCACTTGTTCTTGATAAGAACCTCAAGATCTTTGGTGCAGATATGGCAGGAACTGCTCCTGCTTTGGCGTACTGTGATTATACCCGTAAAGTGGTTGGTATGAGAGATCCCAACTACATTGATAATCTTCTGAGAATATGTAAGGAAGACAGGATATCTCTTGTTATCCCTACAATCGATACTGATCTTCTTGTATTGGCTGAGAACAAAGAGAAGTTTTCTGCAATTGGTACAAGAATAATGATAAGTGATCCTGATATGATAAGGATCTGCAGAGATAAGAATAATACTTCACAATTCTTTGTTGATTGTGGCCTTAAGGCTCCAATGCCTGTAAATGATTGGCGTCAATACCAAAATAGTTTTCCTGCCTTTATCAAACCTAAGGATGGAAGTTCAAGTATTAATGCTTATAAAGTTGAGAATCCTGAAGAACTCGAGATGTATGCAAATCAGGTTGATGACTATATTGTGCAGCCGTTTGTAGATGGTAGGGAATACACAATAGATATTTTCTGTGATTGGGATGGTATTCCTTTATCCATAGTACCAAGAGAAAGGCTTCAAGTTCGTGCCGGAGAGGTGCTTAAGACAGAAATTACTATGGATGAAGTGATGATCAGTGAGGCAAAAACTCTTTGCAAAGCATTTAAACCGTGCGGTCCAATGACAGTCCAGCTTATCCGTGACACAAAAACCGGTGATGATTACTATATCGAGATCAATCCAAGATTTGGTGGTGGCGCGCCTTTGTCAATGAAAGCTGGAGCACGAAGTGCAGAAATGATCCTGAAACTCATTGATGATGAGAAAGTTGAGTATTGTTCCTCAATAGCAGATAAAGCTGTATATAGCAGATTTGATCAGTCTGTTTGTATTACTGAAGGAAAGAACACTATTCGTGGTGTCATTTTTGATCTCGATGATACACTTTATTCAGAGAAAGAATATGTAAGAAGCGGATACAGAGCTGTTGCTGATTATTTGGGAGATACATCATATGCAGATGAATTGTGGGGATACTTTGAGAGAGGGCTTCCTGCAATAGATGAATTGTTGAACAGGATTGATCGAATTGAAGACAAGGCTGAAGTTTTGAATGTATACAGGTATCACAAGCCTGATATACATCTGTATGATGGTGTAGTTGAGTTAATTACTGATCTTAAAGCTAAAGAGATAAAGGTTGGTATTATTACTGATGGACGTCCGGAAGGACAGCATAATAAGATTGAAGTATTAGGCCTTTCTGATATGGTTGATGACATCATCATCACCGACGAACTCGGAGGTATCCAATTCCGTAAGCCTTGTGATATTGCTTTTAGAATTATGCAGACTAAGTGGAGACTTCCGATGAGCGAGATATTATATGTTGGTGATAACATTATTAAGGATTGTCAGGCACCGAAAGCATTAGGAATGTTTTTTTTATGGTACATAAACGATGATAGTTTATATGTGGAATCATCACAGATAGAGATGGATGGAATCTTTCATTTAAAAGAAATATTATCAATCGTTTAATGTGTTGCAATAGTTATTGTCAATTATGGGTACTATTATGAAAAAGGCTTTGTTTATTAGTTGTTTTGATTGGTACAAAACAAGAATAGAACCTATGTACCAACTGTTAATTAAAGAGAACTATCAAATCAAAGTCCTTATTGCTGATTTTGATCATATAAAGAAAGAGAGAATAGTTGAAAAATATAAAGAGTGTACATACATTAATGTACCGAAATATAAAAAAAACATATCTGTTCAACGTATAAAATCACATCTTGTGTTTGGAAGAAAAGTTAAAGAAGAGTTATTGTCATTCAATCCAAACCTTATTTATTGTCAAATACCGCCCAATAATGTTGGCAATATTTGTTATAAATATAAAAAAGCAAATCCTGATATTAAGTTGATTCTGGATATTATTGATCTATGGCCAGAGTCAATGCCCATTGGCGGGATTAAGAAGACATTGCCTGCCAATATTTGGAAATCGTGGAGGGATAAAGCAATATCAGTAGCAGACCATGTGTTTACTGAATGTAGTTTTTATCAAAATGAACTTGAAAATGTAATTAACAAAAGCAAGACTAGCACATTATACTTGTATAAAGAGCAAAATAAAAAAGAAAAAGAATTAATAAGATTATTAATTGAGAATAGCAAAAAAGATGATATTATAAGATTTGCTTATCTTGGTTCTATGAATAACATTATTGATATTGATGGGATTTGTAAAGTGTTACAACATTTTATTGACGGTGGTATGAAATGCCAACTACATGCGATTGGTGATGGTGAAAGTCGAAATAAGTTTGAAGAGGCTGTAAGCGAATTGGAATGTGATTCGTTTTTTTATGGTTGTGTTTTTGATGAAATAGAGAAAATTAGAATACTAGTTCCGTGTGATTATGCTTTAAATATGATGAAGGATTCTGTTTCAGTTGGGCTTACAATAAAGAGTATTGATTATTTATCATATGGTCTTCCTATAATTAATAATATAAAAGGAGATACATGGGAAATAGTCGAGAAGGAGAGAATAGGGTGGAATACTGGAACAAAAGAGACTGAAGTAAATCGAAAAGATGTTATATCTTATTTTAGTGAGAATTTTGAAAAACGAGCTTTTGTTCGTGAGGTTAAAAATGTGTTAGTGTCTCTTGAGGTGATATAACATGGTTGACATAGTAATGGCAACATATAATGGTGAAAAATACTTATCTGAACAATTAGATTCGATTTTTCATCAAACATATCAAGATTTTAGGTTAATCATACGTGATGATGGTTCTAGCGATAATACTTTGCAAGTTCTAAATAAATATGTCCAAATGCATCCTGATAAAGTAATAATTGTTAAAGATTCTATTGACTGTGGTAGTTCAAAAAAGAATTTTATGCAGGCGCTAAAGTCATCAACTGCAGAATATACAATGTTTTCTGATCAAGATGACTTTTGGTTACCTGAAAAAATCGAACTCACATTGAAAAAAATGATTGAGATTGAAAGTCTTACTGGAAGCAATAGGCCAATATTAGTTTTTGGATCATATAGAGCTGTTGATGAAACTCTTAATGATATAAATGGAAAACTGGGTGATAGTCAAGTGTCCAAATACAATTTGTCTTTCTCAAGTCTTCTAGTTCAGAACTATGTCAATGGATGCCTAATGATGATTAATAAGACTTTACGCGAAATGATGGGTGAATATGATGATGCAATACTAATGCACGATTGGTGGGCGGCGTTATTGGCATCTGGGGGTGGCGTTATTGAACATATAAACGAGGAAATGATGTTATATCGTCAGCATGTTAATAATGTTGTTGGATGTGTTAATGTTAAAAGTATCAAATATAGATTTAGAAAACTCATAGATCCTAAAACGAAGGAAGCATCTACTTACTATTATAAGCAAGCGTTATTATTAAGAGAACGTAATTCGCAAGATTTATCTGAAGAGAATCTTGTAGTATTAGATTACTTTCTCGAATTATATAAAAAGAACAAAATCATTAGAATGTACAGATTGATTAAAGGAAAGTATTTAAAGAGTGATTTTACTAGAGTGATTGGTCAACTTTGGTATATATAGGTAAGATAAATGATCATCAAGAAAGCTGATGTAAACAAGTTATTTCTATTTGTTTTTCTGTTTGTATGTGTGTTTTTCCCTGGAGATCCATACAACATTAAGCTGTATGCGCTTTTTATTCTTTTGATTATAAATGCCGGTTGCATAGTGAATAACCTGTTTTCTAAACAGTTTCAGCTAATAGCACTATTCGGATTTGCTTTTCCTATAGTAGTAATGATTCAATCAACGTTACTAACTAGAGATGTAAGATCCGCTATTTCCGGGGCGTATTCACCAGTTATTTTGATTCTGCTTATTCCAATTATCTGTTATAAATTGCCCTACAGAGATATGATAATTGTTTTGCTAAAATGCATGGCAATACTAATTATTTCTTTAGCAGTTGCTGATATAGTTGGGCTAAATAATGTAAACGAGAACAACTTTATTAGGAAGTCTTTTTATGATTTAGGTATGGGTGCTATGGGAAAATCAGCAGCATACTCATCTTATTATCGTATTTTTATGAAAGCTTCTCCTTTGTTAGTTCTCCTTTTGGATGATTCCATTTCAAAGAGAAAATACATATGGATAATTCTATCTTTTGCTTCTCTGTGGTTTTCTGGAACTAGAGCGAATGTTTTATCTGCTTTTATAATTATGTTTATCAGATATGCAATTTGGAATGACAATAAAATGAATAACAAGAGGAGGATTATAGTATCACTTATAATGATTGTAGGTGCCATTATATTGGCTCCAAGAATATACAATAATGTTGAAGCATTGATGTCGACTTCAGGAGCTATAAGTTCTGATATGGTGCGTAGCGGAGAATTCGAAGCATATGTGGATTTGTTTAAAGACCCAGCTAACTTAGTCCTGGGATCTGGCTTTGGTTCTCAGTTTTTCAATATTGGTAGAGATCACTATTCTGTAACTTCAGAATTGTCATATTTTGAAATGATTCGGTGTACAGGTCTTATTTTCGCAATCCCGTTTTTTATTTTTATTTTTATACCGATTTTTTCAAAAGCAGTTCAGAGGGACTATAAGCTTTCTTATATATGCTATTTGATAATTGCAGCTACCAATCCGCTTTTGTTTTCTTCAACTGCAATGGTAATGTATATTTTTATGTTTGTAGATATTTTTGCTGATGATAAAAGAGAACTTATGACAATGAAAGATTGTAGAAAAGAATTGAAATATGAGAGTAATTAGTTTTTTCAAAAGATACCTGAAATACAGACTATCATTTGGATACAAACGAGATGTTCATACGTGGGTATTTGGTGAGTGGTTTGGACAAAGAGTTGGTGATAATTCTACATACCTGGCTAATTATTTGGCAGATAATTATAATAATATAAAAGTGTACTGGCTATGTCACAATGCATGTGATACTCGTATGTTAAGTCCTAACATAAACATAGTAGACTACAATTCTCCCAATGCAGTTAACATTTCAAAAAAAGCATCAGTGGCAATTATGAATGAAGGAATAAGAGACTTAAATGAAAGTATAGTCAACTATTGGGGAAATGCTATAAAAGTAAATCTTTGGCATGGAATTGCATGGAAGAAAATTGGTTATGATGCTTTGAAAAGTAAAAAAAAGACAATATTCGAACATATGAGAGAACAGATGTACAGCTATGATTATTTTGTATCACCTAGTGATGAATATGCTTCGAAAATACGTACTGCATTTCATGCTCGTGAAAACGCCTTTATTAATGCGGGGTATCCAAGAAACAGTTTGTTCTTTGATAAGAATAAATGTGCTGAATGCAGAAAGAAAATTGAGTCAAAAATCAATTGTTCAGAGGCTAAGATAATTGTATATCTTCCGACTTTTAGAGATTCTCAAACACAAACATTTTCTTTTACCAACATTGATAATCCTTCATTTACCAAGTGGTTAGTTTCGAATAATGTCTATATTATTCAAAAGGCTCATTTTGCTGATGAAAATGCAACAAACCAACAAAATGATAGAGTTTTGATAATCAATGATGTATCTGCGCAAGAATTAATGGCTGCTTCTGATATGCTGATAACAGATTATTCGAGTTGTTTTTTTGATTATTTATTATTAGATAGACCTATTATTCATTATATATATGACTATGAATTTTATAAGAATCAAGATCGTGGACTCTATTATGATAAACAAGATGTTACATGTGGACCATTTCCTGAAACGGAAAGCGACTTAATAAAAGAGATTATTAGGAATATTCAACAACCAGAATTGTTCCATGAGTTAAGGATGCATAGGAAAGAAAAGTTTCTTACATATGAGAATCCAAACAGCTGTAAAACTATAATTGAGTCGTTAATCAAGGAACTAGAGTTGAAAGAATGAGTTAAGGGGGATTATTTATGAGTAAGGGGAGGATTTTATTCTTGAGATCCTATCCAAGTCGTTTGGATTTTTCAACATACAATATTCAGCAATTTGGCATGGGCAAAGCTTTTAACGAATTAGGCTACGATTTTGATTTTTATACGTATACCAATTTATCGAGCACGGAAACAATTGTCTATGAAGATAAAAGCAATTGTACTAGAACTATGTGTGTTGAAATAAAGGGAAAGAAAGTCTTTAATTGGGGAATAATGCCTGAAATGAAAGACAAGAGTTTTCTTGAACAATATGATGCCATTGTATGTCAAGAATACTATCAAATTATGACTTATTCTTTAAGTAAACGATCTAATAAAGTTTCAGTATATGCTGGCCCATATTGGAATATGTTTCGTTCGAAGGCAGCCTCTTTTCTATACGACAGATTGTTTGTACCCGCAATTAGAAAGAATACCAAAGTTGTATTATCCAAATCATTATTGATGAAGAATTATCTAGAAGGAAAAGGCTTTAAAAATGTTGTGAATATCGGAGTTGCATTAGACATTGATCGGTTCAAGATAGATTGTAGTATCGATGAAACAACGAGAGAACTAATGAAATATATGACGGATAATAAGTGTTTGCTCTTTGTCGGTCGTCAGGATCCAAATAAGAATTTTCAATTTCTATGTAAAGTGTATGAGAAAATTCTGTTAACAATTCCCGATATAAAACTAGTCGTAGTAGGGAAAAGTATAACAAGGAGACGTAACAATCCGGAACATAAAACTTACTATGAACAAATTGTTGAGTCTTTCCCAGAATCAGTCCGCAATGGAATAGTTCATGTTGAAAAAATCGAGAATGAACAGTTGAGATATATTTACCCTCTTGCAAAATGTTTAATGCTCCCTTCGATAAATGAGGTTTTTGGAATGGTGCTTCTAGAGGCAATGTATTTAGGTTGTCCAGTTGTCTCAAGCAATAATGGGGGGTCTACCACTCTCATAACAAATGGAGAAACTGGGTATATTGAACCTTGTTTTGATTGCGAAAAGTGGGCAGCAACCGTAATTAATATAGTCAATGATGCATCTTTATCAAGCCGACTAATTACCAATTCAAAAAAACTGATTGAAAGCAACTATACATGGACACACTTGGCAAAACAAATGCTAACAAAAATATTATAATAATTGGAGAACAAAAATGGAATTGTATGAAAAATTGTTGAATCATTCTGAGAATCTTTCTGTAGTGGGACTTGGTTATGTTGGGATGCCAATTGCAGTAGCCTTTGCCAAAAAAGGATTAAGTGTAATTGGTTTTGACCTAAATAAAGAGAAAATAGAATTGTACAAAGCGGGGATAGATCCTACCCTTGAAGTCGGAAATGATGCCATTAAAAATACTACTGTTTTTTTTACTTCGGATGAAAAAGACTTGCAAAAAGCTAAGTTTCATATTGTTGCTGTACCGACGCCTGTCAATACAGATCACACACCTGATTTATCTCCCGTTATTGGGGCTTCAGAGATTGTCGGTAGAAACCTAGTGCGCGGATCAATTGTAGTATATGAATCCACGGTGTATCCGGGTTGTACAGAAGACATCTGTATTCCTATTCTTGAAAAATACAGTGGGCTTAAGTGTGGTTTGGATTTTAAGGTTGGTTACAGTCCAGAACGTATTAACCCTGGAGACAAGGTTCATCGCCTGGAAAATATTCACAAGATTGTTTCTGGAATAGATTCTGAATCTCTAGAAATAATAAAAAATGTTTATGATTTAGTTGTAGAAGTAGGGACATATCCAGTGTCTAATTTACGAACAGCAGAAGCGGTTAAAGTCGTTGAAAACAGTCAACGCGACATTAATATTGCTTTTATGAATGAACTTGCAATGGTATTTGATAGAATGGATATTGATACTAATGAGGTCGTTGATGGAATGAATACTAAGTGGAATGCTTTAGGATTTAGACCAGGACTTGTAGGTGGACATTGTATTGGAGTTGATCCCTACTATTTTACATATGAAGCTGAAAAACTAGGATATCATTCACAAATCATACTCAACGGGCGCATTGTAAATGATTCTATGGGGGCCTATGTAGCCGATGCTGCAGTAAAAAAGATGATTGAAGCAGGACAAGCCCCCAAAAAGAGTAAAGTTGTTATTTTAGGGTTGACATTTAAGGAAAACTGTCCGGATACAAGGAATAGTAAAGTTGCTGATATTATAAAACAACTTAATAAGTATAATATCAATCCTTATGTGGTAGATATGTGGGCAAATGAAAAAGATGCACTCCATGAATATGGTGTTACTCTGAATAAAATTGATGATATAAATAATGCTGACTGTATTATAGTTGCAGTTGCCCATAACGAGTTCAGAAATCTAAGCATCTCAGATATTAAGAAACTGTTCAAAAAATCTCCTGATAACGAAAAAGTTCTTGTTGATGTAAAGGGGATATTCAACGTAGAAGAATTGAAAGAATCAGGACTCTTATGGTGGAGGCTCTGATAATTATTAACGGATTAACTAGCAATCAGTAAGCATTGCCTAAGTTCCTTTATGATTTGAGCCAAGAATCAATATGAAAAAGAGACTTATATTTAATACAGTATCATCGGTTCTTCTTCAAGTTGTAACTGTTGTTTGTGGTTTTATATTGCCTAGACTTATTCTTGGGCAATTTGGTTCCCAAGTCAATGGTTTAGTACAATCCATTACGCGTTTCCTTTCTATTATTTCGTTTTTGGAATTGGGAATCGGATATGTAATACAATCATCATTATATAAGCCTCTTCTTGAAAATGATAGAATAAGGATAAGTGAGATAGTTTCTTCGGGAAGCAAGTTTTTTGTTAGAATTGCTCAGGTTCTTTTGATCTATGTTGTGATTTTAACTATTATCTTTCCTTTCTTTCAGGATGATGAGTTTTCTTGGTTATATACATCTACACTAATTCTTTCAATTAGCATTAGTTTTTTTGCTCAATACTATTTTGGAATAATTAACAGACTTCTATTAAATGCAGATCAACGAGGATATATTCAGTACACCACACAAATTGTAATTATAATTCTAAACACTATCGTTTCTGTAGTTTTAATTAAAACTAATCAATCAATTCAAATTGTAAAATTGGGCTCTTCATTGGTATTTCTAGCAGGTCCATTGTTCCTAAATTACTATGTGAATAGTCATTATAAAATAAACAGAAGGATTTCCTATGTAGAAGAACCTATCAAACAAAAGTGGAATGGAATAGCCGTTCATATTTCACAAACAGTATTGAATGAGACAGATACAATTGTTTTGACTGTATTTTCTACTTGGACAAATGTATCTATTTATTCTGTTTATAATCTGGTCGTAAATGGAGTCAAGCAATTGGTAATCACTTCTACAGCTGGATTTGATTCAATTATAGGAAAGCTATGGGCTTCTGAAAACACAGAAAGATTAAGAAAGGCATTTGCTTTAATAGAGTGGTGGATTCATTTTGTTACGATATTCGTTTTTTCCTGTACATATGTATTAATACTTCCCTTTATTTCTTACTACACAAGAAACATAACAGATGCTGAATATATACAACCTCTCTTTGCTGCATTGATTATTGCAGCACAAGCTGGTCACTGTCTGCGATTACCATATAATAAGATGATTATGGCGTGTGGCCATTTTAAGCAAACACAAAAGTGTTATATTCTATCTGCAATTCTAAATCTTGTGATATCGTGTATTGCTGTATATCAATGGGGGTTGATCGGGGTTGCATTAGGAACTCTTGTAGCTATGTATTATCAGACAATTTGGATGGCATGTTATAATACAAAAAAACTTTTACGGATTCCATTTCATTGTTTTGTTAAGCAAATTGCAATAGATATTTTATACGCTGCGTCAGTAATTGTTTCTACAAGTATGCTAGAAATGAATGAAATTTCCTTTGTTTCTTTTGTAGTATTGGCAATTAAAGTTGCAGTGATTGCAGGCGGGTTAGGATTGTTATTGAATTTTGTTTTTTATCGTAAAAATATTAATGAGGCTTTATTGTTTGTTGTGAAAAAAGCAAAATCTTAAGCTTTAACTTTTATTTGTAGTATAGAATATAGATTGATTATATGTTTTTAGATTGGAGATTATAAATGAAAGGTATTATTCTCGCCGGAGGTGCCGGAACAAGACTCTATCCATTAACTATGGTAACAAGCAAGCAGCTTTTACCAGTATATAACAAGCCAATGGTATATTACCCGCTTTCAACACTTATGCTTGCTGGAATTAGGGATATATTGATAATCAGTACCCCTGATGATACTCCTAGATTTGAAGATCTTCTAGGAAATGGATCTCAGTTTGGAATTAATCTCTCATATAAGGTTCAGCCTTCTCCGGATGGCTTGGCTCAAGCTTTTATCCTTGGAGAGGAGTTCATAGGTGAAGATGCTTGTGCAATGGTGTTGGGAGATAATATCTTCTATGGTAGTGGTTTCAGAAAGCTTCTTGCAAACGCTGTAGAAGATGCAGAAGCAAATGGTAGGGCAACAGTTTTTGGTTATTATGTTCCTGATCCGGAAAGATTTGGTGTAGTTGAGTTCGATGCTGAAGGTAAAGTAATAAGCATAGAAGAAAAACCTAAAGAACCCAAGAGTAATTATGCTGTCACGGGTCTGTATTTCTATCCTTCTGGTGTAAGTGCTAAAGCAAACTTGATTGAACCTTCAGCGCGAGGTGAACTTGAGATAACCACGCTCAATGAGATGTATCTTAAGGAAAACAAACTTGATGTTCAGCATTTAAGCAGAGGTTTTGCATGGTTAGATACAGGTACTATGGAGAGTCTTCTTGATGCAGCTGAGTTTGTAAGGATGATTGAGAGCAGACAAGGTATTGCAATTTCTGCTCCAGAAGAGATTGCTTACTATCAGAAATGGATTAATAAAGATCAGCTTTTAGAATCGGCGGAGAAGTATGGCAAGAGTCCGTATGGAGCTCATCTTAAATCAGTAGCACAAGGAAAGGTAAGGTATTAATATGAACATAATAGTAACCGGTGGAGCCGGATTCATTGGTTCAAATTTCGTTTTTCATATGCTTAAGAAGTATCCAGACTATAGAATAATCTGTCTGGATAAACTTACATATGCAGGCAACTTAAGCACTCTTAAGGGAGTAATGGATAATCCCAATTTCAGGTTTGTTAAGCTCGATATTTGTGATCGAGAGGGAGTATATAAACTCTTCGAAGAAGAACACCCTGATATTGTTGTAAACTTTGCAGCAGAGAGTCATGTGGATCGTTCAATTGAAGATCCTTCAATCTTCCTGCAGACAAATGTGATCGGCACAAGTGTATTGATGGATGCTTGCAGGAAATATGGCATAAAGAGATACCATCAGGTATCAACTGATGAAGTATATGGTGATCTTCCTCTTGATAGACCTGATCTGTTCTTCACGGAAGAAACCCCCATTCACACATCATCTCCTTACAGTTCATCCAAGGCCGGTGCGGATCTTTTGGTGCTTGCATATCATAGAACCTTTGGGCTTCCTGTAACGATCAGCAGATGCTCAAATAACTATGGGCCTTATCACTTCCCGGAGAAGTTGATCCCTTTGATGATTGCAAACGCACTCAATGACAAACCGTTGCCTGTATATGGTGAAGGTCTTAATGTCCGTGACTGGCTTTATGTTGAAGATCATTGCAAGGCTATTGATCTTATTATTCATAAGGGTAAAGTAGGTGAGATCTACAATGTAGGTGGACATAATGAGATGCGCAATATCGATATTGTGAAGCTCATTTGTCAGAAGCTTGGTAAGCCGGAGAGCCTTATTACTTTTGTAACTGATCGTAAGGGTCATGATATGCGCTATGCTATCGATCCTTCCAAGATCCATAATGAACTCGGATGGCTTCCTGAGACCAAGTTTGCTGATGGTATTGATATGACCATTGATTGGTACCTTAACAATAGAGAATGGTGGGAAGAGATCATAAGTGGTGAATATCAGAATTATTACCAGAAGATGTATGGAGATAAGTGATGAAAGTATTCGTTACCGGTGTTAATGGCCAGCTTGGTCATGATGCAATGAATGAACTGGCAAAGCGGGGAATAGAGTGTGTTGGTTCTGATATTCAGGATGAACCCGTTGCCTCGTCTTTACCGTATGTTCAGCTCGATATTACAAACAAAGAATCTGTATTGAATGTCATTAATTCTGTTCAGCCTGATGCAGTCATTCATTGTGCGGCATGGACAGCCGTTGATGCTGCAGAAGATGATGAGAATAAAGATAAGGTTGATGCGATCAATCACCTTGGGACTCAGCATATCGCAGAAGCTGTAAAGCAAGTGGATGCAAAGATGATATACATATCAACAGACTATGTTTTTGATGGACAAGGAGACAGACCTTGGGAGCCAGATGATAAGTGTTATGCGCCTCTTAATGTATATGGTCAGAGCAAACTCGATGGTGAGCTTGCGGTTTCTTCAATCCTTGAGAAGTTCTTTATTGTTCGAATCGCTTGGGTATTTGGATTGAACGGTAAGAACTTCATCAAGACGATGATAAACGTTGGCAAGACACATGATACTGTTCGTGTAGTTAATGATCAGATCGGAACTCCTACATATACATTTGATCTTGCAAGACTACTTGTAGATATGGTTCTTACAAATAAGTATGGTTATTACCATGCAACCAATGAAGGTGGTTATATCTCCTGGTACGATTTCTGTGTAGAATTTTATAAACAGTATGGATTAACAACAAATGTTATTCCAGTAACTACAGCTGAATATGGATTAAGTAAGGCCGCAAGACCTGTTAATTCCCGTTTGGATAAGAGTAAGTTAGTTGAATGTGGTTTTGCACCTCTGCCAACATGGCAGGATGCAGTTAGTAGATACTTGAAGGAGGCTGAACTCTAATGGGTCAGATTACAGTTGAGAAGAATGTTGGTGGAATAGAAGGTCTTTGTGTTATTACACCTGCAGTTCACGGTGATTCACGTGGCTATTTTATGGAAACATACAGTCAGCGCGATATGGAAGAGGCAGGCTTGAATTATGTGTTTGTTCAAGACAATCAGAGTTGTTCTTCCAAGGGAGTGTTAAGAGGATTGCATTATCAGATTAACTATCCTCAGACAAAGCTTGTAAGAGTTATTAAAGGATCAGTATTTGATGTTGCTGTTGATAGACGAGAAGGTTCTGCTACATATGGAAAGTGGTATGGTATTGAACTTACAGAGGACAATAAAAAGCAATTCTTAATCCCTAAGGGATTTGCTCATGGTTTTTTAGTTTTATCTGATACAGCCGAATTTTGTTATAAATGCGATGATTTCTACCACCCCAATGATGAGGGGGGGGTACCTTGGAATGATCCTGGTATCGGGATTAAATGGCCTAGAGTTGAAGGTGAGTATAAAGGTTCTGCCTCTGCAGAAGGATATACACTTGATGGTATGCCACTTAATATGTCAGAAAAAGATCAATTATGGTATGCTTCAAAAATTTGATAGAATATTAGTTTCAATAATAAGGTAAGTTTATAAACGTTTGTTTTTGTAGTAGCGTTTATTAATAGAAAAAGGAGTATCAAATGAGAGCGCTAATAATCGGTGGGGCTAATGGAATTGGACTTGCAATCGCTAAGCAGTTAATTAAAGAAGGATACTATGTTGATATTCTGGATAAAGATGCCCCTGCAGAGGATGTACTGTTATCCAATAAATATACATATCACTATTGCGATTTGCGTTATTTGGATGAAGATTTGATAAAGACTTTTGCAGATAATCCTGAAATAAAAATGTTAATGATTACGGCAGGATTTGGTCGTGTAGCTGACTTTGAATTCTTTCATATTGCTGAAATTAATAATATGATGACAGTTAATTCGACATCTACAATTCAGGTTTTACGATTGTTTTATGAACGTATAAAGTGCAATGAACCTTTTTACTGTGGAGTGATGGGTTCCATAGCAGGATTCTTATCATCTCCTTCAGCAGCAGTATACTCTTCTTCGAAGGCTGCAATATGTCGTTTTATCGAGAGTGTTAACATTGAACTTGAAGTGTTTGGAACGAATAACAGAATTTTGAATGTTTCACCGGCTTCTTTTAAGGGGTCACGATTCTATGGTAAACAGAATCAACTGGATTTACTGGAAAATTTTGCAAATGAGATTATTGAGAATTTACTATCGTCTAAAGAACTGTATATACCTCAGTATAATGAAGTGTTTAAGTCAGTGATTAATCGTTATCATGATGATCCCCACGAATACGGTTTGTACAGTTATAACTATAAGAAAGATTCTGGGAGACTTGATAATAGTAGAAAAGTAAAAATAGGCTATTTATCAGGGACATTCGATTTGTTCCATATTGGGCATCTTAATCTTTTGCGTAGAGCGAAGGAAAAATGTGATTTCCTAATTGTAGGGGTGCATGATAGTGGAGCATGGAAGGGAAAAGAGACCTTCATTCCACTCGAAGAACGCAAAGAAATAGTGGCAGCATGTAAATATGTTGATAAAGTTGTTGATTCGTGTCGAGAAGATTCTGATGCATGGAATCTATGGCACTATGATTATCTATTTGTTGGATCAGATTATAAAGGTACAGAAAGGTTTAATCGTTATACAGAGTTTTTTAAAGATAAAAATGTCGAGATAGTTTTTTTCCCATATACTCAAAGTACAAGTAGCACTCAGATTAGAAAGAATATATTGCAAAAAACGAACGGTGATAGCGATTAGTTTTTCGATTCTTAATTATTGATGTAAGTATAGTTGAAAATGTGATAGTTACTATGTAAAGAAAATGGCTAATTGTGTTCTGATTGATGTAGTTAACACACAGGATAATAGTTCTTGGCATAAAGTTAAGAAAGATGTCACACAAATTTGCAATGAGATCGGTTTTGATTCTGTAGTGTGGCACAATCAAAAACATTGGAAAATATTCAGAATTCTTGATGCACTTTGTGGAATAAAAAAGATGAATAAAACTTTGTCTGATGGAGATTGGGTTATACTGCAATATCCTCACCATCCATGGGTGATTAAACATACAATACACTCATTCAATAAACTCAAAGATCATAAGAACTGCAAGCTAATAATACTATTACATGATGTGTGCTTTCTGAGGGGATTAGGATATCCACTTACTGGTAATATTGACATGAAACACTTTGAAGTTGATGTGTGTAATCAAGCAGATGCCGTTATCGCTCATAACGATGCAATGCGAAATGCACTTGTTGCTTCAGGGGTGAAAACTAGCATATATACTCTTGGGATTTTTGATTATTTAAGTCTTACTAGTAGAAGGGTTGGCAGGAAAAAAAGTGGAGATAAAATAATCGTAACATATGCTGGTGCATTATCACGCGAAAAGTGTGGATATCTTTATGGAGAAATAAACCTTAAAAACACCCAGATATATTTATATGGAAACGAGTTTAACGGAGTGAGTTCTCATAACATTCTGTATAAAGGAAGTTTGAATCCAGAAGAATTAGTTGAGGAAATAGAGGGCGATTATGGGTTGATTTGGGATGGAACATCAATGGATACATGTAACGGGAATTATGGAGAATATCTAAAATATAATTCACCTTTTAAATGCTCATTATACATAGCTGCCGGGATGCCTGTTATTGTATGGAAAGAATCTGCAATTGCTTCATATGTTTTGGAGAGAGGTATAGGAGTAGCTATAAAATCTTTGAGAGAATTAGATAGTATTCCGAAGCCAAACTCCAGGGAGTATGAAGCTATGATTACAAATGTTAACCTCTTGGGGAAAAAGATTCGAAAAGGTATAATGCTAAAAACAGTTATTTCGGATATTAATGTTGAACGATAATCTCAGCTATAGACCTTGACACTAATGCGTTGACAATCTTAAGCGTGCTGTTAGCTTCCTGTGATTCTAACAATGCGTTTGTACCAAGGTTAGATATCTAGTTGCCTCAATAAGTCTTCTCTTTTCTTTGCCTCATCAAAACTTGATCTAAATTGCTTTGCATTGTGCTTTGTCGCAATGCCTTGTTTTATATATCTGAAAGATTGATAAATCCAACAGAAAGGCTTTAAAAAGTGGTGTTTATGGTAAGCCTTCCAATTATGTTTTCCCGATTCTTGAAGACGGTGGAAGACTCCCTCATGTCTCATCGAAGTGCGCACAGTTTCAATACTGTTACCTACTCCCTTTTTGATTCCAAAATTGCCGTAAGAAAACAGATTATTAATTAACTCTGCACAGATCTTGTCGTCCGCCTTTTCGCACCAAGTAATACGCCTCTCAAATCCTAAATAGAGAACACACATTTTAGTTGTTGTTATTGCTAGTTTTTGAAGACCAGTTTCTTTTGTTGAATTTGAAAACTGAGTCTCCCAAAACGAATCATTTATAACTTCATTAACATATGTTATCCAATCTACAACTTGTCTTAATCCAAGACCAGATTTAAGGTGACTACGCATATGATCCAAAAGGACCAAACCATTTGCAAGTGGTGGTAGCATAGTGAATACATGTCCATCTATCTCTTGTGTCTCAACCTGATTAAACCCTTCAATAAGATAGTGTTCAATATCAGGTGCATCATCATGGCTGAAATGATGGTGGAGCTCAAAGTGAATACCATCTTTCTGAAAGCCTAAATGACGTTTACTAATAGAAAAATCCTGAAACAATTCATATCCATTATTACTGAGCAACTCTTCTGTTGAATCAAATAGATTCTGCGGCACAAGAAAATCAATATCACCCATATTTCGCCTTGACGGATCAGGGTAATATACAGCCGCAGCCGCGCCTTTAAGGATAACTACCGGGATGTTATTATCCTTTAAGAGTGCTAACAATTGATCCTGAGCAGATAGCACTTTATGGTAGTTTGCAAGAATCCTATAGGAATAGTTTTTCCATTTCGCTTTAATCTCTTCCGGCGCTGTATCAGGAACAACCGGTGCAACAATGCCTGCAACAGTTTGGAGTTTTGCTTCCTCAAACACCGCATCCCAATCCACCGGCTCATCATAGATGGAGTCGTAGTCCGGTAGTTCTGTTCCCCAGAGGGATTTCTTAATTAAGTCTAGAAGGACTTGTGATGTCTGATCCATTTGAGTGGTGGTACCTCGATGGTATTTGTTGCGGTATGAGTATAACAGATTAGGTGGGGGAATGGTAGGGAGAGGGGAGGTGGGTGGTAGGTGGGTTGTGTGATTAGCAAAGATTAATTGATTGTTTTTGCTGGGATAATGGTTTGTTCATAGGTGGGTGGTAGAGTGGAGAGAGAGGATATACAGAATGTGTATTAAGGAGGGAAAATATGAGACCTAGTGATCATTCCAGTTTAGTTAGTGCGTTTACAGATTTTAATGAAAGCAAAAGACAGCAATTAATTGCTCAAGACGATTACTTCCAAGCTGTTGTATCAAATCATGCCTACGCTGATATGACCCCAAGAACAATCAGAGGCATAAGTAAAGAGGTTGTTAGTGGAGCTCTAAACAATCTTTCCACAGCTTTATTAAAATATTTTAATGGGGAAGCAGCAACTAGTCATGAAGTTTTTGACTCCTGGCACAATAACACATGTAATAGTTTCATTAATGATTGCAGAGATGCGAATATAAGCATTAAATATGGAAAGGCACAGAAAATTGTAAATATGTCTTTCAAATATTTATATTGCTTATGTGATGAAACTGAAAATAAAGGACACTTTGATTTCTGCCACATGCCCTTGGATACTTATATTCTTAATTGGTTTTGTGATAATGTTGTTGTTTCTCTAGATGCTGAAAAGAGAGCCCAAGTGAAAATAGATAAAATAAAGAAGACATCTTGGAGTAATTTAGAATATGGCTCTTCAGAGGAAACATACACATACATGTGGATTCAAAGCAGAATTAGAGATTATTTAGGTACCCAGAATCATCAGTACAAAGCTGCAGAGGATAAACCATTGACGCCCTTTCTCGCGGAATTCTATATATGGCCGGAGCAAAAGTATTTAGAGGCTTGTAAATCGTTCTGTAATCAGCCGTTTTTGAATGAAAACTATCCAGGCTATTCTGATAATGGAATAAACAAAGAATGCCGCATTATTATCGATGCATTAAATATGGCAAGTGAGAGAATGAATACTATGCAATAGTTGTTTAGTGAAATGGAGACTCTTATGTGTGATTTATTAGAATATTGTTGCAAATCTCTTGAAATAACACAATCATTCAAAGGTTGTTTTGCTGGACCAAAGAATACTGAGTTCTCTGTTTTGGTTGAATCAATAGAATACAGAGTGACTATCGATCAGCAATTAAAGAGAGTGTATAGCATTGAAGCATCAGATTTGGTAAAGATTGATCAAATCTGGGATGTCTTTCTTGGCGTAGAAGACCTATTAATGATTATGGATGGACGATTCTATCCAATTACAGATGTTAGAATAATTGAAGCGGATTGTACTGATACAGAGTGCAATACAATATCCAAGAGTCTCATTTCAAGACGATTATACTCTCGTGAATCCTCGGATTGTTTTAATTATCGGTGTAACCGTTTAATTGATTATTCAAAAGTATTTGATAATGAACTTGTTGACAAATGGTTTTCAATAAGAGATGAACTTGATATTGTGCATCCTATGTTTACATATATAGTTGCAGATACCGGCATTACAAAAGATGTTCGTTGTGCTTTTATGATTGAGTTATTCGAACCGTTATCAGAGTTGATTAGCGAATACAATACATTCTTCCCAAACCTTGAACATGATAACAAGCGACCATTCTTAAGAGAGTGCTTAGATGCAGTTATCTGTAAATATGGAAATGATATTTTCGGTTCAGAGTACTCTGCAAATCATCAAGGGTTCTTGAGTGTATTAGTAAATACAAGAAAACGGATTATGCATATCAAGAGAAAAATGAAAGATGAAAAATACTTATCAGGAGAGGAATCAGCACTGTATTTAGTCAAGTTGTATTTTTTGTACAGGATAGTTGTTCTATCTCTTCTTGGGATTGAGTATTCTCTATACAAAAGTGAAATCGTTAACGCAGTTGAGATTTGGAATGAATGGCAAGGGACGTTAGATTCGTTTATAAAAACAAAACTCTAATTCATGTCGGAAAAACTGATAATGTTTTTCGCCCAGCTCGCTTCCCTCGGTTCCGATGTCAGCGAGGAGCTTTTCGTGGAGAGGTTCAAGGAAGAGTGGCCGGATGACTGGAAGAAGATCGTGGAGAAGTTTGAGTTGGAGGAGGCGGACACGCCGCCCAGGAAGAAGCATCCGATGCCGGAGCCTGAGGTATATATGAAGGAGATGTACAGGAATTGTTGCAGGAGGTGGAGGGAGGAGAAGAACGGGGATTAGGATTGTTGGGTGTTAGATCCCGGAGATTTTTGTTGTTATAGTTGATTTGAGGGGGCCACGCTGAGAGGGAAAGGCGTGGTTTTTTGTTGGTGGAGTTTCTTTGTGTTCTCCGAACGTATGTTTGACCGCAAGGATGGAGTGTGAGATAATCAAATTGGAGATTGTGTAACATAGAGTTGTTTCATTTGATTAAGGAGAAGGAAATGCGCATTCACAAATATACTTTTTATATTACGATAAGTGTTGCTGTGCTGTTACTAGCCTTATGTTTGATAATGCATAGCCACGAGTTGGTATATGACATTTCTCTTGCCTGCTTTGGTTCTTCTCTTGTAGGCGGAATCATGGCTATTGTTGGATATTTGGTAGAGAGAAGGCGAGCTATGGAACGGTTCTGGAATGAAGTATTTGAGATATGTATTCAGATTTCAAAGATAGACTGTTTTGACCTTCGAGAGCCAGAAGATTTAGTTATTAATGCACTGAATGAAGAACTATCTAATGTGTCGATAGTGTTGTCACAAGAAGCAAGAGAGAATCTGATAAGTTGGATGAGAGAGAATAAACACGATTTTGGCTATTCAAATAGTGCATATGGATCAATGATAATGTACGATGATGCATTATCAGACTATAGGAAGCAATTGAGAAAGTGTGCAAAACAATACGTAGCTTTCGCAGATAGGAATCTAAGATGTTTGGATGATTCGTATGGTGAGCTTGACTTCATATTTGCTAACAAAACAATAAGATCCAATGTATATTATAAGGTTTACAACCGTATAAAACGTTTGCATAGAGATGCAATAGCTGCAAAATCAGATTTTGAATCAATGCTGTCAGATGGAGGAAATGAAGCCATCGCTCTGATGAAATTGCTTTCTATGAATAGACTCTTGTATAAAGAAGTTGATGGTGTTTATAAACCTTATTGTGTGTACGGGTTGGAAGACGAGTTGGATGTGATAAGTAGAAAAATCTATGGCAAGAGAAAATATACTGCAATAAGCAATTCAAATGATCAGGATTGTAACGACTGGTTTGAATAATTCTTGTGGTATTTGATTGTGTAATTCTCTTTTGTATATTAATTATTCAACGACTGGCAATAATATCGAACAGTCCCAATAATGGTACATCAAATGTTGTATACTGAATGCATAAAAAGGTGTGAATGTAAGAATAGGAGAGAATAATGAAAAAGAAATGCAGTAATGCCACATTAAGTATATTGGTTGATACAGCTAGGGATGAGTATGCAAAAGAGCGAGAGCGCACAACAACGCTTGACAACAAAGCTAGTTTTTTTATTACAGTAATTGTTGCTGTCGTTACGATTAGTATTCCTATAATCCCCTTCAGCAGTTTTGTGAATATTTTGAATGACGGAACCGTCATAAATATTCATTTGGTTTCTTTTTTTATAAATGGATTGATTGCATCTTTTATTTGCTTGATTTGTTCATTTGCATATTTGTATAAAGCATATAAGGTAGCTGATTTTAGAAGTATTAATTTAGACTGTGTCAATGAAGAGTACCAAAAGGAGTCTATTGAGTATATTCAGAAGAATCTTTGCAAAAGCTACAAAGAAATAGTTGCCCATAACAAAACAATAAACGATGAAAAAGCAGATTCTGTTTCAAACGGAATCAGATTAGGTTTGATAGGATTCATAGTGCTTATAGTCTGTACTATCGCCTTGATTATTACTATTGGAGGATAAGAAAATGAATGATGACAAGAATAGAAAACATAATCAATCAAACGAACCGAAGAATTCAAATAACAATGACAAAGCCACTGAATCTCGCTGGCCCGATCCTGTCGCTTCGAAGTATGGTCTTGACAACAAAGGTGAGAAAAGAGGTTAATCAGTTTTGTATGATTTTTCACAGTGTGATAGGTGGTTAGCGTATGAATAAGAAGCATTATTTCTTTGGAGGAAGGTACATTCCCTTAACTGAACTCAAAGATATGATTACTGGCAAGATTCCGTGTGTCAGGGGCTATTTGCCTAGTGAGACGAGGAAAGAATTCTATCATTATACTGACATTGAGTCATTGTTGATAATTCTATCTACGGCTATGTTTAAATTCTCAAGAATTGATAGAGTTAATGACCCATTGGAAAAAGATCCTTTAGTTCAATATGATTTGTATAGGCGGATCTTTATTGCATGCTTCTGTAAGGAGAGCATAGAATCGATTCCTTTGTGGAAGATATATACACAAAGAGGCAAGGGTGTACGTATCGGTTTCTTCTATAAAGAAGGAAAAATCAATGATCACTTTGTTGATCCAAACAGATCCATACAAGATGATGATAAAGACAAAATAGAATGGATTTGCTGTGATAAGGGACAAGTTAAGAGCGGTATGTATTTGGCAATTAATGATGTCTCGTATGTTGAGAATCCCCTTATTCATAATTTCCATGCCACCGAGAGAGAAGATGAACTAGAAGTCATGCCGGATTTGTTCGCAATGTATAAATCAACGATGTGGAGTTATGAAAAGGAAACCAGGCTGGTTGCATACCTGTTTGGAAATGAAGATAATGACATAGATACAAAGAGTATTCTAGTTCCTTTTGATACTAGTCAATTAGATCATATTGAAGTTCGATTTGATCCTTGGATGTCTGAAGAATTGAAAGAATGTCTAAAGCTTGGCGTAGATAAGTATGCAAGCAAGTGGAATATAAAAGTTGAGTATCAGAATAGTGATTTGTGTAATAAGATAGTGTAGGTCTATATCGATAATAATCGATCTCTGTAGTCACATAATCCCTGCGGAACGAGGAAATCTATATCACCCATATTTCGCTGGGATGGATTGGGGTAATAGATGGCGGCTGCGGCGCCTTTGAGGATGGCGACGGGGATGTTGTGCTCCTTTAAGAGGGCTAACAGCTGGTCCTGAGCCGCGAGGACCTTGTGGTAGTTGGCCAGGATCATGTAGGAATAGTTTTTCCATTTCGCTTTGAGCTCTTCCGGCGCGGAGTCGGGAACCGCGGGAGCAGCGATGCCGGCGACCGTTTGGATCTTGGCCTCCTCGAAGACGGCGTCCCAATCCACCGGCTCGTCGTAGAGCGAGTCGTAGTCGGGGAGGGGCGTGCCCCAGAGTGAGGATTTGATCAGGTCGAGCAGGACGCTGGCGGTTTGATCCATGTGGACTCCTTGCGGTGTTGGTGTGTCGCAGTTGGCGACAGGGATATTATAGCATTGATTGTGGGAGGTGGGGGAGGGAGTTGAGGGAGAGTGGAAACCAATAAAGAAATCTCTGGGAGAGATTAATCGGACACACAAAAACATATGTTTACAAGGTGAGACAAGAATGATAGAATCAAAGAGGCATCTCTGCCAAGATGCCTCAAAAATCACCAGATGGTGACTAGCATGACGTCACATGCAAACATATATTATAATGTTTGCTCCTTCTTTACAAGTGCTAGTTGCTTCTGAGAAAGGAGTTTTTTATGAAAAATCAGTGGATTTTACCACGTCCTGACGGGATGTGGGCTGTTCGTGGTGAAGGTAATTCGAAGGATACCAAACTTTTTAAAAAGCAGAGTGATGCTGTTTGCCTGGCAAAATCAATTGCCAAAAATCAGCGTAGTGAAGTTATCATTAAAGGCCGCAACGGACGAATCCGTTCCAAGGACAGCTACGGTAATGATCCTTGCCCGCCTAGGGATAGGGAACATTGAGTGTTGGATGGTTACCATTATATTATGGTAACCATTCTTTTCAAAAATATCTCGGTTTAATTGATTAGTGAGGTGTATTAAATATGCGTGTTAGAATTAGCGTTAGGATAGATCTGTTAGCTTTTGCTGAAGAACAGGTGTGTAGTTACATAGCTGACCACTATGAAGGAAGCGGTGTTAACCCTCCGCAAACTATTGAACCACTTCTCAAGTTAAGAGGAGAGATTATCACAATTGATGTTCCGCAAGAAATCACATTCGCTGAATTTGACAAAAGACTAAAAAGAATAATATGGAAAGGAATGCATGGTATTTGTGTTTGAAAGAATCCGTGATCATGTGTGGATAGTGAAAAAAGTTGATTAACTGTATGTGAGGAATAAGATTCAGTATTGACTTATGTTGTTCTACAAGTATAATGAGATTACCCGACGGGTAATTTGGCGGGAGGGGGATTAGTTTGGAACTGTTATTTTCAAATCAAGATACAGAGGAGATATGCGTTGATTTAAATGCAGCAAGAGAGTTTTTTGGTGGTAACGAAGTTTTGGCGATGAGCTTGTTGTCACGTGTTAATTCTTTGAGACAGGCTGATACGATTCATGATATCAGAGTCATGCCGAACTTTCATTTCCATAATTTGGAAAATATAGGAAGGAAACGACTAAAGGGCTACTTTGCTATCGATGTTAAGTCTAGAAAGGAACAATGGAGGATCATTCTTGAACCTCTTGATGAGACTAAGAAACCTTTTGTTCCATGTAATATAGATATTATTGCAAAGAAAGTTAGAATTGTTGAAATTAAGGAAGTGAGTAAGCATTATGGATAAGAGTTATATCATTTATAAAGATGCAATAGCCTTTCATCCGGGGTATTACATAAAAGAGCTTGTTGAAGAGAGCGGACTTACTCAGGAAGATTTTGCAAAGAGGTTAGATACTACCCCAAAGAACCTGAGTTTGCTCATACGTGGTGAGCAAAACTTATCGATAGATATAGCTATGAAATTATCGAGAATGATTGGCACAAGTGTCGAATATTGGCTGAATCTGCAAAGCGCATATGATTCTTTAGTGGCAAGATTCAAATCTGATGAGGAACTTGAAGCAGAGAAGAAAGTTTTTAATCTGTTTAACTATAAGTATTTTAGAGATAATTTTGGTTTGCCGGATTTACTTAGACAAGTCAATGAACAAATAAAAGCTCTTAGGTTGTTTCTTAATGTTTCTACGCTAACTGTATTAACAAAGAAGGATATGTCTGTAAGCTTCCGCAGCTCATCCCATACACTTTCAGATGCAAGCATTGTAAAGGCTAATGCTATGGTGCAGATAGCGACTAATATTGCTTTGAAGACTGATGCCCCTCCATATAACAAGAATTCATTTGAGAGTGCTATTAATTATGCTTTAACGTTGACAAAGAATCATCAAGGTTTTTATCCACTTGTTAAGAATGCTTTTAACGAAGCAGGCGTTATTTTTGTGATTTTGCCCAACATACCTGGATCAAACATAAACGGTGCTACAAAGAAGCTTGGGAAAAACATTATGCTGATGGTTAACGATAGAAATTTATATGCAGATTCTTTTTGGTTTTCTTTGTTTCATGAGATAGGGCATATCATTAATGGCGATTATGGAATATCTTTCGACAAGGAAAAAGGAGAAAAGGAGTCAGATGCTGATCTGTTCGCCGAAAACAATCTAATACCGCTAAAGGAATACAATGATTTTATTTCTCGTGGTAAATTTAGTCTCCAAGATATTAAGTCGTTTGCATTGCAGATTGATAGAGACCCAGGTATTGTGCTTGGAAGATTGCAGAATGATGAATTGGTTGAACGTAATGATTGGACCTTAAAAACACTACGAAAAAAGTATAAGGTAAAGACAAGTTTACAGTAAAATAATACTATACTTGAGAGATTCGTTAGGAGTACAATATCTTTCGCAAATTCGGAAAGGGGGAGACATAAAAATAGACAAGGCATAAAGCCATATCTAGTTGTATTTTGTGTTTTGTTATAAATAATTGCTGGAGCAGATTAGTGTCATGGATGAGTCATTGGTGGATAGAGTACAAATATTGAAAGATATTAAGAAACGAGAAGAACTGATCAACCGATATAGAGTAACAGGTTTTGTTGATCGCAGTGAAGTGATTGATACTATTTTGAAGTTGCGGTTAAGTGACTCTGAAGTGGCTCAGGTAACTGCTGTGCGCTTGTCGGTAAGTTCAGTTCCATTTGAAATGGCATCGAATAAAGAATTGATTGATGAATTGATTATGCAGAAAGACGTTCTGGAAGCGAAGCTTTTAGAGGCAGATTGATAATAATAGGACGGTTATTACCCACATTGTGGAGAGTAAAAGTGAATATTGAATCGAAAAAATATGTGCAACGTGTGTATAACGAGTATTTTTGGGACTGGTGATTAGTGAATATTTTGTTTTGGAATCTTGGTAATAATGAGAATTCTTCAAGAATAAAAAAACTGATGCAAGAGCACAGCGTAGATATTGCCATATTTGCGGAACATGATAAAACAGATTTTATCAGATTGATTAGTGAATGTAATAATACGCTGAAAATGGTATATGAATATGGCGGTTGTAAAAGAATTCGAACAATAATTCGCTCGGAATACAAATATACTGTGTTTCAAGAGGAATCTAGATATGTTATTTATGAAATTGATACTAAAGAGTCTCGTTTTATAATATCTGCGGTTCATTTGCAAGATAGGAGAAATTATGATTCTTCAGCCAGGATAGCTACTATTGGAAGATTAGTTAATGATATTAGTACACAAGAGGACAAGAACAAATGTAAAGAAAGCATTATTATTGGAGACTTTAATGCCAATCCATATGATGAAGAATTACTTCAATTCAATGCTTTTAATGCTGTGTTGTTTAAAGATGTTATAAGAAAATCTGAAACCAGATTATATAATGAACGGCGATATAGGCGATTCTATAATCCGGTTTTAGACTTTATTTCTGAAACAGAAATGAACTATGGATCGTATTATTCAACCAACCATTCTTCTTCACCAGTTTGGTATTGCCTTGATCAAGCTCTATTTAGCCGTTCGCTGGTTGATTCAGTAATGAATTTTCGCTATATAAGGAAGATTGGCTCGGAAGATTTAGTTAATACAGCTGGACCATTGCATAGAATAAGTGATCATCTTCCATTGATTGTAAGTGTTAAGGAAAAAGGAGGATAACGATTATGAGTTTTTGGTTTTTAGACACTGTAGAAAATATACCTAGTACTGACGGGATAAAGAGAATAATAAGCGAAGCGTCTAGAGAGTTAAAGGAAAAGACGGATGGGAAAATAGTAGCTAGATTTGGCGTTATAAGGAGTGTATCGGATATGATAGCTGGCATAGTAGAATCTGCTACCAGTTTTAATAGTGGGGTAGTTGATGGAACGAGTCCAAATAATCTTGAAGATGCAAACTCTCTTTATAAGTCTAAACTTTATGGCTACGAATTACAGAATAGCACCTACAGATTCCGTATTTTTGAATTGAAATTTATGCCAGTTTATCCTCTCACAATTAAAATTGATTATGACATATATAACTCTATAAAACGGCGTAATTTTTCTTCAGACAATACAGATGATCAGACATGCGAGATAATTATTGAGAACGAAACAGATTTTAAAGACGTTTTTAGTCTAGTTCTTAGTGATCAAAAAGTCCAATTCATTATTCAAAGGATGATGGCATTGGACAAGAATAGTGGAAAAGCCACTAATTGATTGAAATAGCATAGTTTTTACAAAGGAGCTTACCTCAATGCCTAATCCATATACCCCGCCTTTCGCGATGACTGATGAGATAACCAATCTTGTGATCGAGATTGCTGAGCTCACGGGCGCTATGACTGTGTCTGAGCAGCTGTCGAAGAACCCGAAGCTGCGTAGGGAGAATCGTGTCAGATCGATCCATTCTTCGTTGGCGATCGAGCAGAATTCTTTATCGCTTGATCAGGTTAGTGATGTTATAGACGGCAAGAGAGTTCTGGGACCTCCGCAAGATATCCGTGAGGTAAAGAATGCATATGAAGCGTATGAGATCATGACTAAGATGGATCCTTATTCTGTGAAGGATCTGCTTAAGGCGCACAAGATCATGATGGCAGGATTAGTAAAAGAAGCCGGAGTATTCAGGAGCAAGGGAGTAGGCGTTTATGCCGGCGATCAACTGATACATGCCGGTACTCCAGCTAAATATGTTCCTGATCTGGTTGGACAGCTGTTTGATTGGCTGAAACGATCAAAGCTGCATCCGCTGGTTAAGAGTTGCATCTTTCACTATGAGTTTGAGTTCATTCATCCGTTTGCTGACGGCAATGGCAGGACCGGAAGGCTGTGGCACACTTTGATCTTGGCTAAGTGGCAGGAGTTCTTCCTTTGGATTCCTATTGAATCGATCATTCACGAACGCCAGGAGGGCTATTATAATGCTTTGAATGCTTCGAATAACGCAGGAGAGTCGACCATATTTGTCGAGTTTATGCTTGGGTTGATAAGGGATCTCCTGAGGGAATTAGCCGGCGGCAGTTCTTTCGAAGCGGAGATGACAACAGAAGATAAGGTTTTGGACCTGATAAGGGAGAACGGAAAACTGTCTGCAGCAAAGATGGCAGAGCGGTTGGGGTTATCCGGGCGTCAGGTGCAGAGAGTGTTGAAGAAGCTCAAGGATGAGAAGAGGATTGAGTTTGTAGGAGCAAACCGTAATGGATACTACAGGATCATTGAGTGAGATGATGTCGTAATAAATGTCGTAATAAATGTCGTAATAAATGCAGGAAGTAGTTTATTCGTTTGAGTTCGAATGTTATTGAAATTGTTTACCACCTGCTTTGTCCTGTTGTCTTACGTGAATGTAACTAATATGGAAAAATGGCAGATTCACTGAGCATTTTATGGAAAGAGTGGAAATCTTAGCTGAAAATGTTTGGGAAAAGTGGAATGCGGTGTAATCCTTGCCCACTTGTATTCGGCCGGTTGGCATCTGCAATGAGATTCTCCTTCATTAGTCTGCCAAGGACAATGTAATACTCACATGAAGTGGTATAATTACAAAAAACTGACAGTTTGTTACGAGGGAGCATGCTTATGAAGACATTTGAGAAATTAACAGCTTTATCACTTATCGCCGCAATGGCAGGTTCAATGTGTGCGTGCAGCTCGGGTGCTAATACGCCCGGAACGAGCGGTGCATCAGAGGCTACAGTTGAAGAGAGCGCCGCTGCAGGTCAGAGTGAGACTTTGCCGGAAGAAACGGGGGCGTTAAAGCCCGAGACTACTGAGAGTGAGAGTTCTGAGAGCGAGACGGAAGTAACGGATGCGACTGACGCGACATTTGCCACGACGACGATGCCTCCGGAAGAAGTCCCCACGGCGACTGAGGCGTCAGAGACCGAGTCTTCGAAAGCTGCGGAGAAGCCGGTCATTAAGGTGAGCGATGCGTTTAAGAAGAAGTTCAAGCGCGACGGGCAGAAGCTTGTCTTTAAGTACCCGAAGATCTCCATTTCGACAGTGAGCACGAAGTCGGTGAACGACAAGATCAAGAAGGCTATGAAGAAGCTCAACAACGGGTATTGTTGGAGTGATTATTCCTATTACGTCGGCAAGGACATCGTGTCCATTTGCGTGTGGTATGAGAACGGCGACGGAGATTCTTATAATTGTATTGCGTATAACGTCTCGATAGCGACCGGTAAGCTCGTTGACGGCAAGGCAGTGCTGAAGGAATATGGTGTCACCGAGAAGAAGTTCTGGTCGATGGTCAAGAGCACGTATAAGAAGTATGGCGCCGGCCCCGGTGGCGGCGGTTCGCTTGATAAACAGTACTATAAGAAGAATGTCAAGAGAGCCAACTTCAAGTACGTCACACCGTACTTAAACAAAAAGGGAGAGCTGTGCTTTATCGGATTTATCAGTTATTGCGGCGGCGCCGATCAGGGTAATATTAATTTCAATGCCAAGACGAAGAAGGCATTGTGGTAAGTGAGAGGCAGGACAATTGCCTTACAGGGAGTGAGACTTGTGTAGTCTTAGATGACGCCAGGGACAGGGCGACTAATTTAAGGAGCTTCATATGCGTTATTGGGGCACCATGATGAACGATCATATGTGGTAATTACATGGAGTTGGCTATATAATTATTGCAGAATAAACAAACTTGAACTGGCAATTTGGGAGGAAAACATGTCTGATGATATAAGGAAGGTCGGCAAGCATATTGTCAGAGTTGTTACTTCTGACGAAGCAGATAAGACTGCAGAAGATATAGATATGGACAAGAGGGTTACAGCTGCCGTTAATTCTGCTATAAACAAAGCAAAGGTTTGTAACAAACCTATTGCAGGATATGATCAGCGTAAAAAAAAGGCATATGTCATGAACTCTAATGGAGAGAGGAAATATGTCAGTTAGGAAGCCAATGCTCCTGGTTTTTGCTGGACCAAATGGTTCCGGGAAGAGTACTATATCTCAGTATGTTGAGAGAATCGGAGAATATACCAATGCTGATGATATAGCTTCTTCTACCGGCATGGAGCTTATTGAGGCTGCAAAGTTTGTGGATAATAAGAGATATTTAGCTATTAAGGAGAAGAGGGATCTGACATTTGAAACCGTTCTATCCTCTGATTACAAACTGGATATTCTCAAGAAAGCAAAATCTGAAGGTTACTTTATTAAATGTATCTTTTTCTTGACGGTTGATCCATTGATCAATGTTGCAAGAGTCGAATCTCGAGTGGCACTCGGTGGTCATGATGTCCCGAGAGATAAGATAATATCCAGATATGGTAAATCCCTTGCACATATTAAGGACCTAATTGACATATGCGATATATTGCATGTTTATGATAACTCAAAACAACCTGTTAGGATCATCAGAAAACACAAGGATGATATAACACTTTATCCCAATAAATTGTGGAAGTTGGATGAGATTATCAAATTAGTGCAGTGAGTTTATTTAGTTGATTGCACAATGAAATAATCGCCATACAGTTAGTGATGGGCAAAGTCTTAGATGACACCAGGGACAGGGTGACTGCTTGTCTGCACATTCAGTAAAGTGCTCAATGTAATGCGCACTATCTTGAGCAATCTGCTGCGTATTCAGTAAAGTGCTCAATGTGATGCACACTACCTTGAGCGATCTGCTGCGCTTTCAGTAAAGTGCTCAATGTAATGCACACTACCTTGAGCGATCTGCTGCGCTTTCAGTAAAGTGCTCAATGTAATGCACACTACCTTGAGCGATCTGCTGAATATGCAGAGTAACTGTCAGTGTAAGTGATGTTACATTGAGTGATCTGCTGAATGCGCAGACTAATCTTCAATCTAACCTGCTCCAGTTTGAGCTTTAGTCTGCCTGCGCAGACTAACCGTCAATCTAACCAGCTCTAGTTTGAGCTTTAGTCTGCCTGCGCATTGAACCCTAACCCGGCCCGTTCCAGACATGCTACCAGGGACACCCTCGCAGAGAAGTCAAAGTTCCTCGGACACCCTCGCAGCGAACACAATAACAATCCTCCGCAACAAGGAGGGTTGCCTCAACGGCAACCCTCCAGCCTTATAACTATCTAACTACACTCTTTCATTCAATGCTTCCACTCTCTCATCCAATACCACACTCTCACCCAATACTTCCACTCTCACCAGTCGCTAAGAAACCAATGTCGATAGTATTACTGATCTTACAATTCCCGCTCGTATCCTCATATACATATACCAGAGCATATGCTGTCTTGGCGTCGGGGACGGTAGGGGTTACCTGGCAAACGAAGGCGTAGTTCCTGCCGGAGACGACCTGGGTGCCGAGGCAGGCGATGGCGTTGTAGGAGGCGCCTGTGAGTGTGGCGGTTGCTTTCGAGAGGACTTCGTTAAGTTCAGGGGTGATGGCGTATGACTCTGTCCTGGTCCAGCTGCCGACGCTGTTCTCTGCTGCCTGTGCGCCACCGAGGGTGAGGACGTCACTCCTGAGGTAGTTGGCTTCGCCTGCAGGGTTTACGTTGATGTAGACGATGGCGTAGTCGAGAGGACCTGAATGAGCCGTCACTGTCGATCTGCAGAGGAGGCAGTAGTTCGTGCCGGCGACTACCTGGGTGGCGAGAAGTTCCACGGGCTCATAGCCGAATCCGTCGAGCTTGCCAATTGCTTCATCGAAAGCTTTCTTTGCTTCTGCCGTAACTTCAAGAGATGCCGGGATCTGCCAGCCGCCTACAGCCTGTCCGTTGTTGACGGGTGCCTGCTCTTCCTGCTCGCTTGCGGCGGGAACTTCGGGTGCTTTCTCAGGCTCTGCTGCCGAGGTGTTCCTGCATGCTGTAAGTCCACATGTGAGGAATGCTAATGTCATTCCGAGTGCCATGATCTTTGTTGTAAAGTTTTTCATAATATTTACCTCGCTATTCTGCGTATTTACCATGCTTGGTATTTGCCATTAATACAACCCTGATGCGAGCATTGTTGCATATCTGCACACAAAACCTGATTTCTGCCTCATTTTGCGCATTTCCGCTGATTTGTCATTTTTTGCTTCATAAAATATAATATTAAGACAGGCACACTCATATTCGTGACAAACAGTAAGGGAATTGGTTATGAAATCAGATCGTGGCATGAAGAAATCTTTGATCATGGTTGTCAATGTGATCATTATGGCCGCCATACTGATCTTCGTCATTCTCTATTCCCGGTTTGAGAGCAGGGATTCTTACCGCAGGCAGATCGAGAACTTTGAGAATACGACCGTGACCATGAAGAAGGTTACCGAGAACTATCTGGAAGGTGAACAGAGTGTCTGTGACGTGTGGGCGAAGTATATCGACGGCAGTAAGATGACGGTCGAAGAGGCGGCGGATTTTATCCGTTCCTCACATGTATTAAGCAGCACCTCGGCGCACGTGGTAGCATTAGACATTCTTACGGGTCTTTCCACGCGTCCCAAGCTGGGGACTGATGACGAATATGAGGTCTCATACCAGCGCCTTACCCTCCTGCAGGATTCAAGCTGGATCGATGAGACGGGAAAGTCGATTAACATCACGCGTGCTTATACCAACCCGATGAACGGCGAGCAGTCGCTGGCTTTCTGCAATAAGATCACACTGATCGACGCTAAGAGCCATGCCCCCGTTGAAGCTGTCCTGCTCAGGGTCATTCCAATCGCGGAACTTGAGCAGAAGTGGGTCTTCCCGCAGTCGGAACTCGTGAATGCGGAACTGTCCATGATCGACGCCAACGGCGACTACATCCTCAAGGGACACAGCTTTAAGAACTCCAGCTTCTTTGAATTCTACAAGTCTTATAATCAGAACGATCCTGAATCATCCAAGGCACTGTTCGAGCGCATTACTTCTGCGACAGGTTCTGAAGTGATACTCAATTCGCACGGGCAGGAGTGCATTCTTGCCTTTACTCCCATGTCAGCAACATCAGGCTGGACCCTGCTGGGTCTCGTTCCGGCAGAAGACCTCAATGTGGGGACCGGGAACTGGGTGCTCATAGGAGTCGTCTCTGCAGGACTTCTTGTATTGTTCCTCTACGACATGTTCTACATGATGTACATGAACAAACGCCTCCAGATCGCCGCAAGGAAAGCCGAGTCGGCAAACAAGGCGAAGACGGACTTCCTGTCGACCATGTCTCACGACATCCGTACGCCGATGAATGCCATCATAGGACTTACGACTATCGCCGAGAAGAACCCCGGGGATACTGAACTGACGCGCGAGAGCCTGCGCAAGATAGGTCTTGCGGGCAATCACCTGCTGACATTGATCAACGATATCCTTGATATCTCCAAGGTCGAAAGCGGCAGCCTGAAGATGAGCCCCCTGACTTTCTCGATCGTTGAGACAGTCGAGAACCTCGTTAACATCTCGCAGCCTATGATCAAGGAGAAGAACATCGACTTCAGTTTCCACATCAACCAGATAGAGAAGGAATACCTGTACACGGATCAGCTCCGTCTGAACCAGATCTTCATCAACATCCTGTCCAATGCCATCAAATACACTGAGCCGGACGGGCGTGTCAGCGTCGATCTGCGTGAGGAGGCAAGTGAAGAACCCGGCAAGGTGCGTCTTACTTATGTCGTAGCGGATACGGGCATCGGAATGAGTCCTGAATTCATGGAGAATATGTATAAACCTTTTTCGCGCCAGGTTGACAGCCGTGTCAATAGCATCCAGGGGACGGGCCTTGGTCTTGCCATAACAAAGCAGATGGTCGAGCTGATCGGCGGAACGATCGAATGCACCAGTAAGCAGGGGGAAGGTACGACCTTCACTGTCGTGCTCGACATCCCGTTAGCTGACAGGCAGCGCGAGGATATGAGTCTCGGAGCAGTCGATGTCCTTATCGTTGACGACGATGAGATAATGCTTCAGACAGCCGTAGACACGCTTGAGTCCTTAGGCACATCAGCAGAACAGACAAACAGCGCCCTGGAGGCTCTCGGTATGATCGAACACAGGCATGCCTCAGGCCGTGATTACAATGTCATCATCGTTGACTGGAAGATGCCTGAGATGGACGGCCTTGAGACGATAAGAAGGATACGTTCGGAAGACATCACGACTCCTATCCTGCTCATCTCGGCATACGACTGGTCGGATATAGAGGATAAGGCGAAGGCTGCCGGAGCGAACGGCTTTGTCAGCAAACCGCTCTTCCGTTCCACTCTCTACGATAAGATCAGCGCCCTTACCGGCAAGGAACCTGAGTCTGTCGAGCCTGAAGATGACTATTCGGATCTTAACGGCATGAATATCCTCGTTGCAGAGGACAATGACATCAACTGGGAGATAATATCAGCCATGCTCTCAATGTGCGGTATCACTACCGAACGTGCAGAGAACGGAAGGATCTGCGTGGATATGCTCAGTGCCGCGGAAGAGGGACATTATGACCTGATCTTCATGGATGTTCAGATGCCTGAGATGAACGGACTCGACGCGACAAGGACGATCAGGACGCTCGATAATGAATGGGCAAGGTCCATCCCGGTCGTTGCGATGACCGCAGACGCATTCTCCGAGAACGTGATGGAATGCCTGAACGCAGGTATGAACGGGCATATCGCAAAGCCCGTCGACATAAAACTGGTGATCAAAGAAATAAGAAGGATAAAGGAAGGAAGAGTATGACCATGAAGAAGACAATGTGCGTTATCTTATCTGCCCTGATGATGACGGGGCTTGCAGCATGCAATTCTAATAAGCCGGAGGAGACGGAGGCAAAAGTATTCAAGCCTTCAATGGATACTTCAACAAGCTGCCATATCAGCATCGCGGGAGGCTACGATAACTTTGAGGCCCTCGAGACCGAGATCGACCGCTTCAACGAGCTCTATCCCAACGTGGAGCTGGTATATACAAAGATCGATGATTACCACAACATGATCGGCACCGTCCTTGACGGCAACGATGCGCCTGACATCTATGTCAATTATTCATGGATGTATGGCAGAGACCAGTACAAGTCTTCGATAGATCACGCGGAGAACCTGGCTGATGCTTCCGTAGGCCTCGACCTTGACTGCATCAGGAGCAATATCATACTGAACACGAATGACGGAACGCTGCCGATGGTCCCCGTATTTGCAAATACATACGGGATGCTCGTGAATAAGAACCTTTTCGAGAAGGAGGGGCTTAGCGTTCCTAAGACTTATAAGGAGCTCGTTGATGTGTGCAAGGCTTTCCGTGATAAGGGCTACAAACAGCCGCTGATGGGCTTCACGCAGAATGAGACTACATCACTGTTCACGCTGTCGATCTATCCGTACTTCTGCGGCACGGTGGCAAACGACAAGGATGCGGTAAATAAGCTCAATTCACTTGATCCCTCGGCAGGCACATATCTGCGTCCTTCGCTTGAGAAGATCTCACAGTTCATGACTGACTGCGGCATCGACGTCAGTGCGTGTGACGCGATCGAGAACAACTATGAAGCCGTCATCCTCCGCTTCTTCGAAGGCGACGTTCCCATGATGACATGCTCTGGCGATACGGTCTCAGGCACAAAGAAGCGCGAAAGCCGCTCGGAGGCATTTATCGCCAACCCCTTCACATATGCATTTGTCCCCGTTCCCATGTCGGATGAAGGTGCACAGTTCCTCGACATGTCTAACCTGCAGTTCTCCGTCAACAAGGACAGCAAGTCACTGGACATGGCAAACGAGTTCATGCGCTTCCTGGTAACGACAAGTGAGCTCAGCGAGATAGCTAAGAACAAGGGACTCATGTCTCCTACGAGAGAACTGTCCTTCAACAGCATCTACGCTGCATTCGGCGAGGTCCCCGAGTCACGTATCCTGTCACCTGAATTGATCGGTCTGTCTGATGATGCGGTCTTTCAGATGCGCCAGGCAGTCTATAACGTCGGTATTGGCAAGATGACGATAGATGAGGCTATTTCTGCCTATGGAAGTTTTGAGCAATGAGGAGATGGGCAGTAATCACGCTGATCTTCGCAGTCCTTCTTGGCTTGCCGGGATGCAGATGGATCACCGGAAGTAAGGATCCCGAACGTTACGAAGCAAAGAAACTTGCCGGACAGGAAGCCGAAGATATCTTCAAGATGCTTCTGGAAGAGGATATTGACGGCCTTACGGCACTCTTTGCTGAGGATGCAGTAAAGGGACATGACATCAGGAAGGAATGGAAGGCGTTCTTCGATCAGATAGACGGAAAGCTCGTCTCTTACTCCGGCATCTCTTTTCCCGGCGAGGGGATGGAAGTTGATAAGGACGGTACAATCTGCGATTCGCACCTGTCCGTCAACTACGGAGATGTGACAACGGATAATGGTACCGTCTATAAGAACTTCGGATACTATCAGACCAGGATCGATACCCGCGACCGCACTCTTGAAGGGATAAACGTATTCACGATGCAGGATCCCGGATCAGGTGAATATATATCCGTAGGCGGACTGTCCTGATGATCGGGAAACTATCTGTCAGTCGATATCCCGTCAGTCTCGTGTATCTTCTTCTTATCCTCATACATGAGCCTGTCGGCGCGCTCGAAGACTTCCTGATATGAGTGGTCTTTGTCAGGATCGAAGACGGCACACCCGTATGCGATCGAGATGCGCTCCAGGACATTGGCGGATGAGTCCCTCTGTTCCTTGAGCATCATCTTCAGTCTGTCCAGATGCTCATCAAGTCTCGCGTATTCAAGGACGGAAGGGATGACCACGAATTCGTCTCCGCCGATCCTGAAGACAGTACTCATGGGGAAAGACGTACACAGGATTCTCGATGCCTTCAGTATCGCCTCGTCACCGGCCTTGTGACCGAGATTGTCGTTGATCAGCTTGAGGTAGTTCAGGTCACACATGACCACGGCAAACTCTGCCGTTCTGTTCTTGATCTGTTCATCTATGTATCCGACGGTATCTTCATATGCATGCTTGTTCTTGACGTTAGTAAGGGAGTCTACGTATGCCAGGTTCTTCATGGCGATGAGATCGTTCTCCTGCGCCTTTACCTTCGCCTTGATGTGTTCTGACCTTGCCCTTATGTTGTCTATAGCGATCCTGAATGCCTTCGACAGCTCGCCCACCTCATTATTCTTCTCGGGAGGGAGGATGACGTCATAATCGCCCTCGCTGATCTCGTGCGCTGCTGCCGTGAGCTTGCGCAGAGGGTCAGTGATACGGGAAGCCAGGATCGCCGTTACCACTGCGAAAAGTACCGCGAATCCGACCGCCAGCGAAGTCATGAGTACGACTGCATGGTTCCTCTCGCTAAATATTCTGTCATAACTGTCACAAAGAACGAACTTCATGCCGTTCCTCAGCGTCACGAAAGCCATCGCGCGGTCGCGTCCTTCATAGTAGTAACGTATGAGTTCATCCCCGGTCTCAGGCTGAGACTGCAGTTCCTGATGCTCGAAGATATGATCTTCTGCATCGCTGTGAAGATGATCTTCCCCGAGATCACCAAAGTGATAGTGGGCGCTTCCGTCCGCCTCCTTGAGATACATGTAGCCTGTCTCGTGGTACTTGAGGGAATCGACCCATTCGAGCAGTCTCGAGAAACTGATGTCGATGCCGATTATGGCGACAGGGGTATCATCGATAAAAACAGGTTCGACGAATGAGACAAGGTGATCTTCAACGCTGTAATCAAAGTAGGGCTTGGTCCAGAGGGCCCCTTTGTTCCTGATGGGACCGTAATACCAGTATTCAGCAACGGGATCCTTCTCGATCTCTTCCTGTGTAAAGGGGATGGGAGTGAACTTCCCGTCCTCACCTCTTGTGTAATATACGCCTTCTTCACGGTTCGTGTTTCCGGTGACATCAAGTGTGTAATGGATATATGCGCCCTGTATGAATTCATTGTGCTCGGTCATGTAGCGGATAAGGTCATCTGCGTCGTCAACGATCGCATCGCGCAGGTCGGCATCCTCTGTGATCGTCCTGACATCAGGGATCTTGCTCCTCGTCCACCTGGCAAGAGACCCTACGGCATCTTCTATCCTCAGAAGGTCAGTGTCCAGGTCGTCGCCGCGCTCTTCGCAGAACAGGTTCATCTGGTTTGCAGCACCCTTTGTCAATATCCTGCCCGTCAGTACGATACTGACCGTCACGAGGACAGCGGAGAGTAAAAAGACTCCGATTATGATAAGAAGCATCAATTTGGTGCTTATTGACGACAAGAAAGATCCGGATCTCTTCATTCTTACCAACCAGCATTATATAGAGTAACTTTTATTTTATCACATTTGGATATACAATTGAGACATTCAAGATCTTTTTACATTTTGTTTTCGTGATGTAGGGTAAGGGCATGGGCAAATGGTTTGACGAGTATTTCGAGGTCTATAACAGATGGGGCCCGAAGAAGCATTACAAGTACTATAATCCTGTTACGGGAGAGCTCAACCTGAACAGTCTCCTGGGATTGATCTCGGCATGTTTGTCAGGATTTAATCTTTTTAAGTATATGACGGTTCATGAGCTTGGCCTTGCCATCATCCTTGGTATCATAGGGATGGGGACCGGGATTGCAGGACTGATATTATCGGTCATGAATATCCCGTATTCCATAAGGAGCAGGAGTATCTACAGGGTAGGGGTTACTTTTATGGGACTTCTGACCTCTGTGGCCGGCATCCTGCTCTGTGCAGCACTTGTATTTATAATAGTATCAATCCCTGATATGGGTTAGGAGGTGTCAATATGCCGCACGTGATCATCAAATGTTATAAGGGGCGTTCAGAAGAAGTCCTTCAGGGCTGCGCCGACAAAGTAGCTATGGAAGTAGCAAATACTTTGGGATGTGACATGTCATCAGTCTCCGTCTCCGTCAAGGAGTATGACAAGGAAGACTGGAAGCCTGAAGTATGGGACAGGGATATCGCTCCCGAGATGGATTCTCTTTACAAGAAGCCCGGTTATACCTGCTCATGAATTGCCGGCATCATCCCATGACCTGTCATCTTCGGTAAAGCCCTTGGATGATCTTATCTTCACAACGAGCTTGACGATCAGGCCTGACATGATGCTCAGTATGATTATGCACCAGCCGAAGACGATGTTAGCCCACAGAGGGTAACCGTCAGCAGCGCCATAGATTCCGCCGCTCTTCATGAGGGTGATGATGTTCCATATGATAAGTCCAATAAGAACGGCAGGTGATATGATCCTGATGGAAGGGATGAACCACCATGACGGAGCCTTGAACTTTCCGGTGTTGAGGTTGATCTCATCGAGGATCTTCGTGGTCTTGAAGAACCATCCTGCCGTGATCATTTCTGCTACGCCCGTCATGATCAGAGTGTAGCTGTTGATAAAGTAGTCAACGGTGTCAAGTATGGCAACGCCTGCTCCCGTAACGAATATAAGGCTTGCGATACCTTCGGTGATGCAGAGCACCAGAGTCGTTTTCTTCTTGTTCAGATGGAACTTGTCCGATATCGCAGTCGATGCGCCTTCGACCATCGAGAAGAGCGAATCGATCGCCAGAGTGATCAGGCAGAAGTAGAATATGAACGCGAAGATCATATTGAAGACACTGCTGTCTGAGATCTTGACTATAGCCTGCGGATAGATGATAAATGCGGTCGAGATGCCTGATGCGGACATGTCGCCCAGCATTCCGGTTCCCGCCATCGTGGTGAACATTACTATTCCTGCCAGCAGGCTTATGAACATATCTGCGAAAGCGATGATGACCGTATCTGTGACGACATTCGAATCGCTGCTGAGGAACGACCCGTACGCGAACATGACTGCCATGGAAGTCGACAGTGAATAGAAGACCTGGCCGATCGCATCGACCCAGAGGTTTGAATCAGCAAGCGCCGTCCAGTCGGGGATGAACAGCTTGGCAAAGCCCTCCATCGCCCCCGGCATCATAAGTCCCCTGAAAGCCATTATGACAAGGCAGATGACGGGAAGTGACACCGTGAACTTTACGACCTTGCCGACTGTTGTCGTACCGTTGCGGATGCAAACGTAGCACAGCACCCAGGCCAGGATGAGGCATCCGAACACGGGCCATGAGATGATGTCAAAACCCGAGAAACCTCCTGTTGCCTTGATCGTGTCAAGCCACAGGGTGCTGGCGGCCTCTGTATTTCCGGTAAGTCCCATGAACTTATAGCTCATGAAGAACATCATTATGATCCACGCGAAAACAGCCGCGTAATAGATCGAGACGAAGATGCTGTTGGACACGGCTATCCAGCCGATCCCCTCAGATCCTTTCCTGAGCGTGCGCATCGATCCCGGAGCGCCGAGCCTCGTGTGCCTGGCAACTGATATCTCCATCATGAGCAGGGGAATACCTATGATGATCATGGCGATGATATAGACAAATATGAAAGCTCCACCGCCGTATTTGGCAGCCAGTCCCGGAAATCTCCAGGCATTACCAAGTCCTACTGCCGATCCTATCGCCGCAAGGATAAAGGCAGATCTGGACGACCATTTCTCACGCAAAAAAGAGGCACCCCCTCGTAATATCCTGTTTTACATGTAATGATAGCACGGACTTGCCTCGATTTATAAATAATTTACAAAATAATCCGTTAACGGGTTCCTTTTTGGCGCCTTATGCGGTTATAATCAAGACAATATGGGTAGAGGGGAAGGTTTCTAGCGATGTATTATGCCAGTATTGGAATAATAGCATTGATAGTTCACGTTATCGTTAATTTTGAAGCGCTGCGTATAGTAGACGTACCGGGCGAGAATCTGATCCGTTCCAGATACCGCAATTATCTGTATGCATTGATCGCATTTTACATTGCGGATGCATTTTGGGGATTCTTCTATGAAGAGCGGTGGCTGATACCCACATACATCGATACATGCATGTTCTTCTTCACTATGGTTTTGTCTGTCCTCTTCTGGACGAGGGCCGTCGTTGCCTTTACCGGCAGCAAGAGCATAGTCGCCAGGATCCTTATCGGAGGCGGATGGTTCATATTCTCTTTTGAGGTGCTGGTGCTCGTGATCAATATCTTCACGCCGTTCGTATTCTCGTTTGCGGAAGACAATGTATACCTGCCTCTTCCCGGAAGATACATTACCCTTTACATGCAGATGGCGCTCTTCTTTTCCACGTCATTATATGCTTTCTATTCAGCGATCAAGGTCAAGGGCACGGGGAGATATCATCATATAATGGTCGCTCTGTCCGGTGTCATCATGACTTTCTTCATCACTTTGCAGATGTGGTCACCTGAGATGCCGTTCTATTCACTGGGATGCATGTTCGGAACGTGCGTGATCCACTCTTTCGTGTACAGGGAGAGGAAGGTGGAGCACGATCACGAGATGAAGGCTGCCAACAGGAAGGCGTACAGGGATGGGCTTACGGGAGTCAAGAACAAGCTGGCATATCTCGAGGCCTTAGAAGACCTGGAGACATCCGTGGAGGATGGTTCACTCACGGAATATGGCGTCGTGGTATTCGACCTCAATGATCTCAAGACCATCAACGATACAATGGGACATGAGACAGGCGATGAATACATCAAGAGCGCTTGCATGCTCATATGCCACCAGTTCAGGCACAGCCCCGTGTTCAGGATCGGCGGTGACGAATTCGTAACCATCCTCAGGGGCGGCGACTATGAGATCAGGGAGCAGCTCGAGATCGAGTTCAGAAAGAAGATCGACGATAATCAGAAGAACGGTTCTGTCGTTGTATCGAGCGGACTTGCGGTCTATATCCCCGGGCAGGACAGCAATTACAATGATGTCTTCAAGCGCGCGGATGAACTCATGTACGAGCGCAAGCAGGCGCTTAAATCAGCCTTATGAACCTGATCAGGATCGATGACATAAACGCCCCGGAACTGGATATCTTCGCGAGGGTGACGGAGCCCCAGCTGAGAAGTTACAACGAGACAGGTCCGGGATTGTTCCTCGCAGAGACCGGCAATGTGATAATAAGTGCACTCGAGGCAGGCTATGAGCCCTTATCGATGCTAGTGGAGACCAACAGACTGGAACTTGAGGCTGTACCGGTATTCGATGCCGTGGAGAGGTGCTGCGGCAGGGAGATAATGGATACTCTTCCCGTGTATGTGGCAGATCAGGAAGTCATGATCAATATGACAGGATATCATCTTGTGCGCGGTCTGTGGATGGCTTTCAGGAGGAAAGAAGAGCTCACGATCGAACAGTTATGTGCAGGAAGCAGGCGCATCGCAGTCCTGATGGATGTGGTCAATCCTGCTAATGTCGGCGCGATCATAAGGTCTGCGGCCGCGCTCGGGATGGACGGCGTCCTCCTGACTCACGTCACGGTCGATCCGCTGACCAGGCGCGCCGCGAGGGTGAGCATGGGCACAGTATTCCAGATCCCCTGGGCAAGGGCCACGCGCTGCGATCCGGAAGGCAAAGCGCTGATAGATGTCCTTCATTCTTACGGGTTTACGACGGTCGCCATGGCTTTGACAGAAGATTCCACAAGCGTTGACAACGATGAGATAAGGTCCAATGAGAAGCTTGCCGTGATACTCGGTACTGAAGGCACGGGACTTCCTGATGAGGTGATATCAGCAAGTGATTACCGCGTAATGATACCAATGCATCACGGGGTGGATTCGCTGAATGTCGCTGCAGCGAGCGCCATCAGTTTCTGGGAATTGCTCAAGTAGTATGATATAGTAAGATCGTTAGGGGAGGGTTAGGTTATGAGAAGTACGAAGATCGTAAGTATCTTGTTGGCAGCATTATTTGTTTTCTCTTTTGCCGGCTGCAGTTCCAAAAAGAAGTGCGCCTCATGCGGCAAGACCGAGGATGAAGTGGAACTGTTCCTGTTAGATCCCAAGGTCTATCCCAATTCCGAAGACGCAGGAAATTACTACTGTTCTGTCTGCTACAGGATTGCTGTTAGCAGGATCGAGGTTCCGGAGATCGCTGATGCCATATCTGACCAAGAGAAGTCACAAAGCGATGAAGCAGCGTTGAAGGAGATGGTTGCCAAGTTCTTCGATGCCTTCGATAAGGGCGACTATGAACAGATGAAGCCTGATTGTTCCCTGAACTGCATAAGCAATTGCTTCCGTGATGGCGGAGTGTTCGGCATGAAGAGGGCAAAGGTCACGGAATACGGACCCGGTGAGTTCTATGAGACCGACCAGGGTGTTCATATGTATAAGATCAAGGTTACTGTCGATATGGAACCGCTGGAAGGTTCATCACTTGCCGGACAGAACAGCACCTCTTTCTATGTGGTACTCCTTCAGAACGTGGGCGGCAAATGGACCATCCACGATCTCAAGACAGAAGTCTGACAGTTATAAGTGCTGTTTGATCCTGGCAGGGATCCCTTCGAGTTCGAGGTTGCGGTTTCCGGTAAAATAGTACTTGTCGCCATTGTGGTCGATCTTGCCTGCGTGCCAGTATTCGATCCCGTATATGTCGCGTTTATCTTTGTAGTAAAGCTCCACGCTCCTGCCGCATGCAAGCTCCTCATTCTCGAGCCAGAACCTGCCGTTTCCGCCGCGGCGTAATTTGCCCGTGATCACTACATCTGCATTAAGGCGTTTGACCTGGTAGTAAGCTTCCTCCAGCTCTTTGCAGAAATGCTCCAGCTGTTCCTGGACATATAAAGTCTCGGCATTCGGTATGAGATCCGGGATCTGGACCTGTTCCTGATCCAGGTACTGCGTA